>CAJHYH010000317.1_pt1 | contig 15027 bp, 15 predicted proteins | sample 9198661 | NCBI WGS metagenome assembly CAJHYH01 (sample SAMEA7708356, study PRJEB35096) | sediment metagenome | biome: marine neritic benthic zone biome [ENVO:01000025]; feature: sediment [ENVO:00002007]; material: shallow marine sediment [ENVO:03000034] sea grass bed [ENVO_01000059] ... | reverse complement strand
TGCCCCCGGTGTTGGAACAGGAACCCATGGAGATCACCCAGCGCGGCTCGGGCATCTGTTCGTAGAGCCGCAGCACCACGGGTGCGATTTTCTTAAACACCGTTCCGGAGACAATCAGCAGATCGGCCTGTCGCGGTGAGGGGCGAAAGACTTCGGCACCGAAACGGGCAATGTCGTAGCGGGAGGTGATCGCGGTGGCTTCCTCGACGAAACAGCAGGAAAGCCCGAAAAACATGGGCCAGAGACTGCGCGCGCGGGCCCAATTGATCAGGGTATCGGCGAAATCCGCAGCGATCTTCATCGATGCCGTGGCCCCTTCTGCGCCGTGGGCCCCCAGTCCAGGCCACCACGGCGCCAGACATAGACCAGGCCAGCCAGGAGCACGATGATAAAAAATGTCATCTGCAGCCAGCCGGCCCACCCGAGATCCTCGACGGCCACGGCCCAGGAGAAGATAAAGGCGCCCTCGACGTCAAAGATCAGAAAAAAGATCGCCACCAGATAAAAAGGGACAGGGTAGCGCAGGCGTGCATTGCCGGTGGGAATGATGCCGCTCTCGTAGGGGCGCTGTTTCTCGGGCGCCCGTCGCCGTTCCCCAAGCCAGGCGGAGACGAACAGAAGCACCCCGATCAGGCCCAGGACGATCAGCGTGAAAATGACAAGGCTGAAAATTCCCGCAGACCCGGGCGCGAAGAGGCCGGCATTTGAGTGGGGCGTCATTGAACCTCCGCCATCGGCACGACGCCGGGGCAAGCAGGACCGCAGGGAGCTTCGGCGGCGGGCCTTCAATGATCGTCAGCACTTACGGAACACAGCTTTTAAGCAGGAGGATACAGTGGCCGTCAACCTATCGGGGTTGACCCTAAAAGTCAAACGCAAGGCCGGGGATGCAATCCAGGGTTTAGGCCTGTGGCCGTGGGCTCACAGCACTGCCTGGTGGCCTTGCCGCAGACACGGCACCAAAGCGCCGGCGGGCAGGAAGGGGGCGTTATTTTTGTTGGGGATCCCAGCGCCAGTTCTCATAGTATTCCCAGCTGGCCAGGGCGTTGAGACTTTTCAGTTGCTGATCTTTCTCCAGCAAATTGGCCCGCAGGACATCCCCGATGGACAGCAGGCCGATCTGTCGGCCATCCTTTTCGATCAGCACGTGGCGGGTATAAAGACCCAGGTACATTTCCTGAAGCTTGGGGATCGGCGTATCGTGTGCCGCCGTGTGCAATGTGGTGCCCATGTAATCACCGATACGCGCCGTTTCCGGTTTGAAGCCGGCCTGGAGACTGTGGCGCACAAAATCTTTTTCGGTCCAGATGCCGACAATGCGGCCGTCCTCTTCCACCAGGATGGCGCCAATATTATTCTCCACCATGATTCGCAGGGCTTCCTGAACGCTTAGATCGGGGGAGGCGGTTATCATTTCACCGCGCTTGCCGGCTAAAAGGTCTTCAGCGGATTTCATCCCTTGACTCCTTTCGCTGCTTTCGCAATGATACACGGACGGTGGGCGTCGAGGTTTATTCGACCTGAAACGCCGCCACCCGCGCCCTCGATGGGACCACCAGGACCATCCATATGTTAATTGCGCGGCGGCGATGCGCAATGGGTTCCGGACAACTCACGACGAAGGCATCAAGCTGAAGCCATTCGGCACTCACCATAGAACTGCCCTGCGGCGATGGGGTTTTGGGGTGGTGACCGCTCCCAACATAATTGACAGGCGGCATGGCGCATGGATCTCGATCGACTGATCGAAGAGTTCACCAAGCTCAAGAGCGAGAAGCTGGCCCTCGAAACCCAGGGCCAACTCCTTGAGACCTTCATCCGCCTGGTGCGCTCCTCGTCCCATGAAAGCCGGATCAAAGCCACGCTGAAAAAAACGGTGGATCTGACCGTCGAGCTGACCGGAGCGGACGACGGCAGCCTCTTTCTGCTCGACAATGCCGGCTGGGTCACGGACTGCATCCTCATGCGCGAATCGGTATCGGCGGCCGAGCGCCGCCGCCTGATCGGCAAGGTGCTCGACAAGGGGCTGGCCGGTTGGGTCATCAAACACCGCCGCGCCGGTCTGATAACGGATACCACGCGGGATCAGCGCTGGTATCAAATGGAAGACCAGCCCTACGAAGCCCGATCGGCCCTGGCGGCCCCTATCCTCAAAGGCCGGGAACTCTTCGGCGTGCTGTCCCTCGTGCATGCGAAACCGGCCCACTTCAGCGAGAAGACGGCTTCGCTGATTCAGGCCACCGTGGATCACATCGCCATCGTTCTTGAAAATGCTCAGTTCTACTCCCGTCTGGAAAATGCCTACCAGTCACTGGCCCAGGCCAAGGAGCAGATCGAAGCTTATTCCAGTGCCCTGGCCGCTGAATTGCAAAAAGGCCGACGCATGCAGCGCAATTTCCTACCACGGTGTATGCCTGTCATTGACGGTTGGACAATCGATGCCCGCTTTCATCCCGCCCGCCAGGTTTCCGGCGATTTCTACGATGTGTTTCCCCTCACCGGCCGCCGGCTAGGCCTGGTGATTGCCGATGTTTGTGACAAGGGGGTCAGCGCGGCCCTTTTCATGGGGCTGATTCGCAGTTTGATCCGGATTTTTCTTGAGGCCCCCGATGCCGGAGCAGGCGCCCCTGCAACGGATTCCGCCGGACGCGTGGAAAAGGATCCCCTGCATGCCATCGCGCAGATCAACCATTATCTTGAAACGCATCACGGGCATGAAGGTATTTTCGCCACCCTTTTCTTCGGCATGCTGACGCCGGATACGGGCCAGCTGCGCTATGTCAACGCCGGGCATGAATCGCCGCTGATTATCAGCCCGGGAGGCGCTGTCCGCTCGCTCGAACCGACCGCGCCGGCCGTCGGCATGATGCTGCACGCCAGGTTCCATAGCGCGGATATTCTCATCGCGCCGGGTGACACGCTGATCGCTTACACGGACGGGGTCACGGAAGCCGGTAGCACACCGGCAGCATTTTTCGGCACGGCCGGTGTCCGCCGGGCCATCAACATGGCCCGCGATGCCACCAACGACTACCTCGCCGCACTCGAACAGGCCGTGTTCGAACACTTGGACGGGGCCGATCTGACCGACGACATCGCCATGATCGCGGTCAGCCGCAGAAATGCGTAACCCAGGCAGCGGATGCGGCGACGGCCGGCATCCTGAAGGAGACTGGTTTCATGACCCCACGACGTTCGATTCTCTCCGTTCCCGGCCATGTGGCCAAGATGCACGCCAAGGCCCTCAACAGTGCCGCTGATATCGTCATGCTGGATCTCGAAGACAGCGTTCCTCCCGATGCCAAGGAAAAAGCCCGCAGCCAGGTGATCCAGACCCTGAATTCTTCCGAAGTCCGGCGGCGTCCGGTGGCCGTACGCATCAACGCCCTGGACACCCCCTACGGCTACCGGGATCTGCTGGAAACCGCCGAGGCCGCCGGCGACCGCCTCGACACGGTCGTGGTGCCCAAGGTCAACACCGCCGCCGACATCCACTTTGTCGATCGTCTTCTGCAAGGCATCGAGCTGCACAAGGGATTTGACTGCGCAATCGGCATCGAGGCCTCCATCGAGACGGCCGAGGGCCTGTCCGAAGTAAAAGCGATTGCATCGGCCAGTGCTCGCCTCCGGACCCTCGTTTTCGGCATTGCGGACTATGCCGCCTCGGTGGGCGCGCGCCTGGTCTCCCTTTCCGGACATGGCGAAAAAGAGGAAGCGATCTATCCCGGTCATCGCTGGCATTACGCCCTGAGCCGAATTGTCATGACGGCCAAGGCCAACGACCTGATGGCCATCGATGCCCCCTACGGCAATTTCAAGGACAAAATCGGGCTGGAGCACGCCGCCGGAATGGCCTGCGCCCTGGGCTGCGATGGCAAGTGGGCGATTCACCCGGTGCAGGTTGATATTGTCAACAGGGTCTTTACGCCTTCCAGCGAAGATATCGCGCGCGCCCACCGGATCATTGCCGCCGACGATGCCGCCCGCTCCGGGGGACGCGGGGCTGTGGCCGTGGACGGCCGCATGGTGGACCAGGCAACCGTCCGTCTGGCGCGCCGGCTGCAAGCTCAGGCGCGGCACCTGAGGCTGCTGTAGCACGGCGGTCGTCGAAACCGATCAGGATAGGAACAGGATCCAACCGTTGTCGTTGACAATAATACCCAATTCCGATAACCGATAGGCAAGCAACAGGACGAGTTCACATTGGCATTAAGTGCTTCACCGCTTAAAACTGCGGCCTTGTGTCTTCCTGCTCGCACCCCCCCTTGTCCCGGTAATTTTCTTCTCCGGACGCTGCACCATTCCCCGCAGGAATAGGCCTTCCCCAGAGAAAGGAGGAGGTATGTTTCGCATCCGGCAATGGCACCGCATTTACCTACTCGCTGTTTTGCTTGCCGTTGGCTGTTTTATCGGCACGCAGCCCGTGGGAGGGGCTGCCATTCCGCCGGACATGGACCCGGCCAAATACCCGGCCCCCAACGTGGGTTGCCTGGCCCCGGGCAAATGCCACCAGGGCATCGAACCGATCCGGGGACACGCTTCGGGGATGGCCAAGCAGATTTATGCCAAGGGCAAGGAGCTGGGCGATCCCAACGGCTGCGTGGTCTGCCACGGCGGCAACCCGGCAGAAGAAAAAGACGCCGTCAAGGCCCATACCGGGGCACCGGCCGGTGGTCCGCTGGACACCTTCGTGGTCCATTCAGGATCGGTGTGGGTCAACGAAAAAATCTGCGGGCAGTGCCACGAACCCCATGTCTATGCCCAGTACCGTTCGATCATGCAGACCGAGGCCGGCAAGATCCAGGGGGCTCTCTGGGGTTGGGAACCGGCCAGCACGGGCTATGACAAGAAATACGGCAACTACGATGTGGACGACCCCGACGGGCCGGATCCGGTTTTCGGCACCGATCAGTATAAAACCTACACCAAGGCCCTCATGGAGGCCTATCCAGGGAATTTTCCCAAGCAGCTCACCCAGGTCCCCAAGACCAATCTGGACACACTCAAGGAAAAGCCCTGGGAAGCCATCTATACCTACGTGCGCACTGACTGCCAGCGCTGCCATGTGGGGGTCAAGGGGCGCGACAAACGGGGCGACTTCCGCGGCATGGGCTGTGCGTCCTGCCACATTCCCTACAACAACGCCGGACTTTATGAAGGTATGGACAAGACCGTCAAACGCGATGAAAAGGGCCATGCTATGGTCCACTCCATCCAGTCCTCGCGTAAGACCAAGGTGGTCGTCAACGGCCGGGTCTACTCGGGCATCCCGCACGAAACCTGCGTTTCCTGCCACAATCGCGGCAAACGCATCGGCGTTTCCTTCCAGGGCCTGATGGAATTTCCCTACGGCAGCCCCTTCAGTGACCAGGGCAAGAAACAGCCCAAGCTGCACACGAAATTCTACCAGTTCATCAAGGACGACGTGCACCATCGCCTGGAATCCCGGGAGGGCAACCCCCAAGGCGGCCTGCTCTGCCAGGATTGCCACAGCACGACCTCCATGCACGGCAACGGCAACATCACCGGGACGCTTCTGGCCAACGTCGAAGTCGAGTGCTCCGACTGCCACGGCACGGCCAGCGAATATCCCTGGGAGCTGCCCCTCGGCTGGGGAGACGAATTCGGCCAGAAGCTCGATGCCGGCAAAGCCCGCGGTCTGGCCGCAGAACCGCTGGCCTCCCAGAAACAGTTCGGCGTGGTCTATCCGGCCCAGGAGGGCTACCTGCTGACCGCCCGCGGCAACCCCATGGGCAATGTCGTGCGCCAGGGCGACAAAGTTCTGGTCCACTCGGCCACCGGGCTGGATTTCGAGGTGCCGACCCTGAAATCCCTGGCCCTGGCCAACAAATGGCAGGATCCGGACAGGGCCATATCGGCCAAACTGCGGACCAAAAAACACATGGAGACCATCGAGTGCTACGGCTGCCATTCGGCCTGGGCGCCCCAGTGCTACGGATGTCACGTCAAGGTGGATTTCTCCGGCGACAAAAAGGCCACAGACTGGGTTGCGGCCGGAAATACCCACTTCCCCAACGGCCACACGGCGGAATCCATGCGCAACGTGCCGCCGCCCACGGCCCCGGGGGTGGCGTATGGCAAGACCAGCGAAAACCGCTCCTATCTTCGCTGGGAGGATCCGGTGCTGGGGATCAACGGCGAAGGCCGCGTGAGCCCCATCATCCCCGGCTGCCAGCAAATCACCTCGGTGGTGGCGCCGGACGGCACCCTGCTCGTTCACAACAAGATCTGGCGCACACCCGCCGGGCTTGAAAACGGCGGCGGTGAAGGTCAGCGCAGCATCGACATGGCACCGGCCGCCCCCCACACCACCGACCGCAAGGCCCGGGAATGCACCTCCTGTCATGCCTCGGCCAAGGCGCTGGGCTATGGCACCCATGATGGCCGCTACCTGAGGGGCTACAATCAGGGCGTTTATGTCGACATCATGGACAACCAGGGGCAACTGCTGACCAAGACGGCCCAGTACCAGATCAGCCCGGTGCCGGAGCTCGCCATGGACCTCGACAACGTCATCAACCGCGAGGACCTGCAGCTTCAGACCGTGGGCCATCACTGGCCGCTGGACGGTCCCCTGCCGGCGGAGGTGCGTGCCAACATGGAGCGCACCGGGGTCTGCCTGTCGTGCCATCAAGTGATCCCGGACGGTGCCTTTGTCTACCGGATCATCGCCAAGGTGGGGGAAACCCTGGGGATGGTGCCCAAGAACGATGCCGAGCACCGACGCTTGATCGGACGGGCCATGTTCGTGGCGGCCAATGTCGAAATCTTCGGCATACCGATCGCCATCCTGGTCATCATCGGATTCGTCGTTCTGTTGCGTCGCAAAAAGGCTGGTTAAGACAGCACCCATCGTGTCAGAATAAAAAGGCTGCACCGGCAAACGGTGCAGCCTTTTGCATTTGTCTGGACCGCGGCGGCGTTCACGCGCAGACCGGCACGTTCCCAGTGACCGTCTGAATTTCCTCCCGCACAGCAGGAGGCCGCAGGTAGCCCCTCAGAGGGAAGCGTATCAATTTGTGGGGCTTCTGCTTTGCCCCCTTTGTCCCGCGCCGAGCATCAAGGGCTTGAGCGGACCAGGCCCGCGGACTGTCTGAGCGCAGCGCGTTTCCGCGGGACCCGTTCAAGGCCTCGACGCGCAGGATTAAGCGGGACACGGGCGTCTTCTTTTGGAAAGCCCCGAAATGGTCAATGAAACTCACGATGCCGAAGAGGCCGCCGATGCCCAGTCCGGTCGCCACCGCAGCGCCGGCCGCCGTTGCCAGACCGGGGCCACCGTATCCTTGACCACGTTCGCGGCCGCCTGAGCGGGATCGATCTGCCCTAGCGAAATCCGGTGAGCATTCTGAATTATGGATATGGCGTCCCCGGCGACGGCGCCCAACTTGATGGCGGCCGCCGTGGTCGAAGGCACGGCGGCCAACCTGCCGATGTTTTTGGCTCCCGATTTCATATTTATCTCCCCGATGCCTGGGACCGGCGGGTGACACCATTCGTCGCCGGCACGCGCACTTACGATTGATTTATGACCCGCTATCATGTTTACGGTAGATCGTGGGCATCAAATGATCAAACCACGGACAGACAGGGGGATAAAACCATGAATATGTCGCTCAAGCTTCTGCTGGTCATCGATGCCGGGGTGAATCTGCTCCTGGGCGGTCTGCTGCTCATGTTTCCATTCGGGATCGCTGCCTGGCTGGGGGTCCCCCAAACCGAAAGCGCCTTTTATCCCACCATCCTGGGCGGTGTGCTGTGCGGTATCGGCCTGGCGCTGCTGTTGGAGGCTCGCGGTCGCGAGCGCAGATCCAGCGGTCTGGGGCTTGCCGGCGCCATTGCCATCAATTTCTGCGGTGCCGGGGTACTCGCGGTCTGGCTTATCGCCGCCCCACCCGCCATCCCCTTGCGGGGGCAAATCCTCCTCTGGACAATTGTGGTCCTCGTGCTGGGAATTGGTCTGATCGAGCTACGGGCTGAATCCGAGCACACCGGAATGTCTTCGTGAGGACGGCGCACCGGCCGCCCCCTTGAGCAGCACCCGCAAAATTTTACAATCCTTCCCGGTCCAACGGGCATAGATTCCCTCTGCAAAGCCGAGTTCGTCGGCCACCTTCAGCACAAAACTTTTTGGGGAGCAGATACATGCCCAGATGTTTCCTGGTTATGCCAAAACGGCACGCATGGATCGGGGTTGTGCCCTATCTCCTGACCCCGGTCGATACATCCGCCGGGGCTTGGCAGCGCCCCCCGGAATCGATGCCGTCGCATTATTGGAAAGGCGCCGCCCGGCTCAAAGCGTTGTTTTGGATTGTTGTGGCGATTGCAATCGGTCTGAGCGTTGCACAGCTCGTATGAAGGCCTTGCATTTTCAGTTGCTTCCGGAAACGGCCCAACGTTGATGCCGGTCTGCGCTTCCTTTGGCTCGCAGGCGAAACAATACACCGCCTTGATTGCGACTTTCAGACCAGATGGTTCTTGGCAGCCCATACCGCCGCCTGGGTGCGATCGTTGACCCCGAGTTTGTTGAAGATATGAATGACATGGCTTTTGACGGTATGGGGACTGATATAGAGGATTTGGGAGATTTCCACATTGGTGGCCCCCTGGGCCACCAGCCGCAGCACTTCCAACTCGCGGGTGGTCAGGGCGGCCGGCAGGGCTTCAATCGAAGATTGCGAAGCGGTCTGCCGCAGCGTATTCTCGAGGTCGGCGATGCGTTCCTGTTGCATCTTCAGATTGCCCCGCACGCGGGCCATGTCCATATCGATTTGGACCGTGGTTTTCATGCGCCCCTCCCGGTCATAGACCGGATAGACGGCGGTTTCCGCAATCGGACGCACGAGGCCGGGGCATTCTTCCGGTAAGATGCGCTGCTGGCTGACGGCCGCCGCAAAGGCCAGGCAGGTGGGATAACCGCATTCCCGGCAGTTGGTGCCGGGCAGCAGGCGGTAAATATCCAGCACCGACGGCCGCCGGTCGGTGCGATGGTTCGGTTTGATGGCATGCCGGCGGGCATGCAGGTCGCGCAGATAAGTGATCAAGCGGCGGATGAATTCGGATGCCGCGAAGGCGTCCCGAAAGGGTGAAGCCGCCCCACGGTCGGGATGCAGCCCGCACAGATGCGCCTCCCAGACGAAGCGGATAAATCGCGGTCGGGCCAGCAGCATAGCATCCGGGATTTCGGCCTTGATGTACGGAAACAACGGCGCGATATCGGCGTCCAGGCGAAATTCGGCCGTCAGGCAGTCGTCGCTTGCGGACGGGCCAGCGCCCTGTTGCGGCCCGGGCCTGGAAAGACGCAGGTCACTGAAAGCGGCGAGTTGAAATGGCGTTGGCATTGCGCTTCTCCCGAAGCAGCGCCTGCGCGGGGCAGGCCTGCTAGCCGGGTGTATTCAGCCGGACACAGTTGCGCCCTTCTTCCTTGGCACGATACAGGGCCTGGTCTGCTTCGGCAATCAGGGCATCAATGCTATGGTTTTGGGCGCCGTCCGCCCAGGCCACCCCGACACTCAGCGTGACGGGCAGCGTCTGCCCTTCAAGGACGATCGGCTGGGCGGCAACCCCGGCGCGCAGTCGCTCGGCAACAAAAACGGCATCTTCCTGGCCGCACTCCGGTATCACCAGAAGAAATTCTTCGCCCCCAAACCGGCCGATGGTGTCATAGGGGCGCACCAGAAGACGCATACGGCCGGCAATTTCCGCCAGGACCGCATCGCCGGCCAAGTGACCGTGAGCATCGTTGATGGCTTTAAAATGATCGATATCCACCATCACCACGGCCACGGAGCGGCCGCTGCGAACCGAGCGGCTTAGCTCCTTCGAAAGGGTCTCGATTACCGTGGCGCGGTTCGGCAGACCGGTCAGATCGTCGTGCGCCGCACGGTGTTCCAGCTCGGCGTAGGCTTTTTTAAGGGCCGCTGTGCGCTGCTCAACCAGCCGTTCGAGGCCCTGTTGCATTTCCCGGATACGCTGCTCCATCTGCCAGCGGGCGGCCAGCGTAGAGGCAAACTGCCGAATTTCGAAGGGGTGGAAGGGCTTCTGAATGTAGAGCAGCCGATCACTGGGAGGCACCCGCTGCTCGATGGTCTCTGGGTCGACGTCACTGTAGCCGGTCACCATTACGATCTGGGTCGCCGCGGAAAGGGCGCGCAGTTCTTCCGCCGCCCACAACCCGCCCCGCCCGGGCGGCATGCGCACATCCAGAAAAGCGATGGCGAAAGCCCTCTCCTCCTGGACCGCCTTGCGCGCGGCCGCTACGGCCGCTTCGCCCTGATCGCAGAACAACAGTTCATAGGGACCGTGCATTCCCGCGGCATTGTTCTCCAGGACCTGCCGATAAAGGTTATGCATCATTACCTCGTCGTCGGCGATTAGGATGCGGATGGTCTGCTCTGGGGCCATGGTCTGTCCTGAAGTAAATCGGTTGGTCGGCAACCTGAAGACCTATCGGCACAGTGCCGGTTTCCCTGTATAGGTCCGTGTGGCGCCATGTTTCTTACTACCTGATTGCGGTTGGCGCTTCAAGATGTCATTGCAGGCGCCGAAGATGAACCCGTCCCCTGCTATGCCATCCGAGGTGGGAAACAGCGGGCGCGCAGGCCATGGCCTGTCGGTGAATACACCGGGGCCGCTTTCAATATCTAAAGATCTATGCCATACAAAGCGACAATTTCAACCCGTCACCCTCGGAAGGCACCACCATGATTCCCAATCAGCGTGATCACTTCAGTTTACCGGCGGACGTGGCCTATCTGAACTGCGCCTATACGGCGCCGCTCATGAAAACGGCCGAAGCCGCCGGCCGCCGGGCCCTGGCTCAGAAGGCCGCGCCCTGGCAGCTCACCGCCAGCCACTTTTTTGAAACCATCCGGGAGAACCGCCGCCTGTTTGCCCGGATCATCGCATGTCCCCCGGATCATGTCGCCCTGATACCGTCCGTATCCTATGGTGTGGCCTTGGCGGCCCGCAACGTCCCTGTAGCGGCCGGGCAGAAGATCGTCGTGTTGCAAGACCAGTTCCCTTCCAATGTCTATGCCTGGCGGCGGCGAGCGCTGGATGCAGAAGCGGTGATAGCGACAGTCAGTCAACCCCCGGATCACGACTGGACATCGGCTATTTTAGAGGTGATCGACCGGGATACGGCCATCGCGGCCTTGCCCCATTGCCACTGGACGGATGGTACGCTGATCGATCTCGCGGCGGTGGGGGCCCGCTGCCGGGAAGTGGGGGCGGCGCTGGTGGTGGACGGCACCCAGTCTCTGGGCGCCATGCCCTTTAGCGTGGACGCGATTCAACCGGATTTCCTGATCACCACCGCACACAAATGGCTTCTGGGGCCCTACAGCTATGGATTTTGCTACATCGCACCGCGCTGGCAGGGGGGCATTCCCTTGGAGGAAAACTGGCTCAACCGGGAAGGCTCGGAAGACTTTGCCCGCCTGGTGGATTACCGCGACGCTTATCAACCCGGTGCGCTGCGATTTGACTGCGGTGAGGCCAGCAATTTTATCCTGGCCCCCGTGGCGGCAGCTGCCCTCAGCCAGATTCTGACCTGGGAAGTCGGCGCCATCGCAGCGACCCTCCGAACCAAAACCGAACAGATCGCCGATCAGGCGCGCGACATGGGGCTTACCACCGCGCCGGATGAATACCGCAGCCCGCATTTGATTGGTCTGCGCCTGAACAATCCCCCCCCGGCCGATCTTCCGGCCCGACTGGCTGAAGCCGGTGTCTACGTCAGCGTGCGCGGCAACGCCATCCGGGTGGCCCCGCATCTCTACAACACGAGGGAAGATATCGACCGCTTTTTCAAGGCCCTGCGGCCAGGCCTGTAGGCCGTTCACCAGGGGTGCGGCCATGGCCGCGTCCATGATCCGCGGCAATAGGACCCGGATGGATTAATCCGCGCAACAGCTCCCCGACTGGTGTTGCCTCGCGCAAGATGCCAATCAAGGCCAGGCCCGACCGGACTGCCTTTCAGAGCCTTATTTCCCGGTCGATGCGTTCGATCTTTTCCTCGAGGCGATCGAACTGCTCCTCGTGTTCCGGGGCTTCGAGTTTTTGTCGAAGTTCTTCCATCTGCTCGCGGAGGCGGGGGAGTATGTTGGTTTCAAGCTCGTGACGGGCGGAGGCGCCCAGGCGCCTAAGCTCGGCAATAATGCGGTCCAGTTCCAGCTCGAGCCGCTGGACCTGTTCGCTGGCAGACAGGTTCTGCAGGTCCTGCCAGTATTGATCCAGTTCCACCGCCAGACCAGAAACGGTTTCTTCCATCCGCCGGGTCATGCGCTGCATGCGGGCTTCCCATTTGGCGCTACCCACCACCGTCTCCCCGTTGGTAATCGGATCGCCATCGGAGGCGTCCAAGATGACCACCAGCGCCTTGCGCTCCGGTTGCTGCGGGTCGCTATCGACATAGAAGATGCTACGCTGCCCCAGCGTTTCGGCATACCGCCGCTCGATGCGCACGGCGACCCGGTAATCGGCCTGATCGCTGTACTCGACCGCGGTCACTGCACCGATGGCCTGCGCCTCCGCCCACACCCGGTCTCCGGTTCGCAGCCCGTCAACGGCCTTGAAACGAACGGTAAAACCCAGGTCGCCGCTGCAGCCGGTGAGCACCAACCCCAATAGTCCAAGCACCAACCCGGTCCCCCATGATTTCATCTTTTTCCTTTCGCGAAGAGCACCATCAGATTGCCGCCAACCGACGCACCGCCGAATATTAATAACTCTAGAAACAGGAAATGGTCGGATGGGGCCTGCCAGAATCACCGCCCGACCGATCCCCAAACGCTGCCGGCCGTATCTGCAAGATGCAATCCCCCGTTCTCCCGCAGGCAGCGGTTGCACTGGGTGGTTACAGCGGTTATAAGGATACTCTCGCCGTGTCGGCCGCTCATGCGGGCAGGCCTTGCCACCGGCGGCATGAATGCGGTTGAAACCCTTTCGCACGCGAGCAAACGAGGAGATCACGATGGACGTCATTCGAATTCTGCTGGCCATTATCCTTCCGCCGCTGGGCGTATTCCTTCAGGTGGGCATCGGTCTGCATTTCTGGGTCAATATTCTTCTTACGTTGCTGGGTTACATACCGGGCATCATTCACGCCATCTGGGTCATCGTAAAAAAATAAGGCCGTCGGCCAAACACCAGCGCCGCCAACGATTGCGGTATGGCGTTCATGGTACCCTTGCAGGACGGGGCACGCCTTTCGCGGCCCGCCCGGCCAGGCACTTGGTGTAATCCCGGGCATTGATTCGCTCGTGGGTGAAGATGTCCGCCTGGGTATTGCCGACGCGGGCACAGGGGAAGACGCTTCGGCACAAAGCCGTTCCGGCGGGAGGGCCGCGGTGTTCGCCGTTCGTCACCTCGACCCGCGAGGTCATTTTCTCAGGCCGGCTGTTTAACGGCTTTGCTGCCCAGACGCAACGACTGCAGAACATGCAGGACCCTAGCGCAAACTCTGCAAGGAATGAATTCTCTCAATAGATGGGCGGCATGAAACCAGGCCAGACCGCGCAGCAAAATCATTGCCGTCAGGGCCAGCCCGAGCATGCCGTTCCCGTAACCTGCCGGGCCCTGGGGCCAAAGGATGGACAACGCCACGAACGCGAAGGGAATCTCGGCAATCGTAAAATATACAAACGGGCGCCGATGCCCCATATACAGATAGCCTCCGCCCGGTGTGAAAAGGGTCGCCAGCAACAGCAGGGGTTTCTTTTTAAAAGCCAGTCCACAGTGCCCGCAGGGAGCGCACGGCTTGATCAGGGGACGGGCGCATTGCGGGCAGAGATGCGTGCGCGTGGATGGCGAGAGCACTTTCTTGGACAGCGGCAGAGCCGGCAGGAGCTGGTCAATTTTACGCCGCTCGGAAAAAGCGACGGCCTTGAACTTTTCGATAAGCCCCTTCTTGTATACGATTTCCAATGCGCCGCGCTGCAGCCTAATGCTGCGAATGTCACGGTAGCGAATCTGGGCGATGGATTGGCGGTAGCGTTCATAACGCCCCACCGGAACATGCAGAATACGGTAGTTCGTAAAGACGATGATGGACCGCTCCAGATCGAGAAACAGCCCGACGGTCAGAAGTTGCTCCGTCAGCCGCAGCGGGCTGAAGGCTGTGGTGACCAGGATAACCTTCTCACCCGGGTGGAGAAAGGATCTTAAAAAGGACAGCTTGACAATCAGTTGCCGCTGCCTTTTTTCGATACGCTCGCGGTAATTATTGCGTGCATCGGCAAAAAGCACTTCCGGATCGATGGGAATGCCGAAAATTCTCTCGCGTATGATCGGTGCCGGTGCATCGATTTGTCTGGGGGTGTCGACCTCGGGATTCAGGAGCAAATTGTCGGTGGTGGTCAGCATGGTCGCGGTTCTCCTATGGGAATTTTCGGCTGCTGCCTGTCGGGCCCTTTGCCAGACCGCTTCGTGCCCAAAAAGACACACGCATGTATCAAACAGGTCACACAACGCCACGATCTGATCCCCTTTTCAGCCGGTGGAGCGCCTCTCCGGCAATTGGCGGGACCTGCCTTGGTTTAAATAGCAACAACCAGGCCAAGATGAACGCAGAGATGGGTGACGATCCCGATTCATTTACGCGGAGAATCCCAAAATGTCAGCCGACAGTCGCCATGCCATGGTTGAGGACGAACTCATCATGATCCGCAACAGCGGTGAAATTCCGGAAGTGGCCCTGCACAATGCCCTCCATTATCTCACCCGGGATGCCGAGGGGCCGGGATTGACGCTGCGGCCGGGGGAAATCCGCCGCTTGCAGGAAGCTGTCCTCCAACGCTATCGGCGGATCATTCTCAGGGATCTGAACCCGCGCCTGCGGGACAAGCCGTTCTATCGCGGGATCGCGCGCGGCATTATCAACTGGGGGCGGCTCTGCCGTTTCGCGGCGCGCGAAAAGTTCGCTCTGCGGGCATTGAAGACTGAAATCGCCACGGCCCTGCGGGTTTTTCTGGAGCAGGAAGTCGTGGATGTCGCCGCCGGCAGGCG
>CAJHYH010000429.1_pt1 | contig 15087 bp, 11 predicted proteins | sample 9198661 | NCBI WGS metagenome assembly CAJHYH01 (sample SAMEA7708356, study PRJEB35096) | sediment metagenome | biome: marine neritic benthic zone biome [ENVO:01000025]; feature: sediment [ENVO:00002007]; material: shallow marine sediment [ENVO:03000034] sea grass bed [ENVO_01000059] ... | reverse complement strand
GGCGGCGAATCGGAACGGATTGCTTGAAATGTCAAAAATTCGCCTTATGAATAATTTCAATCCTTAATCCGTCAGATGGAGATATGCCCGATGAGCCAAGAGGCAAAAATCCTGAATTTTCAATCCAAAGCACAGGTCATATTCGATCGCCAGCGTGCCGCCAGCCGCCGCCGGCCTTTCCCGTCCTTGAGGGCGCGTCTTGAGCTGCTTGATAAACTGGAGTTGTTGCTTACCGCGAACCAGGACGCTATTGCGGAGGCCATCTCAAGGGATTTTGGCCATCGTTCGCCCCATGAAACCAGGATACTGGAGATCTTTCCGGTGGTTTCCGGCCTGCGCCATACACGCCGGCATCTTAAAAAGTGGATGAAACCCCAGAAGCGGCATACTTCGCTTCACTTTGCCGGTGCCCGTAACCGGGTGATACCTCAGCCCAAAGGCGTCGTCGGCATCATTGCGCCATGGAATTATCCCCTTTTTCTGGTGCTGAGCCCCCTTACCAGCGCACTGGCAGCCGGAAATCGCTGCATGATCAAAATGGCATCCAATTCCCAGCGGCTATGCACCCTCCTGCACGAGCTGTTCAGCGGGGTCATTGACGAAGAGCGGGTCGCTTTTCTGCCGGGTGTTGCCGCTGGCGATTTCACCCCCCTGCCGTTTGATCATCTCATCTACACCGGCTCTCCGGCATCCGGGCGCACGGTTATGAAAGCGGCCGCGGACAACCTGACACCGGTGACGCTCGAACTGGGCGGCAAATCCCCGACAATCGTTTGTGACGATTTTGACATCACCACGGCGGCGGAGCGTATTCTGCAAGCCAAATTCATGAATGCCGGCCAGACTTGCGTCGCGCCCGACTATCTGTTTCTGCACGCAAAACAGGTGAAGCCCTTTATCGATGCTGCCCGGCGCATCGTGCCCGCACGCTATCCGCAGCTGGATTCGAGAGATTATACTTCCATCGTTGATGCCAAAAGCTATCGGCGCCTGAAAGCCCTATGGGAAGATGCCCAGGCCCAGGGGGCGGAGATCATCAATTTGATCCCCGACACCGAGCCCGATGACGCCGCGCGTCGGATCCCCCCCATCCTGATGACCAAGGTCCGCGACGAAATGGCCCTGATGCAAGGTGAAATTTTCGGGCCGCTGCTGCCGATCAAAACCTACCGACGCCTGGAAGATGTGATTGCCTATGTAAACGCCCATGAGAGACCGCTGGCCCTTTATCTCTTTACGCATGACAAATTTCGCCAGAAAAAAGTGGTGCAGCAGACCATGTCCGGCGGCGTCAGCATCAATGACTGTGCCATGCACGTGGCCCAGCACGATTTGCCGTTCGGCGGCGTCGGCAACAGCGGCATGGGCCAGTACCACGGTTTCGAGGGATTCGTGGAATTTTCCAAACTCCGGCCGATTTTCAAGCAGGCCGCCTGGCCGTTGGGGGCGGCCTTTCTCTATCCGCCCTACGGACAGATGTTCGAGCGTATCTATGACCTTTTGATCAAATTGCGTCGGCTTTAGAAGCGCGCTCGTCGTGTTTTCCGGGGCGATCCGTAACGGAGGGAAGATTTCATCGGTTCCAAGATAAATTGCATCATTGTCTGTTCGTTCTTTTCTTTGTGGGTGCTGCCTGCGTTGGCCTTCGATGGCGATGCCCTGGAGGCGTTACGGTCCAAAGTGGAAGAGGGCATCCGCATTCTGGACGACCCTGAGCTGAAGGCCCCCAGCCGACGGGCCGAGAAGGAGGAAAAGCTCTGGCAGCTATCAGAAGCGCTTTTCGACTACCGCACCATGGCCCGGTTGGTGCTGTCATCGCGTTGGGACGAATTCACCCCCCGGCAGCAGGAGGAATTTTTCGATGCCTTCAAGGGTTTCCTCCGCCGCGCTTACGTACCGCGCCTGCTGGAGCGCTACAGCGGCCAGAGACTCTATTATGATCGGCAGCAGATACTGTCCCCTTCCCGGGCCGTGGTGGAAGTGCACGTGCTCTGGAACGAGCGCAAAATTCCGATCAACGTCAACATGATCAGAAACCAAGGGGGCTGGCGTATATATGATATTAGCGCCATGGGGGTCAGCGCCATCAAGAATTACCGGGCGCAGTTTCGATGGCTGCTATTGAACGAAACCATTGAACAACTGATTGTCCGGCTGAATGCCAGAGCGGTCCCGGCCTCATGATCAGGATCCCCTGATAATCAGGCTAAAAAATGTGTTCTGATTCGCATCGCCTGACCGGTCCCCGACCCGAATCAACGCGCCCGGAGGCGATTCTTTATGTTCGGCCGACTATACCGGGATAAATGACACGATTTGGCCGGCTGCGGCGGTCCCAGACGGGCCGCTGCTTACTGGCCGACGCCGCCATCGGCGTAGTCGGCGGCGTCAGCCCTTTTATCCGGGACCAGCCATCAGTTGTCCAAGATGGTCGCTCATCCCTCCGCAGTTGTTCTGGACCCATCCCCCGTCCACCGGTAAAACCACACCACTGATGTAGCCGGCCAGGTCAGATCCAAGGAAAAGGCAAGCCTTGCCGATATCCGCCGGCGTGCCGAGCCGGCCCAGCGGTACCCCGGCCGCCGTCTGTTCGCGGGTCGCGGGATCGGGTGCCAGCCGGGCCATACCTTCGGTACCATCGATCGGGCCCGGAACGACGGAATTGATTCGCACGCCCTGCCCTCCCCATTCGAGGGCCAGCGTGCGGGTGATCATGTCTACGCCGGCTTTGGCGGCGCATACGTGGACCTGGGCCTGCATGGGGATCAAGGCCTGGGGTGCCGAGATGTTGATCACGCTGGCTCCGGGCTTTTTCAGGCAAGGGTATATGGCTTTCATCACATGAAATGTACCGCGCAGATCGATATCGACAACGGATTTGAACCCGTTGATCGACAGATCCCCGCTTAGTGCCGGGAAATTGCCGGCGGCTCCGGATACGACGACGTCGAAATCGCCCCAGCGCGCGTGCACGTCATAAATGCCGGCCTCCAAAGCGTCATAGTCGCGCACGTCAGCACTAAATCCGCTGGCTTCGGCCCCCAATTCCATGAGTGCCGCGACAGTTTCGTCCACTTTGGTTGGATTGCGGCTGGCCACGGCCACCCGTGCACCATGGGCGGCAAAACAGTCGGCCACGCCGCGGTTAATCCCGCTGGTGCCCCCGACGACAATCACTGTTTTCCGGCTGAAATCCAGTTCCAATGCCATGTGCACCTCCTGCCGCAGTTTGGGTGAATAGATTGGGCCGGCTCATTCCGCAAAGGCTAGTTTTGGCCAGCGCCCTGAACCAATATCCCTTGCGGGCGTGTCCTGGTACCATACGGCGTGAGTGGTCTGCTCCGAGGGTTGCGCCTTTACCATTGTCCTGTTCGGCGGAGCGCCCTTTTCATGGCCACCCGCAACCCTGCGGGGGTTTCTTGGGGCGCACCGATCCGGGTCTGGTATTCACGCAATACGGCGGTCAGGATTTCGTACTGTGAAGACCTTCCTTCGAAACCGAGCGAATCGGCCTTTAAAAACCATTGCCCGCCCCGCTGGATGATGCGCATGTTGCCGTTTTCCTGGGACACGATATAGTCGCGGCCGCTGGGTACAGGCTGTTTGTTTAACAGGGCACGATAAGTGTTCAGGGGGATGGTATCGGGCAGATTGAATGCGCGAACGTCGTACGCCGGTTCATCCTGGCTGAATTTGTCCCATTCGGTTTGCCCGTAGGCCGCGATAAATTTTTTTCGGAAAGTATTGCTGGCCTTTAGGCAGGTTATGAAGGTGCGGATAAAGTTGATCTGATCTGCGCGCCCGGCAATGACCACCAGGGCTTGGTCGGGATCGGCGCGGAAGAGGGCATCGATATACTGGCGATAGGCCTTCCCGGGGCTTTCTCCCCCCTGGGCCCAGAGGGGCGCGACCGTCAACACGAGGCTAATGAGCAAAACGGCGCTTCGGATGATGGGCATCTTCATGAAGGTGTCTTTTACCAGCTTCGTCCCGGCATGACAAAGGAAATGCAAGCTATGCCCGTTTGCCAGACCCTTTTTGACCCGCTGCGCAACACGCGTGGTCGCGGTCGTGTATTAAGGCCAGGGCGGCAGGAAACCGGACCTTGCACTCCCGGTTGGCTTTGACTATTAATTGCAGCATGAAATGCTTAAAATGCAGTGCGCGCATAACCGAAGGGCAGAATTATTGCGGCGGCTGTGGCCACCAGCTGAAAAACGTTTGCTCCGGCTGTGGCACCATCAATCCCCCCTTTTTTAAATTCTGCGGCCAGTGCGGCCGTAACCTGGCGGACGTCGGCACCCTGCTGCTGGACAGGGCCGGTCTGATTCAGGAGGCCGATGCCGCTGCTACGGACCTGCTCGTCCCGAAGGGCGGCAGCATCGTGGGCAAGCCCTTTTCCCTTTTTGTAAATCTAGACGATCTGGTGCTCTACTATTCTCACTGGAACGAACTGATCCGATCGACCCGTCGCCAGAATCTGGAAATTGAACTCAACCCCAACCGCGACACCGTGATCCACGCCCAGCTCGTCCTGCGCCTGTTGGACGACCCGGCAGGCGAAGCGTTGCGCATCCGTATGGAAATCGGCGATGTTACCGATCGTCGTCAAATTCTGCAGGCGCTCCAAGAAAAGCAGGACCTCATCGAGCTCATCGGAAGCCTGACCGAAACGTTTCACCTTCCGGTCGTAAGTCCGGGTGGCAAAACCATCGGCAGCGTCCTGGAGAAGATCGGCCTGGTCTCGGAGGGGCAATACGGCTTTATCGCCCGGCTCGACCTGGCCGGCAAGCGGCTTGTCACCGAATTCCAATGGCTTGCAGCGGCTGCGCAAAATGCTGTCCCGGGTGATGCTTCCATTACATTCAGGCGCATACGCGTCATCCTGGAAAAACTGCTCAAGGGCCGGTCATATGTCGCGGGGGATATCACCAAACTGCCCGGTGCGGAGCGCAGTGTGTGGCGGACGTGGCCCCTCAGGGATACGGGTGCCGTTGTGTGCCAAATGATCTACCGACGCCAAAGGCCGGTCGGCGTCATCGGTCTGGCCCGGTTGGACCCCGGACCCTGGTCACGCGATGCCGTTCTCCTGGTCAAGCTGGCAGGACGCCTCATGGCGGAAACACTGTCCCGCGCTCGCCCCGGCAAAGCGGTTATTAAACCTGCGCCTGTAAAGGCCGAAACAGACATTTCGGAGATAAAACCCCGCCCGGCAGCGAAATCTATCGATGTGGAGGATATAGAAATCATTATCGATGACGATAATGTTTCTAAGAAAACTGGTCCGGCGCCCGAGCGGATGGAAATCGTATCGGATGCTGAAAACGGCTCGGATGGCGGCCTGCGCCTTTTCGCGGCCGATGGCGCCGACTATCAGATGACCTGCCCGAAATGCGGACGGCAGGAGGCGGTTGCGCCGGCCGTGTTTGAAAAAATGGGGGCGGTTCTGCGGGTCAACTGTCCTTGCAGTTGTTCCTTTCGGATTATCCGCGAAATGCGGCATACCTATCGAAAAGCGGTTAAGCTCGAGGGGCTCTTTGCCCAGGATGTGAGCGACCTCAACAAAATGGCGGTCGTCAACGTCTGGGGCCCCATGGTGGTGACGAATTTATCCAAGACAGGGCTGAAGTTTACAGCGGAGAAAGCCAGCCTTTTAAATACCGGGGACAGGGTCCATTTGCGTTTTTATCTCGACAACAGCAGCAAAACCCTCATTAAAAAACCCGCGCAGGTGAAATCCATTCAAGGCAACACGGTCGGCTGTGCCTTTCAGGGCTCGGACCGCTACGATGTTACACTGGGATTTTATTTTCTGTAAGTCACCATGACCGTTTGCCGCCTCGGCAAAGCGCTTGTTGCCGCAGCCCGCCCACCGACAGACAGCAGCTATAAAGCCAGCGGTACTTTCACATTGGCTGCCCGGTCATACGGGTTGAATGATCCCTGGCGATCAGCATGTAGATCGAAGGGATCACAAAGAGCGTGAAAAGGGTGCCGATGGCCATTCCGCCCACCAATACAAGGCCAATCGAATTGCGGGCCGCCGCGCCGGCCCCGGTGACCAGAACGAGCGGAAAGTGGCCGGCGATTGTGGCCCCGGTGGTCATGAGGATCGGCCGCAACCGGGTCAGGGCGGCTTCGCGGACAGCGGCGCGCTTGGCGACGCCCTGCTCCTGAAGATTGTTGGCGAACTCCACGATGAGGATGCCGTTCTTGGAGACCAGACCCACGAGGGTGACCAGGCCGACCTGGGAGTAGATATTGAGGGTGGTGGTCCAGCCCGTGGTCCAAAAGGGAACGCTGGGATCGGGTATTTGGAGAAAAGTGAAGACCAGCGCTCCGAACATGGCCAGGGGAACCGACCCGGCCAGAATGACAAACGGGTCGCGGAAGCTGTTGAACTGGGCGGCCAGCACGAGAAAGATAAGCACCACGGCCAGGCTGAACGCCTGGATGAAGGTATTGCCCTCGGTGCGCAGCTGGCGCGACTCACCGGTATAGTCCAGTACATAATCCTTGGGCAGAATTTTGGCGGCCTCGCTTTCCAGAAACCGCAGGGCTTCATCCAGCGGGCGGACAGAGACACCGCTGATGGAAACGGCGTTGAGTTGCTGGAAACGATTCAGCGATCGCGGCACAGTTGTATTTTCGATGGTGGCCACCGTGCTAAGGGGCACCAACTGGTCGTTCGGGCCCGTCACATAGATGTTCTGCAGTTGGTCCGGATTCAGGCGTTCCTGCCGCTTGATCTGGGGGATGACCTTGTAGCTGCGCCCGGCGATATTGAAACGGTTAACATAATTGCCGCCCACCATGGAGGCCAGATCCGCCCCCACCTGCTGGAGATTGAGCCCCAGATCGGCAACACGGTCGCGGTCGATCACCAGACGCGATTGGGGCTGGTCGATCTTGACATCGATGATCGGCGGGAAGGCGAACATGCCGCTTTGCATGGCCTTGAACTGGATCTGGCGGGCAAATGCCAGGATCTGTTCGGGTTCGGCCGTGGCCGTGAGAAAGAATTCCACCGGGAACTGCCCCCCCCCCGGCAGGGCGGGGGGGGTGACCGGAAACATGCGGATTCCCGGTATCTGCATAAGGCCGTACTGCACCTCCGGGAGAATCTGAAAAATAGTGCGGTCGCGCTCGCCCCAGGGAGTGACCACCATCCCCCCGAATCCGGAGGACGGGGAGGTGATCTGGAACGTGAATTCGGTTTCGGGAATGCCCAAGAATACCTTGTTGGCGGCGGCGGCATAGAGGCTGGTCTGATCCAGCGTGGCGTTGGCCGAGGCTTCGATGATGCCGAAGATGACCCCCTGGTCTTCGGTCGGGGCCAGTTCCTTGGCTGACATGACGAACATGGGAACGGTCAGCAGGCTGACCCCGAACCAGACGAGATAGACGGCCGGCCGGGCGTTGAGGGTGGCGTCCAGGGCGCGGCCGTAAAGGGTGCGGACGCGGTTGAACAGCCGCGACACCCGGCCGGCAAAACCCCGCTCGGACATGCCTTCCCGCAGGAGTTTGGCGGACATGACGGGTGAAAGGGTCAGGGCCACCACGCCGGAGATGACCACCGCGCCGGCCAGCGTGAAGGCGAATTCCCGGAACAGGGAGCCGGTAAGCCCGCCCTGTAGCCCGATGGGGGCATAAACGGCGGCCAGGGTGATCGTCATGGCGACCAGCGGACCGATCAGTTCGCGGGCGCCCAGCAGGGCGGCGTCGACGGGGGAGCGGCCCTCGCTCAAATGACGTTCGACGTTTTCGACCACCACGATGGCATCGTCCACCACCAGACCCACCGAGAGAACGATGGCCAGCAGGGTCAGCAGGTTGACGGTGAAGCCAAAGGCCTGCATCAGGAAAACCCCGCCGATGAGGGAGAGCGGGATGGCCACCACGGGAACGATGGCCGACCGAATGGATCCCAGGAAGAGAAAAATGATGATCACCACGATCAGAAGGGTTTCGCTCAGGGTCTTGATAACCTCGCGGATGGCGTTGCGGATATAGTTGGTGGCATCGTAGGCGATGCGGGCCTCCAGACCGCTGGGCAGCTGCTGCTGGATGGCCTTCATGGCCACTTGAACCCGGTCGATGACGTCCAGGGAATTGGCGTTGGGAAGCGGCCAGATGCCCATGAACACGGCCGTCTGTCCTGAAAAGCGCACTTCGGTGTCGTAATCCTCGGCCCCGAGGACGACATCGGCGATGTCCTTCAGGCGCACGATGGCGCCGCCCTCCTGCTTGATGACCAAGCGTTTGAATTCATCCACCGAGCGCAGGTCGGTATTGGCCACCAGGTTCACCTGCACCAGAGCGCCTTTGGTGCTTCCCACGGCCGCCAGGAAATTGTTGGCTTCCAGTGCTTCGCGCACCTGCACGGGACTGATGTTGAGCGCGGCCATGCGTTCGGGTTTGAGCCAGATGCGCATGGCAAAGGTGCGGGCGCCGAGGATATCGGCCCGCTGCACGCCTTCCAGCGCCGAGAGCTGCGGTTGAACGATGCGCACCAGATAGTCGGTGATTTCGTTCTGCTTGAGCACATCCGATGTAAAACTCAGGTAGGCGGAGGCAAAACGGCTGTCCGCCGACTCGACATTGATTACCGGCACCTCGGCTTCCGGGGGCAGATCGCCGCGTACCTGGTCGACCTTGGCACTGATCTCTGACAGGGCTTTGATGGGATCGTAATTCAGCTTGAGGCGCACGGTGATGGTGGAAAGACCCAGCGCACTCTGGGACTGGATGTAGTCAATGCCGTCAGCCGCAGCGATGGCCCGCTCCAGCGGGGTGGTAATAAATCCCCGCACCAGGTCGGCGCTGGCCCCCACGTAGACGGTCGTCACCGTGACCGCCGCGTTGTCGCTGCGGGGATACTGGCGGACATTGAGGGTGCGGATGGCCTGAAGCCCGGCGATGATGATCAGCAGGTTGATCACCAGAGCCAGAACCGGGCGGCGGATGAAGATGTCAGTGAATTTCATAAACCCGTATCGCTAGGGCGTCGTTGCACCCTCAAAAAAAATCTTTGAAGTGGCGGATGGACAGCAGGGCGCTGGCTGGCTTCAGCTGTCATCCGGGCTGGGTTCCATTTGGAAGTTTGGCGTCAGTTCGTTGTTGACGACGACCTTCTGGCCGTTGCGCAGTTTGAACACCCCCGTGCTGACCACCTGCTGGTCCGCCTGCAGGCCTTCGAGGACTGCGACGAAGTCACCCTGAGTGGCGCCCAGCCGCACAAACTGCTGACGCAGCTGCTTTGCAGGGGGAGCGCCTCCCTGCGCGTCGACTTCATCCACGATAAAGACCGAATCGCTGTAAGGCGCATAGAGGACCGCCGTCGAAGGAATCGTCAGGACCTGTGCCTTCCCGGGAAGCAGGACCTCCACGTTGACGAACATGCCGGGGCGCAGTTTTTCATCTTCATTCTGCAGTGTGGCCTGGATGCGTATGTTGCGTGTATCCGCCTCCACCTGGGGATTGATGGCCGTGATCCGGCCGCTGAGGGTCTCACCCGCGAGAACATCGGTGCGCACGCGCACGGCAAGTCCCGTCGCCAGTCGGGCCAGCTGTTGCTGGGGCAGGAGAAAATTGACAAATATAGGATCCAGGGCCTGCAGCGAGACGATGGGGTCGCCCTCCTTGATAATCTGGCCGAGGTCGATTTGACGGATCCCGAGACGGCCGGCAAACGGGGCCTGGATGGTTTTCTTGTTGATGATAGCCTGCACCCTGTCGATCTCGGCGCGGGCCTGCTTTAGATTGGCCAGGGCCTGATCATAGGCCGCCTGGGTGACCACCTGTTCGCTGCGCAGTTCCTTGGCGCGATTATGATTGGCCCGGTTCAGGGCCAGGGTGGCCTCGGCGGCGCGCAGCTGGGCTGTTTCGGATGAAATGTCCTGCTGCACGAGGAGGTCGCCGGCGTTGACAAAAGCACCGGGTTCAAAGGCGATCCGCGCCACCTTGCCGGTCAGTTCAGCCGTGACAATCACCCCCTGAACGGCCTTGAGTGAGCCCACCGCGGCAAGCCGGGTTTCCCAATTCATCTCCTCGACAGCCGCGACGGTTACTGTTGCGGGCGGGGGCGAAAACGCATTGCCCTGGGCAACCATGCGTTCGATCTGCAGATATTTGATGCCGCCCAGAATGCCGGCGATGGCCGCCAGCAGGAGGATCGATAGTGCAATGCGTTTTTTCATGGATTTGGGTTGCTGGCCTTGAATGGTTGGGGCTCAGGTGTCGGTTGCTGTGGTTGTTCCAAATAACCAAGCCTGTCCATTATCAGAAAGTGCTGACAGCAACAAGGCCGAAACCTGGTTTTCACGGGTTGGTGGCTCTGCGGAATATCGCCGACGGGATCCCCTGCTGCGGCCGGCAAAATGGCTATTTATTCGAAGTGCAATTCAAACCACTTCACCTCCAAAACCGTTTGCGGCGCGCTGTAAAGTGGCGACCCGGGATAAAGCGATGTCAGATATGGCCCCGGCCCTCAAATTAGAGAAAATCGATCCCCAGCGCTTTGGTTTTCATTCGCAGGGTATTGCGATGAATGCCCAGCTGTCGGGCGGCTTGAGAACGGTTGCCATCGACCGCTTTGAGGACCGCCAGAATATGTTGGCGTTCAAAGGCCCGGATGGCCTTCTTCAGTTCAATGCCGTTAAAGGGGCTGGAATGACGATGCGGTTTATGCCGGGAAGGATCGGCGGCGTTGGCCCTAAGATCCTTTTGAACATTGCACAGCCGTCCCAACAGAAATTCAAATTCCCTCACATTGCCTGGCCAGTCGCCGGCCATCAGGGAGGATCGGGCACGGTTGGAAAAGTGCCTGCGCGGCATTTTTTGGCGGAATGCAATCTGCTTCATGAAATGTTCGAGCAGCAAACCGATGTCCTCACCCTTTGCGCTGAGAAGCGACAGGTCGATGGGCATCTCGTTCAGGCGGCCGTAAAGATCTCCGCAGAACAGGCCCGCATCGACGAGGGCTTTCAGATTCTGGCTGGTGGCGGCGATAATGCGGATGTCCGCCTTGACCTTTTCATGGGTGCTGGGGTGCACAAATTCTTTCTGTTGGATGACATGGACCAGAGTGGCCTGCATGTCCAAGGACAGATAGTTGATATTGTTTAGAAAAAGGCTTCCGCTGTGAGCCCGTGCAATTTTACCGGCGTTTCCGATTGCAGCCGTGCAATAATCACCACGAGCGGGCCCGATGAGATCTTTCTCCAAAAGCCTGGCGGGCATGCCGGCACAGTTGATGGCCACATAGGGGCCGGCAGCACGCGTGCTGCGCGCGTGCAAAGAGCGGGCAATGAGCGTTTTGCACGTGCTGCTGGCGCCCTGAATCAGCGCGCTGCTTTCGCATGGCGACAGGGCGTCGACAACCTTTTCGACGCTGCGCAAAATAGACTCCCGGCCCACCGTATTTTCATATGCCTGTTCGCACTTCAGCTGGAAGCAGTCTTTTTTACGTGCCAGCGCCCGCTCTGTCACAGCGCGAACATGATCGCGCTGTAAGGGTGTGGACAGGAAATCAAAGGCCCCGGCCTTCATGGCGTCGATCGCTGTCTGGATGTCATCAACGACGCCTGCCATGACGACAGGCATATGGGGCTCGATTTGCTTAAGTTTCCTGAGCAGATCGATTCCGTTCATATCCGGCAGAATGCTATTCAGAAAAACGAGATCGAAGGCGTGCGGCTTGAAGCGCTTGAGGGCCTGGGTGGCGTTGGCGACGACATGTAAGTCCTTTGCGCCTTTCAAAATAAGTTTGAGAGAATGCGGAATTGCTTTGCCGCCATCCGCGATCAGGATGGATGCACGGGAAACTGGCATTGCGGGCATGCGGCCTCCATCTCCTCTATCCAGACGTTAATTAAATTGTCGGCAATCCAAATGCTACCATAAATCTATTTTATACATCTCGTCAAATCATATAAAGATTTTTTTCCCGGTTTTAATCTTCAGGGGCCCTTATTATTTATTCGGCCTTTAATCCGGAGATGTCCGCTCTGCAACCAGGAAATCCTGAAGTTGACGGCGGGCCCAGCGTATTGTATGCCCATATCAAGGGGCGTTTTCTTAGCGACGCTAAAGGTATTCTGAAGCTACCCTTTTAACGCACGGATTACGGCATGGGCAATAAATTCACGATTGCGTTCACGCGGCGCGAGGCCGAGCTCTACCGCTCGCAGGGTCTTTTTGAAGAAGCGCAACAGCTTTATCGTGACGTGCTTCAAAGCTCTGATGCGTTAGGGGGGCGTCTGTCCAAGTCGCTGAAGAACCAGATTCTGAAGATCGAGGAAGAGCTTGAGGCCATGGAAGTGGATCTGGTTGACTTTGTTTCCGAGCGCGACATGAACATACTCAAGGGCAGCTGGCGCGGCGCCAACTCGGCCAACGACATCCTCACCTGTGCCACGGCATTCGGGGATATCGGCCTGTTCGAAGCCGGGGTTGAGGAATACCGCAAGCTGATTCGCCGCAAACTTCCCGTTGCCCAGTTTGTCCGCGGACTGACGGACTGCCTGCTGGGCATTCACTCATTGACCACGATCGAAAAGGCCATCGAGCAGATTCTCGCTCAGGATTTCAGCAATGGTCACCACCCCGCCACCCTGCGGGCTGCGTTTGCTCTGGACATGGAGCGGCGCGGCTACCATCGGATTGCGTTCAATCTATATAAAGCGCTGTTGAAGGAGGTGCCGCAGTCGCACTGGACGGCAGTTGCCCGCAGGATCAAAGCGCTTAAGGCCAAAATGAAGGCCTCGGCCGCCCACAACGCCCAAACCGAAACAACCGCTTCATCCGCGCCCGCCGACAAAGCCGCCCGCTTTCACCGCCGGGTGGGCCGTCTTCGCAAACACCTTGATCAGCTGCGGGCGCTCGTTCAGCGCCGGCAGCAAGCCTGATCCGCCCATGAGCGGCATTGATTTCTTCTGACAATGGACATCTACTGGCAATGGGCAACGCTGCCGGACCTGACCGCTGCGCAAATGCATGCCATTCTGGCAATCCGACAGCGTGTTTTCATCGTCGAACAGAACTGCGTCTACCAGGATGCCGATGATCTGGACCTCGACGCCTGGCACCTGACCGGCTGCCGCCCCGATGGCCAGCTCGCGGCCTATCTGCGGCTCATTGCGCCGGGGGCGCGTTTTCCCGAAGCTTCGATCGGTCGGCTGCTGACGGTCAAGGCCATGCGCGGTCGAAAAATCGCCGGCCAAGCCCTTGAACAGGCGCTGCGCAAATGTGAAGTCATTTACCCGCAACAGGCCATCCACATTGCCGCCCAGACTTATCTGGTGGATTTCTATCGGCGATTCGGTTTCCGTGAGGTGGGATCGCCCTATAATGAAGACGGCATCGAGCATATCGACATGATCCGGTCGGCCGCCGCTGTGGATATGATCTGAATGGGCGGGGTGCCTCGAATTGCCGTGATCGGTGCCGGGCTCGCCGGCCTGACCGCCGCCTGGCGCTTGTCAAGGGCTGGCTTTGAACCGACGGTGTTTGAGACGCGGCCTCGACCCGGTGGGCGGATGCGCTCCCTGGTGGCGAACGGAGCGGTCTATGACCTTGGGGCCTGGACGTTCACCGCAGGAGGGCGCGTGGAGCACCTGGCCCGGGAGCTGGGGCTGACGAACGATCTGGTTGCCATCCCGACAACTGTAGCGCGGCCGGTCGCCGGGCATCTGCGCGTGGCCGACCTGCGCAAGCCCCTATCGCTTCTGACCGGTGTTTTCAGCCTTGCTGAGATCCTGCATGCCATTCGGTTGCTTTACCGCTCCCGCAACCTGCCGGGGCGCATCCCGGACGAGACCGCCGGTGCCTGGGGCGCCCGGTCGTTCCCTCCCGAATTCGTTCAAGCTGTTCTGGCGCCCCTGGCGGGTTTATACTTTCTGCAGCCGCTCGAGGATGTGTCCCGCGATGCATTGCTGGGCACCCTTCGCTATTTATCGCATATCCAACTGATGAGTTTCACAAAGGGTATGGGGCAGTTGCCCGCGCGCTTGGCTGCCGCCCTCGACCTGCAATGCAATCATGCTGTCGAAAGCCTAGCGCATGAAGGCCAAGCCGTGCGCGTGCGGGGAAAGGACGGCTCCCGGTGTTTTAACGGTGTTATCCTGGCCACCCCGCTGCCGGAGGCTTTGCGATTGACCCACGCCTGGCTTGATCCGGATCACCGGCAGGCGGCTGAGCGTTGGCCCCATGCCTCCGCCGTCCTGGTGCGAATGTTGCTCAAAGGACGATTCAGACGTCCGGCCCTCCAGGTTCTGCCCCCGCGCGAGATGGCCAAGTGGATTTGCGGCTTTACGGTGGAGCGGGCTAAAAGCGCTAAGCGCGTGCCACCCGGCCGGGAGGCGGTTACGATTTACGCCCGGCCGGAAAAAAGCGCAACCTTGTCGCAGTGGTGTGATCGGGATATTATCGCGGCCCTGACCGGAGAGCTCGCGCGCTGGCTGCGGCTGTCGCGCCATCATATTCTCGAATGCGGGGTCCAGCGCTGGCCTTATGCGGTGGCCGCCAGTGATCCCGACACCGGTTTTCGGGCGGCTGCCATGCAGGCGCAACTGCAACGGCTGTCGAAGCGAATACCGATCTGGGCCGCCGGAGATTACCTGGGCCCCGCCAGCCTGGAGGGCGCCATTGCCAGCGCCGAAAAAGCGGCCCGGGCCTGCCGGATGTATTTTAAAAGCAAGGATCAGAATCTTTCGCCTAAGAATTAAGATTGCTGGACGACGTGCAGCGGTTAAATAAAGGCGGATGCAGGCGTGAACAGTTGCACTGTTTGCAAACGGGCAGTTGTGCTAAGGTGTGCACGGCATAACGGACCAAAATGGAGAAAGCGATGACCTCTCTGGATACATTCAAGGCGGCCTATGATACCGAAATCGTAGAACTGGCGGTTGGCGGTCGCCCCTTCCGGTTTCACGTCCCGCGCACGATCGATCCTTTCATCGACCCAGATGACCCGCTGCGCAATTTCCCCCTCTGGGCCAAGGTGTGGGAAGCTTCATTGCTGCTGGCCTCCAAGATGGCCTCCCGGCCGGTTGGCCGGGGTGAGCGTCTGTTGGAGCTGGGCGCGGG
>CAJHYH010000082.1_pt1 | contig 15205 bp, 16 predicted proteins | sample 9198661 | NCBI WGS metagenome assembly CAJHYH01 (sample SAMEA7708356, study PRJEB35096) | sediment metagenome | biome: marine neritic benthic zone biome [ENVO:01000025]; feature: sediment [ENVO:00002007]; material: shallow marine sediment [ENVO:03000034] sea grass bed [ENVO_01000059] ... | reverse complement strand
CGGTAACAAGTGCGGTGGGCCCCCACGAGGGTCGGCTCCAGGTAATGCAGCTGGTTGAAGCTGACGGTCGGGTAGTCGTACGGGGGCGACAGTCTGGAAAAGACGACCAGGCGCCCGCGCGGGGTCAGATGGGCTAGCGCTTCCCGGTAGGCGCCCTTGTCGCCCACGGCCACGACAGCGACATCGAAGCGGGCCTCGCCGGCCGTCTCGACGCCACCGATCAGATCGCGGCGTCGCCGGTCGGGTTCGATGCTCTGCGCGCGGGCGCCCAGCGCGCGTCCCGCGCGCGCCAGCAGGGTGCCGGCCGGACCGGCCCCCCAGATGCCGAGATTCTCCCCGGGCTGGAGTCGGCCGAGTTCGAGCGCGTTCAGCGCGCATGAAAGGGGTTCGGCCAACACGGCCTCGTCGGCCGCGAGCCCGGCCGGCAGGCGCATCACACTCTTGGCCGGAACGGTGACATGGGGGCCGAAACCACCATCGCGGTGAAAGCCCATGATCTTCATATCCCGGCAGAGATTTTCAGCCCCGGCCCGGCAGGCCGGGCACCGGCCGCACCACACGCCCGGGTATGCATAAACACGCTCTCCGACGGCAAAGCCCTTGACGCGTCCGCCCAGGGCCTCGATCGTGCCGACGACTTCTTCTCCCGGAACGCGTGGCAGGACCAGATCCCGATGGCCCACACGGATGATTTTTAGATCCGTGCGGCAAAGCCCCGTCACCGCAACACGTATCAAAACCTCTTCATCCCCAGGGGGTTGAACCGGCATCTCCCTGAATTCAAAGCGGCCGATTGCAACGACCTGAACCGACGGCATGCTCATAATCGCAGCGTCCTTTCGTGAGGAGCACATAGAATGCGTTTTTCTCTCAGCATCGGGGTCGGTATCGCTATCGGAATCGAGGTACCCATGGCGACCGCCAATTTTACGAGACCCGATAGCGATACCGACCCCGATGAGAGCAGTAAAATACCGCCCAATATAAAAAAGGGCTCCCCGGGCCATGCATGACCCCAGGAACCCTTTGCCATCAGGTCCTTATCTATGCCGAACGGTCGTCTTCTGACTTCCGGATCATCCCCAGGGGCCGGTCTTCCCACGTGGCTGCCGCTAGTGCCCATCCATAAAAGGCATCTTGCGGCTCAAGCAGGCGTTCGCGCTCTTTTGAAATCCCCGACGTCGCCTGGCTACGCATCGCTTAAGCGACCACGACTGCGTCGTCGGTATTAAAAATCGCTGCGGCCTTGGCCTGAACCCAAATCTACCATTTCCGGATAGCCACTACCTAGCGCCGCGCAGTGACCTGCTTGCGGCCCTGCGTTCCCGGTTACAGCGGCGGGTCCGTCACGGATTCGCACCGTGTTCCGTTACCGCCCGGCTCAAGATTCGGCTTTTATCAGCGCCCTTGACCAAAGTCAATGCACGCGGCAGGCTAAGGGGCCATGATCAGTTAGGCGGTCTTGACATACGCACCAAGGCGTATATCTTATCCGGAAATATTCATGTTGAGCGGCGCGAGGGAACTGGCCTGATGACCGCCCGGCAACCTGACCATAAGGTGCCAAATCCAGCCCGAAGCGGGAAACATGAGGTGAATCGGCAAATGGATCGAACCTCTCCCTTGCGAGAGGTTTTCTTGTTATTGACCCCAGAGCCAATGGAGGCCAAGCATATGAATGACAAACCGCAAGGATTCGGAACCCGCAGCATCCACGCCGGGCATGCGCCCGACAGTCAGACCCTGTCCCGGGCCATACCCATCTACCAGACCTCGTCCTATGTGTTCGAAGACACTCAGCATGCGGCGGATCTTTTCGGTCTGCGCAAATTCGGCAATATCTATACGCGCATCATGAACCCCACCACCGACGCCCTCGAACAGCGCATCGCCGCGCTGGAAGGCGGAACGGCAGCTCTGGCGGTGGCATCGGGACAGGCCGCCGAAACCCTGACCGTTCTGACGCTGGCCAAGACGGGCGACGAGATCGTGGCCTCCACTGATCTCTACGGCGGTACAGTGAGCCTGTTCACACATACCCTAAGCCGGCTGGGCATCCAGGTACGATATGTCCCACCCAACGACATCGACGCCTGGGAGCGCGCTGTATCCGACAAAACCCGGGCCTTTTTCGTCGAGACCATCGGCAATCCCAAACTGGACATCATCGATATCGGCGCCATTGCCGAAGTCGGCCGGCGCCACGGCATTCCGCTGGTGGTGGACAACACGGTGACGACACCCTACCTGTGCCGCCCGATCGAGCACGGGGCCGCCGTGGTGGTGCACTCGGCCACCAAATTCATTGGCGGCCACGGCACCTCCATCGGCGGTCTGATCGTGGACGCAGGTAATTTCGACTGGGAAGGTTCGGGGCGTTTCCCGGAATTCGACGCCCCTGACCCGGCCTATCACGGCCTCAAATTCGTGGAAACATTTGGCGACCTGGCCTTCATCCTGCGGGCCCGCGTGCTCGGTCTGCGCGACATGGGCGCCGCCATGAGCCCCTTCAATGCCTGGCTTTTTCTGCAGGGGCTCGAAACCCTGCACCTGCGCATGGAACGCCATTCGTCCAATGCCCACGAGGTGGCCCGCTTCCTTGCAGGGCACGGCTGCGTCGCCTGGGTGCGCTATCCAGGGCTGGCCTCCGCGGAAACGGCCCATCTGAAAGATAAATATCTGCCTTGGGGTCAGGGCGCCCTGGTGGGCTTCGGCATAAAGGGTGGCCAGGAAGCAGCCGTCAAATTCATCGAAAGCCTCAAGCTCGTCAGTCATCTGGCCAACATCGGCGATGCCAAGAGCCTGGTGATTCATCCGGCTTCGACGACGCATGAACAGCTGACGGAAGAAGAAAAGCGGGCGGCCGGGGTATCGCCGGATTTCGTCCGCCTGAGTATCGGCATCGAAGATGTCGAAGATATCATCGCCGATCTGGACCAGGCCCTGGAAGCCGGCGTGGCCTGCACCCGCTAAACGCAGCGCCCCAGGTTTGAACGAGAAAGAAGACAATGCTCATTGAACGCCATTCGGTCGGTCGGGTCGAACCCCAGCATTATGCTTTCGGCAGTGCGGAAACGCCGATGGTGCTGGATTCGGGCCGTGCGCTCGGGCCCGTCGAACTGGTCTACGAAACCTACGGTGCGCCCAACGAAGCGCGCACCAACGCCATTCTGATCTGTCACGCCCTGTCGGGCGATGCCCATGCGGCCGGCATTCACGACCCCCACGACAAACGCGTTGGATGGTGGGACGCCATGATCGGCCCGGGCAAAGCCTTCGACACCGATCACTACTGGGTGATCTGCGCCAACGTGATCGGCGGTTGCAAGGGTTCCACCGGCCCCAACAGCATCAACCCGGCCACCGGCAAACCGTTCGGCAGTGACTTCCCGTTGATCACGATTGGCGACATGGTCACGGCCCAGAAACACCTGGTGGACCACTTGGGCATCGAGCGGCTGTTCTGCGTGGTGGGCGGTTCCATGGGCGGTTTCCAGGCCCTGGAGTGGTCGCTGCGCTATCCCGATCGGGTTCACACGGTTATCTGCCTGGCCGCGGGCGCCAGACTCTCCACCCAGGGGATCGCCTTCAACGCCGTCGGGCGGCATGCCATCACCCGCGACCCCGACTGGCAGGACGGACACTACTACGGTACGCCCGGGCCGGTGCGCGGCCTGGCCAGCGCACGCATGGTGGCCCACATCACCTACCTTTCCGCAATCGCGCTGGACCACAAGTTCGGTCGCCGTCTGCAGTCGGCTGACCGCCTGAGCTACGACATCCATAACGAGTTCGCGGTGGAATCCTACTTGAATCACCAGGGCACCCGCTTCACCGAGCGCTTCGACGCCAACAGCTACATCTATATCACCAAAGCCATGGATTACTTCGACATCACCCGCACCTACGGGCCGCTCCGGGACGCTTTTGCCGCTGTGAGCGCCCGTTTTCTTTTGGTTTCCTACACCTCGGACTGGCTCTTTCCGACCGCTCAGTCCAAGGAGATCGTGCGGGCCCTGATCGCCTGCGACCGGGACGTCTCCTTCGTCGACATCGACTCGCCGCACGGGCACGATGCGTTCCTGATTGAAACCGAAGGCCTGACACGGATCACATCCGCCTTTCTGGCCGGCAGCCAAAGGAGCCAACCGATTGAATAACGACCACCGGCGCGTCAACTACGTCAACACCCTGACCCAGACCGATTGGGACCTTATTGCCGCCATCATTCCCGAGGGCGCGCACGTCCTGGACCTGGGCTGCGGGGACTGCTCGCTTTTAGGGGAATTGATGACCCGCAAAAAGGTGCGCGGGCGCGGGGTCGATATCGACGGTGCGCGGTTGGTGGAGGGTATGGCGCTGGGGCTGCCGGTCTACCAGGGCGACCTGGACGAAGGACTCGCCGACTTTGCCGACGACGCCTACGACTACGTGATCCTCAACCAGACCCTCCAGGTGGTCACACACCCACAGGTCGTGCTGCGGGAGATGATGCGCATCGGCCACTATGGCATCGTGGGCTTCCCCAATTTCGGCCACTGGTCGCTGAGGGCCGGTCTTTTCTTCGGCGGGCGCGCCCCCAAGTCGCCGGCCCTGCCCTTCGAGTGGTACAACACGCCCAACATTCGGGTGCTGACCATTAGGGACTTCAGGGCCTTCTGCCACGAGGAGAAATTAAGAATCGTCGCCGAGCACTACTTGATCCTGAACAAATGGCGCCGCCACCTGCCCGCCCGGCTGAGCGCCAATCTGCTGGCGCATATCGGGCTGTTTGTCGTGGCCCGACAATAGCTGGGGGCGGATGCGTAAATAGTCCGATAACGGCGTTAGGCGCCCCTCTCGTCATTGCGGCGTACATTTTGTACGCCTCATTCCTCGAGAACCGCAAGCCTTGCTCTCGAACTATTTACGCATCCGCCGGAATGATGAATAGTTTTATCGTGGGAAGTCGTTTGGCAATCGCCGAAGGGCAGTCTGCTTACGCGAGCAGAAGCTGTGCAACCATCCCCTTTGCCCCGCGCCGGGCGACGTAGCGACGCGCAGGGTTAAGCGGGACACGGGCGTCTTCTTTTTGTTCGTTTTCTTCCACGTGGAAGAAAACGAACAATTAACAGAGAAGTAAATAGTAGCAAATACAACTTGGGATAAGAAACGCATGACCACCAAGACCTATCACCATCCTGTCCAAGTCTACTACGAAGACACCGACCACTCCGGCGTGGTCTACCACGCCAATTACCTCAAATACTTCGAGCGCGCCCGGGAGGGGGTGATCGGGCCGGAGGCCCTCGTCGCACTGTGGAAGGAGCAGGGCCTGGGTTTTGCGGTCTACAAGGCCGACGTCAATTTCCTCGATGGCGCCGAATTCGGCGACACCCTGGATATTGTCTCCACCGTACGCAAGGACAGCGACTACCGCCTGGTCTGGCAGCAGGAGGCCTGGCGACCGGGGGCGGCCAAGGCAGCCGTGAAAGCCGAGATTCACCTGGTGTGCGTCGATCGGGAGAAAAGCCTTAAACCGATTCCCGATGTCGGTATCGACTTTGGCTGACCAGCCATTTCATTAAAGGCACGCGCCCGGTCTCACCAGCATGCCGGATCAGGGGATGTGCGCAAGCGTCACTGCCAGAAGCGGCGTGGGACGCTTTTCGGTGGTGACATAGAGTTTACGGCCGTCAGGTGTCAGGCAGGCACTTTCCTTCTGTTTGAGCTTCGGCAGGGGAACGGTCCGGGGAGCGCGGGCCAGAGCCGTGGCCCAGGCTTCCCCGGGACGGCGCGCAAACAGATAGGCATCCTTGTAGGTCTGCACAACCGCCAGGGCATTATCGTTGCGAATATCCAAAGCGGTGGGCTGGGACTGCCGAGCTCCGTAGCGCGGATAGGCTTCCAGATCGCGGGCCGTGGGGGGCGGAATCCGGGGCACGGTGCCAACCCTGCGGGCCGTTGCCACAACACCCGCCGCCGGCCGCAGCGGCAGGGTATAGACCTGCGGCGGGGTGGTACGTTTGGTGATCAGCAGAACCGTCCCGTTGCGGGTGTCGACGCCGACCCCTTCGCAATCGCGGGGGCCGTCCGCGTAGCGAAAATCAAACTGCCAGGCCACCGTCGCCAGCGCAGGGAAATCGCCAGCGGCGCGACGCACGGGTTCCGCCACCACATAGATGCGGACGAAATCCCGCACAGCGCTGTTGTCGCCCACGTCGGCAATCAGAATATACGGCCGCCCCTCCCATTCAAAACCGGCCAGATCTTCCCAATCATTATTGATCGCCCCCTCGACGGTTACGGTGCCCAGATCACGGCCATCCGTGCCGACGGCGAAGAGCACGGCCGGGTGCCCGCCGTCGTTGACCATCCAGAGCAGGTCCGGTTCCCGTCGGGAGTAAGCCATACCGCTGGTTTCGACCAGGGCCGTGTTGGCGACCCGCCCCGCCTGCCGGACATGAAAGGGAAGCGTGGTGGCCGCGGGCTCAGCCAGTGCGGTCGATGCCCGGCAGCTTCCCAGCAGGAGGGCGGCCATCAGGCCCATTACGGTGACCAGGAAGAAATTTGCGAGGGCTCTGGTCGATGTCATTCGGTCTTCCCTCCCATACCGGCAGTTCATACGGGGCGCCTGCCCGGATGTAAATAGTGAAGTGCGATCAGGGCGGGTCAGCCGGCATTGGCAGCGCCGTTCATTCCCCGTGGTAGCCGTCATTTGTTGGCAACGTATGCGTATTACAGCGCCAGTTTACGTACACTTTTGTGCAACATGAGTGCAGGCTATTTGTCGCGGTTCGTCGAGAAATATTTGAAGAAATTAAAAATATAATAATTTACAATTGGTTATAAGTCCATCTCAAGCATTGGGCCGTCTGGCGCGATCTTTGCTGGTGAATATACGACATGCCCTTGCCACTTTTTCAACGCCTGATGTCGGGCTACCTGGCGTTCATGCTGGTGCTGGTGGCCGTCGGGGTTTTCGTGTCCATTCAGCTCAACCGGCTCAATGTCATCATTCAAAAGGTGGCGCACGTGGACAGCGAAATCATCCGTATGGGTGAGGCGCTGAGCGAGACCACCACATCCCTGGTGCGTTTCGAAAAACGTTACCTGGTAACACGTGACGTTGCGTTCTACCGGCGGTTCCAGGAAATTCGGCGGGCTTACGAGAAGATGCAGGATCGCTTGAAACACCTGGCCGCCGCTGAAGAATTGGCCCCCCAGGTGGCGCGCATCGCCAGTTTAAGCCGTGCCTATCTCGCCCAGGTCGAAAAGGACCACAGGCGCGCTCAGGAACACAATGACACCGCGGACGGCATCTATCGGGCCCGCAAAACGGAGCTGATCGATGGCATCCGGCAGCATTTACAGCACATGATCAGCCGCGCGCGCCTCCGGCGCGACGAAAAGATCGATTCGTCCAGCCGCATCAGCACCGCGGTGATCCGCATGAGTATGGCAGCCGTGCTGGTGGGTATCGCGATCGGTTTACTGGTTTCATTAGGCAGCACCCGCAGCATCAACCGTTCGATCAAGCAGCTGCAGTCCAAGACGCGCGAGGTCGCCGCCGGTCGTTTTGCACCCCTGCCGCCGATCGAATCGCCGCCTGAAATCGCCTCCTTGTCTCGGGAATTCGATGTGATGTGCCTGCGGCTGGGCGAATTGAATGCCATGAAAGAAGACTTTATCCGCCATGTCTCGCATGAATTGCGAACCCCGCTGACCGCCATCAAGGAGGCCTCCAGCCTCCTGCTGGAAGAACGTTTCCGGCAGGAGCCCGAATACCAGCATCAGTTGCTGGGAATCGTCAAGGATGAATGCAACCGTCTGATTGCATCCGTCAACCGTATGCTGGATCTATCCCGCATGGAGGCCGGCATGATGGACTATGCCTTTGCGCCCCTGGATCTTATTGAAGTCTTGCGCCGTTGTGTGCTGAAATTGGCCCCCATCGCCATTTCCCGCAAGATAGCACTCGAGATCTGCCCGCCCTCCCGGGAGCTGCCGAAAGTAAAGGCGGATCGCGATCGGATCTATCAACTCCTGGAAAACCTGATCGGCAATGCCCTCAAGTTTTCGGAAACCGGCGGCCAGGTCCGTATCGAGACGGCCTTCGCCGACAATCCCGCCGCCGGTCTGCTCGTCCGGGTGGAGGACAGGGGCTGCGGGATTCCTTCTGACCAGCTCGATAATATCTTTGACAAATTCCACCGCATCGACGACGGCCGTGAAACCGGACGCGGCACCGGCCTGGGCCTGTCGATTGCCAAGCATGTCGTTGCCGCACACGGAGGCAAACTATGGGCCGAAAGCCGGTTGGGCCAGGGCAGTACCTTTTGCTTCACCTTGCCGCTGGCCTGATAGCCTTGTTCCTGGCCAGCGGCTGCCAGCATTTCCAGGCGGAAGGTTCATCCACCGAGCACCTACTGGATCAGGCGGAAGCCTGCCGGCGGCAGCTTGATTTCGCCTGCGCCGAGAAATGGTTGGCATCGCTCCGGCATCCGAAGAACACACCCGCCGATCCGCGCGTCATTTATCTCGCGGGTCTGGTGGCGGTCGATGCCCGCAATCCTGGACGGGACTTCCAGAAGGCCTGTGAATGCTTTCGGCAGCTGGTGAGGGATCATGCCGAATCCCCGTTGGCCGCCGAGGCCGTTGTCTGGCTCGGTCTGATGGGCGAAATGCACACCCAGGCGGAGACGCTCGCGCGCCTGCAGACCGCCAACGCCCGCCTCGAGCAGGAAATCGAAGACCACAAAGCGCACCTCGGCCGGATGGAAAAGCGTCTGGAACGCCTTAAAGCCGTCGATCTATCCCTGGAATGATAACCTTTTTGCCGTTTGTTTTGGAAAGGCCGAGATGACGAAGGACAATACCATCATGACCGGGCATGCCAGGCGCCATATCCTGGTGGTCGACGACGACCCTAATCTCCTGCAGGTGCTTAAGATGCGGCTGCTCTCCGGCGGATATGCCGTCTCCACGGCCACGGACGCCGCTGGCGTTCAGCGTCATCTGACAGCCCAAACCTGCGACCTGGTCTTGCTGGACCTCAAACTCGGGGATACCGACGGCATCGCCTTGATGGAAGCCCTGCATGCCGACCACCCCGGGCTGCCGGTGATCATATTGACGGCCTATGGCACCATTCAAACCGCGGTCGATGCCATGCGCCGTGGGGCTTTCAGCTATTTGACCAAGCCTTTCGATGGCCGCGAGCTTCTCATCCAGGTTGAAAAAGGCCTTGAACAGCAGCGCTTGTCCCGCGAAATTCAACGCCTGCGATCCATGGTCAAAGGCACCTACCGTTTTGAGAACATCATCGGCCGCAGTGCGCCCATTCAGGGTGTGCTCAACCAGGTGACCCAGGCGGCTCAGTCCGAATCGAGTGTCTATATCGAAGGCAAGAGCGGCACCGGCAAAGAGCTGATTGCCAAAACACTGCATATGTGCAGCCCCCGGCGCGAAGGCCCCTTTGTGGCCATCAACTGCGCCGCCATTCCCGAAACCCTGCTCGAAAGTGAATTGTTCGGCTATGCGAAAGGGGCCTTCACCGGCGCCGAGCGCAACCGCAAAGGCCTGCTGGCGGAAGCCCATGGGGGCACCTTTTTTCTGGACGAAATTTCGGAGATGCCGTTGAGCATGCAGGTAAAACTGCTGCGGGCCTTGGAGGAGCGAACGTTTTTCCCGCTGGGCAGCCGTACGATGGTGTCCGTGGACATCCGGATCATTGCGGCCTCCAACAAAAACCTGGAAGCGGAAATCCGGAAAGGCGCCTTCCGCGAGGATCTTTACTACCGCATTCACGTGATTCCGATAAAGCTGCCTACGCTCCACGAGCGCCGCGAAGACATCCCTCTGCTGGCCAAACATTTTCTGGAAAAGTACGCCCGGGCAATGGAGAAGGACATCAAAGGCTTTTCCGCGGCCGCCATGCGCAAACTGATGAGCTATACCTGGCCCGGCAACGTTCGCGAGCTGGAAAACACGATTGAATGTGCCGTGGCCATGTCCGAATCAGCCACGATTCGGGAAGAACTCATCCTGCGCCATCCTTTTGAGACCCAGGCTGGACGGACGATCGTGCCGCTCAGGGATGCCAAAGCGGATTTTGAACGCGATTACCTGACGCGGTTGCTGGAATCGACACACGGCAACATCAGCCAGGCGTCCAAACTGGCCGGCAAATACCGGGCGGATTTCTATAATTTATTGAAAAAGCACGGCCTCGATCCGAACCGCTTCCGGGGGGGTAACCATTTGGGGTGATGACCGAACGGCCGCTTGCACAGCCCCGGCCATCACCCCATGACGCTACCCTCACGGGTCAGCGGTTAAGGGTTGACCACTTCATAGGATTCGATCTTGATGGACGGGTCACCTTCCTGGCGCTCGATGAGGGTGCCCTTGATCTCGACCTTGGCCCCCACATGGCTCATCAGCTGCAATGATTCCGCATCCTGCACCAGCATGTACTTCTGGCCCTTATCATCCTGCAGGTGGCCGCCCTTGAGTACCGTACCGGTAATTTGAATCGCTTCGCCCTGATCGACCTGTTCGCTGGCCCACACCGTCCAGGCCGCCACCATGGCCAGGGTCAGGATTATCGCCGTTAGCTTGGAAAAGTTAGCCATTTTAATCTCCTTTCGATTATCAAAATTCAATCGCAGGGTGAACCAATCATCGGCCGTTCGTATCCCGGGATTACCCGAACAAGCCTTCCCATCACCCCTGCGACAGACGCCCTGATCCAGAGCAAGGAAGGTGCCAACGCGCGAAAAGGCCACCATAACATCTGAAATCATTTCGGATTTCAATCGCTGTCCTTTCGTCGCGATTTGGGCCGGCATGCAGGTATTGACCTACAGGTCCGTCCACTGGGGCGGCAGCGGCAGCATTCCGGTACGCGGTGCACACCGGGCGATGGCGGCCTTTTCGCTGCCCGCTTCTTGGGTGCCAAACACCGCTGCAACCTTCCGAAATGGATGAGGGTTTAGGCATGTCCGACCGGTTCGACAACATTATCGAAGGCGCTGTTTTTATCCGGCGGCGGGCAGGAAGGCCGGAGGGTGCTGGAAATGATACAGTGGATGCAGGCAAAGACCTGCACACCATGTTTTATCCATTAATTTCTAATAGTTATTTACAAATACCCCGGTCGGCAACGGCCATTCTCGCAGGGTTTTCCCACCGATGTGCACAGGCCTGCTCGAGGTGAAATTTTAAATACATAATAATTACAATTGGTTAAGCAATCGGCACGGTTATTGCCAGTATAAACGCCAGGGAACGGTCAACCTTTGCGGCAGCTTGAGAGGAGCCCGGTATGAAAATCCTAATCGTAGACGACAACACCGTTATTCTTTCCGTCATCGAAGCCATCTTGACCCAGGAAAACCATGAAGTCTTCATCGGCAGCAACGGCGTCCTTGGGTACAATCAATTCCTGAACATGCGCCCGGACCTGGTGGTGACCGACATCGAGATGCCCTGGCAGGACGGCATCTCGATGGTACAGGCCATAAGAAGGCATGCCCCCATGGTGCGCACCCTTTACATGACCGGCAATCCGGGGCCCTATCTGGCCAGCCTCAAAATGGAGCAGCGCTGTCATCCGGTGGGCGTCCTCTACAAGCCGTTTACACGTTCGGCTTTTCTGAGGGCCGTTCATGACGTGGCCCTGCTCGAGGCCTGCCCGTCCAAGCCACGGCGGACACGCTGCAAAACGCCAGCGGCCAAGACACAGCGCTTTCGGGAATCGTTGTACCGGGCCAAATTCGAGGTGGAGGGTTGCTATGAAAAAGCTGAAAGTCCCAACGTGGATGGTCACCATCTTGCTGATCGCTTCATGGGCGAGCGCCGCCGGGCCGGTGCCGGCCGATGATCCTCCCGACCGCTTGGTGCAGGGAACCATTCTGACGATCAGCGCGGTTACCGGCGATCTGATGCTCAGCCAGGACGAAGGCTCCGTCATCGTGATTTATGGTATCGATCCGGCGGCACTGCAGAAATTGGTGGCCGGCGACCGCGTCACCGTCCGGTTGGGGGCCAATTCCGAGGTGCGTGCCGTCGCCCGCAACGATCTATAGGGCCGTTATACATCCGTGTGCCGGTTTTCCCTATAATCAATCTGAATTATAGCCCCAGCGCAAATAGACGGCGCCCCAGGTAAAGCCGGCTCCGAAAGCCGCCAGGACGAGGTGATCGCCCCGGCAGAGCTGCTTTTCGTAGTCATGCAGACAGAGGGGAATCGTGCCGCTGGTGGTGTTGCCGTATTTGTGGATGTTGAGCATGACCTTTTCCGGGCCGATGCCCATCTTTTCGGCGGTGGCGTCGATGATGCGTTTGTTGGCCTGGTGGGGCACCAGAAAGGCCACGTCTTCAGACTTCAGCCCGTTGCGGTCCATGATTTCATAGGCCACCTGGGCCATATTTTTCACCGCGAATTTAAAAACGGTGGAGCCTTCCTGGTGGACATAGTGCTCACGGGCCTCAACGGTGGCAAGGCTTGGGGGACGCCGGCTGCCACCGGCTTTCATGTGCAGATAGGGCTCACCGGATCCATCCGAACGCAGCAGGGCGTCGCGCACGCCCAGATCTTCACCCGACGGCTCCAGCAGAACGGCACCACCGCCGTCGCCGAATATGATGCAGGTGGCGCGGTCCTGGTAGTCGATGATCGCCGACATCTTGTCGGCGCCGACGACGATCACTTTACGGCAGTGCCCTGAAGCGATGAACTGGGCGGCCGTGGTCAAGGCAAAAAGAAATCCGGAGCAGCCGGCCTGCAGATCATAGCTGAAAGCATTGCCGGCCCCCACGGCATTGGCAATGATATTCCCCGTGGCCGGGAAAAGCATGTCCGGAGTCGTGGTGGCGCAAATCAGAAGATCGATCTCAGCGGGATCGGTTGCGGTTTTGGCGAGCAGCCCCTTGACCGCCTCGATGCCGATCACCGAAGTGCCCTGGTCTTCCCCCTTTAATATGCGCCGCTCCTTGATCCCCGTACGTGTGGTGATCCACTCGTCGCTCGTATCCACCAGTGTGGCCAGTTCGGCATTGGTCAGCACATAACCCGGCACCCAGGCGTGAACCCCTGTAATGACCGCCGTCGTCGTTCCCATGGGTCGATCGATCCTTTCTGGTTTGAACACACAACTGAGGATGGTTGCAAAGCCGTGCTGTCGAGACTGCTGTGATTGGGTCGATTCGCCCCGAGATACCGCAGGCCATTGGCGTCGTTGCCAGGCAGGCGCTGATCCGAGCAGGGCGGACGCCTGACCGGTTGGCTGACCTAAGATAAAGGGTCCAGCCAAAAGCCGTCAACTCAGCGGGCAATAACCGCCGGGTCATTTGGGGTCGCCTTAGGCGCGGTGGGCAGCAAACGAAAAAAATATTCAATAATCCCAATATGTCCGACCAGCCATTCGCCCAGCTCATGGCCTTATAGACCAGTTGGCCATCAAAGATCAAGGCGTTGGCAACGCTGCCTGAAACATTACCCGAGGCTTCAGGCCAGGCCAATTGTCTCCCCCGGTTTAAGGAGCGCCACCCGGGCATCCGTCTCGTTTTCAACCCGGGCTTTCCAGGCGGCCGCGTCCTGCTGGATCACATCGAACGTGTCGTAGTGGATGGGCAGCACCTGACGCGGTTCAATCAGCCTCACGGCCCGCAGGCTGTCGTCCGGGCCCATGGTAAAGTTGTCGCCGATGGGCAGAACGGCCAGATCGATGCCTTCTTCCCCGATCAGTTTCATATCGTAGAAAAGGCCCGTATCGCAGGCGTGGTAGATCTTGCGCCCCTGGATATAGAAGAGAAAACCACAGGGATTGCCGCCGTAGGAGCCATCTGGCAGCGCCGACCCATGATGGGCGATGGTCAGTTTGACCCGCCCCCAGGGGAAGTCGAAACCGCCGCCGATATGCAGGGGGTGGGCTTTTTCCAGCCCCTGGCCCAGCAGCCAGTTGTGAATTTCGAAATTCGATATGACCGTGGCCCCGTTGCGCTTGGCCAATTCCACCGTATCCCCCACGTGATCACCATGGCCGTGGGAGACCAGGATATAATCCACCTGCACCTGGTCGGCCTGGACCGGTGCCAGGGGATTGCCGGTAAGAAAGGGGTCCACGATCAGTTTGGCGTCGCCGGTGTCGATCATCAGGCAGGCGTGACTGTACCAGGTGATTTTAAGACTCATGCGTTACCTCCTTCGAAGCAATAGGTCCAGGCCGGGCGCGCTATGCAATGGGCGCCCGGCTGTCAATGGGCGGAACGCGACCGCTCCCATGTACCCAGCCGACGACGCGGTCGATTTCGTTTCGGCGCCGTTCAAACAGAAGATCCTCGTCTTCAGGACTGGAAGCCGCCGTCATGGCATGCCGCCCTGATAGCTGAACGCCCAATCCTTATCGTCGGCGGTTATCAGGATACGTTCGTGCACGGAGAACATCATTTCAAGGAGTCACCGACGACACCCCCCGGGCCGCGCCGTTCTAACGGAAATATGCTTTGGTATTGGCATGCACACTGGCACTGGCGACCAGCCGGGATCGCGGCCACCAGCGAAGTTCGGTATGCTGGTCGTCGGGTGTCACCCGGGTGTCCGCGGCCATTGTGACTTCGTGGGCCAGCACCACGTAATGGGTACCGATTCCCTCGACGGCGAGAAAATTGTCATCATAGAGGTGCTCGTAAACACCTTTGAATTGGACGACGTCGGGCAATGGCACCCAACCGATCTCAGCCGCAGCGATTCGTGCCAGCGCTTCGGCAATTCCTTCATTTTTGCGGATGCGCCCTCCGGGAACAAACCAGAAGCCCTGTGCCGGCCGGTTGCACCGTTTACCCAGAAGGATCTCGTCCTGCGGGTTGCACACGATCAGGTCGATCGAGACCAGGGGCGCGGCGTCGATAACGTTTAGAAACAGAGTGCGGTCCATCCGGGATCTGGTCCCTAGAATCGGAAGTGCGCATCGTCTTGGGTGCATGCGGCGAGAACCAAGGTAGAAGCCTGAGAACATTTTATCTTAAGACCAAGACGCCGCATTGACAACCTTAAATGCACACCATGCGGCGCGCACGCCGGCAGCCCCTGGGGCATGCACGCTGCCGGCGACCGTTTCCGAATACAGCGCGCTGTCCCCCTGATCTATGGCCCGTTGATCAGCGGGACGGGCACCGATAGCATTGACATCAGGTCCGGGGCGGCGATAGGGTTTTGATT
>CAJHYH010000520.1_pt1 | contig 15331 bp, 18 predicted proteins | sample 9198661 | NCBI WGS metagenome assembly CAJHYH01 (sample SAMEA7708356, study PRJEB35096) | sediment metagenome | biome: marine neritic benthic zone biome [ENVO:01000025]; feature: sediment [ENVO:00002007]; material: shallow marine sediment [ENVO:03000034] sea grass bed [ENVO_01000059] ... | reverse complement strand
TATTGACCACACCGATCACCTGGCCCTGGCCATTGAACAGCGGTCCCCCGGAGTTGCCTGGGTTGACCGACGCATCGATTTGCAGAAAAAGCTTGCCTTCGAACAGTCGGCCGGTATGGCTGAGAATACCTTCCGTGACGGTGCGTTCCAGACCGGCGGGATTGCCGATAACGAATACATTTTCACCGTAGACCGGGGTATCCGCTCCCAAAACCACGGTCGGAAAGGGGCCGGCATGGACGTCTTCGATCTGCAGCACCGCCAGATCGTGGAAGGCATCCAGGGCCACAATACGGATGTTTTGGTGGACGACACGTTTGAGTTCGGCCCCGGACTGGACGAATTGGGTGACGGTGAAATGCTTCTGCCCCTCGATAACGTGGAAATTGGTGATCAGGTAGCCCTCGGCGTGCACGATGAAGCCGGATCCCAGCCCGGCGGGCGATTTGACCACGACCACGGCCGGGCCGAAGGCCTCGACGCCCTCTGCCGTGGAATGGACCCGAGGATTGCCGAGGGTGTAGAGGTCATGGGCCGCGGCGGCCGGCGGTGAACCCGGTGCCGAGGGCCCCGGGGCGTCTTCGAGGGCGGCGATCGCATCGCGGGGGATCCTGAGGATATCGAAGCCCAGGTCGACAAAGATGCTCTCGGGCGTGGTCTTGATAATCGGAGCAGAGATCCGGCTGCGGTCCTTGAGCACGATGGTATCGGCCCCCGCCGCGCTGCCGAGGGCGCAGGCCGTCAAGGTGAAGCCCATTATCAGAATTCTCAGCACGACGGTCACTTGCTTTGGCCTTTCATCATCGGGTTTCGCTGCGATGGTCCCCCATGGCCGGGGCCGCGAAAACGGTTACATGCCGGACGCAACGGCTCCCGGCGGTCAATGGTAGCCCTGGCCCGGATAGAGCAGGTTGACGAACAGGAGGTGGGCCGGGCCAAAGAGATGATCGAAAACCTGCCAGGCCACGAAGATCCCCAGAAATGCGAAATGGCTGCGGTGGATGAAATCCATGTAGGCGACCGCGCGCTCGCTGCTCAGGAGAAGGGGGATCATCCCACTGCCATCGAGCGGCGGCAGCGGTATCAGGTTGAAGATGAACAGCAGCACGTTCAGGGAAAACAGGATGCTCAGGAGGACGGCCAGGCCCGTCAGATGGCCGCCCGCGTGCGCTTCCACGACGTGCGAAGCATTGATGCGCGCCGGCGCGTAAAACAAATCCATGGTGATCCCCAGATGAATCAGCAGACCGACCGCCACGATCACCAGGAGATTGGCCAGGGGGCCGGCCAGGGCCATCATGGCCGAGCGCTGGGGGTAATTCCGCGCCCAGATCGGATCATAGGGGGCGCTGGCCCAGCCGATCATCCATCCGCCTGCCAGGAAGGACAGGATCGGGACCAGAATCGTGCCAAAGGGTTCCCGCTTCATGTGCGGGAGTGGGTCGAGGGTGACCTGCCCGCCATTATAGGCCGTCATGTCGCCCAGCCGCATGGCCGCGTAGGCATGTGCCGCTTCATGCACGACCACGGAGAAGAGAAACGCCAGGTACCACAGGATCCCTTCGGAAAGATTCGGCATGGTTCGGGGTCCTGTGGTCAGTTGGCGGGCTGGGCCTTGCGGCGCTTGAAAAGTTTGGCGAATAATCCAGCGGCAGCGATAAGGACAATGAAAATGACCTTTTTAAAAGCCACCAGCAAACCGCCCAGCTTGGTCAGCAGACCGGCCTTGGCCGCCATTTTCCCGCCTACCAGGGCCGCCAGGCCGTAGGCGGCCACCTGGTCGACGCCGGGATCGAAATCGGCGTAGCGATGGCCTTCCTTGAAGTTGGTGAAAGCGATGACCTGCTCCATGTTCATTTGAATCTGAGGCAGTTGCGCCATGCCGGAGACGGCGTTGAGCACGAGAACGCCTTTACGCCCCAGAATGCGCACATTGTAGTTCAGGGTGTGCTCGGGGCTGTCGCCGAATCGGAGCTCTTTGGCCCAATAGAGCTTTTTGGCCTGGCTGTCGTAGTGGGGGGGGCTGGCCCAGCCGATCAGGGTCACGGGTTCAAAGCCCTTTTCGATGCGGGCCTCGTTGCCGGCCTGGGACGAGGCCTGCATGGATACGAGCATCTCATCATAATCGATGGCGTGGGCATCCTTGTCCGATACATGACCGTCTTCCTGGTAGCTGATCACCACGGCCCAGCTTTGGTCGCCGAACAAATTCGTATCCATGGGCAGCAGCATGCCGATCTGGCCCGACCCGTCGGGATTGCCCCACCCCTCCTCGAGAAAGCGCCGACTGTCCTCAGGGCCGATGTAACGAAAGTTGTCGGGCACTTCGAGAGCGGCGATACCGTTGGGCAGATCGATGGTGCCTTTCTGAAAATGCAGGCTGTTGATAAAGGCTTCAGCGCTGTCATACTGTTTTTCGGGCGTCTCGGCGGCCCATGCCGGCATGCAAAGCAGTCCGAGTCCCATGAGGATCAGCAGAAGGTGGTGTCGTTTCAAAATATCCTCCCGTGGTTTGGATGGCTTGAAGCCAGTTCCTATCGAGGCGATGGCTCGGCTGCCTTTCCCTGTTCGTCGTGTCCGGCCGAAACCTGGGGTGGACGGTGGTCCGTGCGGGTCAATTCCCGATGGTGGGCTGCAAAATCCGCACCACTTCAATTTCAACGCATGAATACCATATCTTGTGGGGTGGGGCGGCCGGGGGCACATCAATGGCGGGTTACCTGCCATATTTGGGCAGGCGGCCTGACAAAAGGTGACAAGGCCCGCTGTTAGCCCCCCTGGTTTGAGCGTATTCGGGGCGGGGATTAAACCCCAGACATGACTCGCGCGGCAGGGCGCATCGACGCCCAGGGCGGCCGTTCCGGGAACTTTCCGGCCCCCCAGGAGGGCGGGCGGTCATCCGTGGGCGGGCTCTACGGCTTGGAAGGATTATTGCGGGGTCGGGTTCCCGGTCCGGCCCCATGGCATGTCCAGCGATGGCGGTGGGCGGCCACAAGTGCATACAATGCGTCGCGCAGACGACGGGGGATGAACGTGAACAGCGCCCCCAGCCTCCAGATCCCGTCCAGGTCGCGGGCGATCTCCACCAACGCGTCACTGCGAGTCAGGGTCTGTCCGTTCTTGACCAAAATCAGGGTCTGGGATTCGAGCGCATCGATCCGCAAACGGGTCTGTATCGCGCCGCCGAAAGCTGACTGGGCCGCTACAAAGTCGAACGCCCCCTGCCGGTCGTGCCGGCGAACGAACCGGGCCAACGCCCTACACAGGCGGCAGCTGCCATCGAAGATGATGATGCGGGTCGGATGCATGGCATTCGCTCCCGGGGGGAGGTTAACGGCGTGGCGGGTCAGGGGCGAGCGCCACGAATCGACGGGCGGCGTCATCGCCATGGGCCGGGAAGGTCAGGCATTAAAAGCGGCCAGCGCCCGGGTGGCGATTTCCTCCCCCCATTCCTGTGTAAAATGGCCGGCCTCGGTATGTTCGTAGGGCGCGGGACATCCAGCAACAATCCGGCGCAGGGCCGCCATCACGGGCGGTCCCAGGACCGGGTCCTGCATCCCCACGGCCATGAACACCGATCCTTCCCAGTGGTTTTGCAGCCAGTCGCGCGCAGCACGGGAGATTTCAGCGCCGGGGGCGTCCTCCCGGTCGGGCACCATTTCCGGAAAGCGGCGGACACCGGCCTTGTAGCGGGCATCCGGAAAGGGGGCGTCGTAGGCGGCACACTCGGCTTCAGTCAGATGCGGGCAGGTCAGCTGCATCAACCGTCCGGGGGACAAGTCGGGGTTTTGCCGGACCCAAGCGCGCCAGTCGAGAAACCCCTGGGAGAGTTGGTAATCGCCTGTGCCGATCGTGGTGTTCATGATCAGCAGGCGGGTGATGCGTGCCGGCATTGCCATCGGCAGGGTGAGTCCCAGCAGGCCTCCCCAGTCCTGGCAGACCAGGGTAATATTCCCAAGATCGAGGCGTTCGATGAATTCCAACAGCGTTTGGCGGTGAAAATCGAACGTGTAGACCTCCTCCGCCACGGGTTTGTCTGAACGCCCGAACCCGAAATAGTCCGGTGCCACGGCACGATGCCCCGCCGCCGTAAAAACGGGGATCATCCGGCGGTAAAGATAACTCCAGGTGGGCTCGCCGTGCAGGCACAGGAAAACTTGCTCCGCATCGCGGGGGCCGGCATCCACGTAGTGCAGGCGCAGGCCCTCGAAGCCCTTCAGGTTTTCGATGTATTCGGGGTTGTAGGGAAAACCGGGCAAATCACGGAAACGATCGTCTGGGGTGCGAATTATTTCAACCATTGTTCATTTTCCCTGAATAAAACGTTTTTGAGTTCCCTGTTTGTTTCACTCGGTTTATTTCACACGCGAAAAATACTCCCGGATGTGCAGATCGATGGACTCGCTGGCCGAGGGGACGTAGACCCACATCTGGTCTTCGCCTACAAAATGATAGACCATGAGGGTGGCGGCACCATTCGCCCCGTGAAGCTTCAAAACGATCGTATCCTCATCCTGCCCCAGGATCACATAGCGTCCCTCTTCCTCAAACCCCGCGTATTCCGTAACCTTGCCGTCCTTCTGGATGCGGAGAGCCGGCATGGTCAGCTTCGCGCTGCCATCCTCGAATTCAACGGTCATGTTGCCCAGCATCTGGGAAATGTAATTCGCCTGCTGCGCGCTGAGAATGGCGTACTGCTGGTTAAACGCCATCGAGGCGGCCTTGTCCGATTTCCAGCGCCCCTCGATTTCCGGCGCCGCCTGCGCGATGCCGGCCATAAGCAGGATGATGGTGAGGCTGCAAAGGGTTTTCATGATGGTGACCAACTCCCGGGCGAATAGGGGGTACGGCCAATGCCACCCCCTTAATCCTTCTGATCGGCTGACGAATGTCAAAATAAGCAGGCTTACCGGGTTTGTAACGCTTAGACGTGAATTTTCAGATTTAAACTGCGCGCCGCGGCCAGGCGTTTCAAATCCTCGCGCAACGTTTTCCAGAAGGGATGATCCTTAGAAAAGACGGCGGCTTCAATCTTAATTTCCAAATCGGGATAATGGTGTTCCAGTAGTTTTTGAAGATTGCGCCCGTTGGGATCCGTTGGCCTATCGATGCTGAGACCGTAGATCCAGATGGTGTCTGTGTGGGGTGCCAGCATGTCGATGAGGGCGGCCGCATCGGTGATGTAGGGAATGATCGGACAGACCAGCGCGTTGGTGCCGATGCCGGCGGCCCGCAGTTGGCGCAGGGCCTCGATGCGGTTTTCGGTATCGATTGTGTTGGCCTCGAACAGGCGGCGGGTATCGTTGTCGTTGAACGCCACGGACACGCTCACGGACGCATTGGGCATGGATTTGAGGATATCGACATCCCGCAGCACCAGGTCGGACTTGGTGAGAATGCCGGCGGAAAAACGATTGTCACGAAGCAGCCGCAGTGCTTTGCGCGTCTGCCGATATTGTGCCTCGCAGGGTTGATAGGGGTCGGTGTGGTAGCCGAAGTAAATTTTCTGGGGGGCAAGGGGCGCGAGCTCTTCTTCAAGCTGGCCCTCGAGGTTCTGGTGGACAAGAATTTCTTCACGCCAGTCCGTCTCGGCCTGGTTTAGCACGTAGCAGTAATGGCACATGTGCTCGCAGCCGATATAGGCATCGATCTGGTAATCATATGTTTCCAGGCGGCAGGGCGAAAGGATGGGGCGCGGCGAGCAGGGATTGACCTTCATGGCGGCAGTCCTTTTTGAGTTTGATGCGCCAAATAGCGCCATGGTGGCAACCATCATTCCGATCGATGGGTCTCAAGGCCGCGGCCGAACTTTTCGCAGGCGTTTTTTGAAACCGCGATGAGATTCCTCGTCGTATCCCAGTGAATTGTAGAATCGGATCGAATCGGTGCGCTCGGCTTCGGTGACGAAAACGATCTGGCCGCATTGCCTCTGGATCGCCAGCTTCTCTATTTCGAGCATCAGCGCGGTTCCGGCGCCAAGCCGGCGAAGTTCTTTGTCGACGATCAGATCTTCGATCACCATGAAGGGTTGGCCGTTGCCATAGAGTTCTTCGCAGACGACCCCCATGATGAAGCCGATCAGCCGGCTGTCCTGCTTGGCCGCGAGGAGGATATAGGCGGGATTGTCGGCGATCCGCGTGAAAGTTGCCCGCATCCTGTCGAGGGGCGTATCCTCACCCCAGAAATGCTGAAACAGGGCGGCAAGCTGGGGCAGGTCCCTGGCTGCCAGGTGTTCGATTTTCAAAGTGGTTCTCCCGTCAGCGCGGATAATCAGGGCGCACACCAATCTGGCCGGGATTGGCCAACAGGTCTATTCGCGCCAGTACGCCGGTCGGTCCAATTTTTGCGCGCAGACCACCATGCCGCTGTATTCCCCGATGACACCGGGCCGCAGTTCCTTTACCATCCAGGCCGCGCTGTTCTTTTCCGGTATGGGATAGGGCGCGGCAAAGCCGAGCGCCCCGGCCGGCTGGAACCCCTGGCGCGGGTAGTATTCAGGGTGTCCCAGTACGAAAACCAGATCCACACCGGATTTTGTGAGCAGCTCAAGTCCCTGCCGAACGAGCTCGCCGCCGATGCCCTTGCGCTGGGCGTCGGGAACGACGGCCAGGGGCGCCAGAATCGAGGCGGATAACTCCGGGGCGCCTGTGATGGCGGCCCGTGTGAAGAGAATATGCCCCACCGCGCGTTCGCCTTCGAAGGCCAGCAGGGATAGACAGGGCTGGGCGCTGGGATCATCCAGGAGATCCCTGACCAGACGGACCTCTTCTTCGCTACCGAAAGCGGCGCGCTGGACTGCCAGGGCCAGGTCTAAATCAGAGGATTGCGCGTTGCGGATTTCCATCTCAGTGTGTGGCCTCGATGGCCCTCTGGACCCGTTCTTCGGTGACAGGGTGCGTTGAAAGATAAGTGAAGCCCATCGCCCCGGGCCCCCTCTGGTCCTCAAGCCGGGTCATGATGGTGGCGAAAGCTTCCGGGGAGCGGCCCTTATCCTTCAGCAACGCGAAAGCAAACGAATCGGCGGCGGTTTCAAAATCACGCGAGTATTTGGTCTGGGCCAGTATGACCGGCAGACCGGCGACAGCGGCACCGATGCTGGCGGCGTCCGCGGTCATGGCCGTGACCGCTGCGGCCACGATGGACTTCTGGAGCACGCTGCGCATGGAATGGCGCAGTTCAACATGGCCGATTTCATGGGCCAGTATCGCCGCGATCTCATCGGTCGATTCGGCGATCGCCACCAACTCGTCCGTTAAGACAATGATGCCGCCCGGCAAGGCAAAGGCGTTGGGGCCGAAAATCATCCCGGACCGCATTTCCAGGCGGTAATAGTCCTCGAGCCGCAAACCCTCATGCAACTGGTGGAAGGCCCTGAGGATCTGTTGGCGCTTGTCCAAATCCAGCCGGGAGGGTCCGAGCCAGCCTTCGTCATCAAACCACGCGAGGGCCTTCTGGCCGATAGCCTGCTCCGTCTCCATCGGCATCCGTTCGGCCAGGCCCCTGGCAACATACGGCAGTCCGAAAAAATAGCCCAGGGCGAGCAGGGCAACAATCACGATTACGCCCGCGAGGGCTACGCTCGATCGATTTTCCAGCCATGCCACCACGCCTTCCGAAGGGCTTTCCTGGGGCAAGGTATTCAGGAAGTCCTGGTCGGCGCAAAGGAATTGCCGGCCGTCAGGAAACGAAATGAAGCGCTCTGCCGAGCTAACCCGGGGGGATACGCTTAGCGCCGATTGGGCATAGGCCAATGTCAGGCTTGCGGTTGTCAGCTGTGCGCCGGGCCCCTCGAATGCCAACTGGGCCGGAATGGCCACTGGGCGCAGTCCATCGAAATAGCTACCATCAATCTTTTTCATATTGAAAGATCCCAGTCAAATAGTTCCATGGCTTCCGCCCCGGCGGCGGTCACCGCTTCCTGTTCGCTGCCCAGAAATTCAGTCATGGTGCCATGCAGCCGCACTTCCATTTGATCGGCGCGATATTTTAACGTGCGCACGACCGCCCAGGGAATCAGTAATCCCAGGGAGGCCACGATGGCCAGCACGTTAGTCAGATAGATTCCGGCCAGCTTGCGAAACTGCATGCTTGCGTTGAAGGTCAGCGGTCCCAGACGTGTTTTCTGCCAGACGAGGTTGGTGCTTCGCGCCCGGATGTAGGCATAGGCGAATACGTAGCCGATGTAGCTTGCCAGGGGCATGATCGTACTGAACAAGGTCAGATTCTGCGAAGTGCTGATCAAAGCGCCGAGGATGATACCGGCCGGTACGGTGATCGCCAGCAGTATGAGGCCCGCCACCAGATAGATGACGAAAAACTGGCTTCCCTCAGCGGAGAAAACACCCTTCTTGCGGCCGTAGCTGGTGTGTTCGACGATGAATTTTCGAATCCGGCAAATCAGCCAGGGAATGGAAATACTGAAGATCAGGGAGGCGATCACCACGATAAAGGGGTGGCCAAAGCCTTTGAAAATCACGCTCAGGGCAAAGGCCGGCACAATGCCCCAGGCATAGAGGCATTTCATGGCGTCCATATAGCCCGCATCCAAACGGAAGGTCATGTTGCGGTAGGCCGAGTAGCGTGCATTGAAGGCCGCCGAGCGCACCAGCACCCACGGCGCGGCAACGAGTCCAATTCCCAGCACAAAGGGCAGCATGGCCGGGATGAAGTGGCTGGCGATGTAATAGGCGCCGAACCCGGCCGCGGCGACCAGACGGCCTTTCAGAATTGGTACCGGTTGACCAAGGTACTGGAAGGGTGTGCCGGCGATGGCCAGATGCGAGTAGAAATAGCGTTTCTTGCGCACCTTGGCCCAGGCGGAGAATAGTCCCAGCGTCAGCAGCGACAGGCAGAGATTAACGATCCAGATCTTAAAATATTCGCTGGCCCGGCCGCTGAAGACCACGGGCAGATCCTCAAAGGCCTCGTTCGGGCCGGTTTTCCGTCCACGTTTAATTTCATGGGTTTCAAGATCGTAGCCCTTGGTGGACACCTCGCCGTGCACCTTGCGGTGCTCCAGTTCGTTTTTGAGCTCGATGGCCTTGTTGGGGTCGGTGGTCTTGTCGATTTCGATGTAGGCTTCATAGATGTCGTCGATCGTCTGGTCGCGGTATTTCTGGAATAATCCCATGGCTCTCCGAAAATCAGGCGGTATTGCGTTGGGTGGTATCGGGTTCTGTTGTCTGGAAGCCGACCCGCGAACAACGGCCCTCGCCGTCCCGGCGGGCATGGGGCTGGATGCCACCCGGAAGCGTATATTTTATATGGCCGCACATGGTGTGCGCCCAGATCATAGGATTTTAATACCGGCTTGATGCGAGGCGGGATATATTAAGGAGGCTACCACGGGGTCGGGCCGTTGTAAAGCGACGCAGATAGAAGTGAGAAGAATCCATCAGGACTTGGCCGATGGGTGGATTGTGTTCGCCGGGATCCACGAAGGTTCAACTTGCGCAGCGGTTTGATACCCACAGGTCTTCAAGTCGTCTGGTGGGCAGCTTACCGGCATTGAATTTCCTGACTTGGCCGAGGAAGCGGCAGATCTGCTGCCGGGCAGCCTCCACCTGCTTTTCGCGCTCGATCTCGCTGACATCTTCGGAGCGGAAAGCGGCAATCAATTTACGGTGGCAGTTTTCGATTTCCCCCTGCAGGGTTTCCAGAAGTTCCCGGTCGATGACTTCGGCCACCTTCTTGGCACCGACCTTCAGGGGTTCGCCGGCGCGGGCTTCGGCTTTTTTCAGGCTGGCGCGGCTGACCCGCCTGTTCTTCGCGCGTGCGGTGTAGAAGGCCTGCACGATGGTGCCCAGGGCCGTCACGCCGGCAACTACCAGTCCGGCAATCTCGATCATTTGTCTTCCTTGGCGCACGGAGCGGACCATCCCCGGGGGGGCGGCCGTCTTGGGTTTGCAGAAGGGTTCACAAATTTTTCTATAGCATGCCCGGGCCCAAGAGCCCAGCCTCGCGTGTAAATGCAATCGGTGTGGATAGGCAAGGGGCGGCCCGCCCGGGGCGTATTTTTCCCGGCCAGAAGCGGCTGGCTGCCGAACTTCGATCCGGTGGGGTTATGGCGGGCTCATGGCCTGGGCGCGGCGCACGAAGGACGGGTCGGTGAGGGCGTGCAGGAAGGCCACGAGCTGGCGGCGCTCCTCGGATGTCAGCGTGAAACCGGTCATGAGGGCATCGACGCCTGCCGCCGATTCGCTGCGGCTGGCCTGGGGCGCGGTCTCCCGGGCACGGCCGCCGGAAGCGTAGTGGTCGATCACCGCCTCCAGCGTGGGCAGACTGCCATCGTGCATATAGGGTGCGGTGAGGGCGATGTTCCTGAGGGTGGGTGCCCGGAAGCGGCCCATGTCCGCGCTGCGGCCGGTGTGCCGGTGCACCCCGGTGTTGGGTGCCGGGTAGGTCCCGCGGCCGTCTTCGTCGTAAAGGGCGGTGTTGTGAAATCGGGGGGTTTCATCTTCGGACCCCTCGTAGACCACAGGCCCCGAGAAGTTAAACCCGGCATGGCAGCGGAAACAACTCAGGCGCTGCGAGAAGAACAGGCGCGCGCCCTCGCGCTGATCCGCATCCAGAGCGGCTGGGTCTCCGCCGTAGGCCCAGCGGTCATAGGGGGTATTGCCGGATATCAGGGTTCTTTCGAAGGCCGCCAGGGCGTAAGTTACATTGCGCAGGGTCACAGGGTACATGTCTTCTGGAAATGCCTTGCGAAAAAGCGTGCGATAACGACGATCGGTTTTCAGCCGGGATAAAATTTCGGCCTCTCGTCCGGCGACCCCCATTTCCGGTGGCCGGGTATTGAGCAGCGGTATCAAGGCCTGGTCCTCCAGCCGCGTCAGTTGAGGATCGTCCCATGCCAGGGTAGCGTTGTAAGCCACATTGGTGAGCGACATGGACGAACGGGGATGGATATGACCGTCGATTCCCACGGCGCGGCCCAGGCCGTCGGTGTAGGCCTTTTCAGGCCGATGGCAGCTGGCACAAGCGACCGTGCCGTCACCTGAGAGCCGCTTGTCGTGAAAGAGCCGTCGGCCAAGTTCGATTTTATCTGTCGTCATGGGGTTGTCTGTCGGCACCCGGGGGGCAGGAAAACCTTCCGGCAATTGCCAGACGAAAACGCGAGGCCGGTCGCCTTCCGGCTGGCGCGGCGGTGTGCTGCCGATATGGCAGGCCACCATCAGCAGCGCCATGAGGGTGGCCGTCAAGGGGCCGTTTTTTACCACGACTTGGCGAGCCCCTCCAGGCCATCCGGCTCTTCGCCCGAAGCGATCGCCGCCTGGAGCGCATCGGCCAGCCGGCGGTTCATCCCTGTAAGGGCGCGGTGGTCCTCGAGGGCCTTGGCTTCGTTGCCCATGAGCATGTGCAGGACACCGCGATACATATAGGCTTCAGCCAGTTTGGGATTGAGTTCGATGGCCTGGTCATAGTGTTGCAACGCCTTGGCATAATTCCCCGCACCCTGCTTCCGCAGGCTGTAGCCGAGATTATTGTGCGCCTCGGCCATTTGCGAATTTTTATCCAGGGCCGCTTCGAAATGGATCTGGGCTTGTTTATAATTGCCCTTTTTCATCAATTGCACGCCGGCGTTGTATTCCGCAACGCCTGGGCGGCGGTCTTTTTTCGGTTTGGGGCTGCTGCCGGCCGCGAATGCGGCGGTGGTCAGAAACAAGAGCGCGACGACGGTTGTGGTGGCGCGAATCAAATATGTTGGCATGGGTTGCTCCTTATATTGGGCTGACGCCCGTCATTACCTGGGGGTCTGATTTATAGAGGCCGACCGGAACGATCGCTTTCAACCGGTTCCCGGCCGGCACGCGTATGTTGAGACAATAACTAGCCCCGGGTGGATTTCAAGGGCGCTTCTTTTCAGGCGTCTGAATGCAAACGGTATTGGGCGGCAGGGCTTTTCGATCCTATCCCTTGTTTGGGGCCGGCTTTTGGGCCGGTGTTGTGTAGCGAAGCCAGTCGATGGCCTCCTGCTCGTCGGTGAAAGCCTCCACGAGCCATCCCTTGTTGCGGCAGACCGTCACGTAAAACTGCACGTCTTCGAGGATCTGGCCGCCGGCCGGCAGAAGAACGGCGATGCGGGCCCTGCGGCTGCCCTTCATCTCCTCGTAAAACGATGGCATTGCGTAGATCTCGGGTGTCGACACCGCGGCTTCCAGCTGGGTATCGTCGATCAGGAACAGCAAGGTCTTGTTCTCCCGGGCGACTTCCATGGTGCGGGTGACGCCCTGCTTGAAGTCGTCGGCGCTCACGTGCCCGGTGTAAGTGGCCTTAACGATGTTGTGGGCGGTCAGGTATTCGACTTGCCAGGCCATGGTTGTTAGTCTCCCCTAAACCTCAGCGATGATCAGACAAGAAAAGCGGCAGGGCTCCCGGATCGGGATCGGCGATGATCCGCGCCGTGACCCGGGCCCAGTCGGCCGTTCGCATGTAGTGCATTGAGATCTATAGAGATTTTTACGGAATTAATCAAGGTGGTAACCCTATTCCCAACGCGCGGGCCGCTGGGGGAAGGTTGTTGGGGTGATCCCGGTGGTGATGCTGTCGGGGTGCGGCCGGCGGATTCTGCGGCAGGACTTGTCGTGGGCGGCGGGGTGGCGAGATTTCTTTAAAAGTTAAATAATGACAAACCGTTAAGCCCGGCAAAGGCCAACAGAAAGCCGGCGACAAACGGTAGAATGGTATAGGCGGTGATGTGAATGATCATTCCCGTTTCGTCGCCAAACCTGTCTTTCATGGCTTTAAGCTTGCCGAATTTTTCCGGCGCGCGGGTTCGCATGATCGTCGTGCCTATGCCGAAAAGCACCATGACGATGCCGATTCCTGTGGTTAGCGGATCCATGGGGTCGCATCCTTTGCGGATCGTTCAGATTGAGGGTCGGAAGTCTGAGGGCTGCTCTGACTATTTCATGAAAAGCGCCTGGCGGCAATTGCAATCTTTCAACGGAAACCGTCAGTTCCAGAGAAATCTTACGCCGACACCGGCAGGTGTACGCCTTGCTATTTCGCCGCTGATGTCCATGGGGCGCCGCGAGTTGCGCAGCTGGAACACGATGTGGACATGGTCGCCGACGATGAGGGGGATGGGGGTTTCGAGAAACATGCCATCCGAGCTCAGATCCTTAATGGTGCCGGCGCCGTTGGCCGCCGAGCTCCTGCAGGTCGCCAGGGTGCGGTAGGGTATTCGGGGGGTGCTGCGCCGCTCGGGGATTTTCGTTTTCAGGTCGGTCCGGGTATCCATCTTCAGCTCTCCTCTGCTGATCGTGTAGCACCAAGTTAAGACGGTGTCGGCATGCTGTCATTCCGATTCTTGCGCATTAATGGAAAAACAGCAACAGTCGGCTTTGGGTGCGTCCGCGCCGTACGCCGGGCATCACGCCGTTTCCTCGGTTCAGCGCAACGAATCAGGGACCGTCTTGACCTGCCGCAGGGCGCCCAATCGCCTGGTATGCAGGCGGATCCCCATAGAAATCACGACGGGGGAAACCGTCATTGTGTCGGGCCGATCGCTTGCCCGCTCACCCCGCCATTTGCTGAAACGACTCCGCGACGTAATTCGCAAAGCAGGCGACCAGCTCGCTATCGGCATTCGCTGCGCGATGCAGGCTTACCTCCGAGACCGGCAGGAGAGGAAACCCCTGTTCCGGTCCCAGGACACGGATCGAACCGTCCAGCGAACTTCCTCCGATAGGCGCCACCGCCAGTCCGGCTTTCACCGCCGCCAGAATGCCGGCTATGCTGGGGCTGACAAAGGCAATCCAGTAATTTTTCCCTGCTTGGCGCAGCGCTTCCAGGGCCCAGTTTCGATAGGCGCATCCCTCGGCGTAAGTGGCCAGCGGCAATGGTTCCATCTGGTGCGCGGCGCCATTGCGCGCCGTCGCCCACACCACCGGTTCCCTGTGGACCACCTGACCGCCATCGGCAACGCCCTCCAACAGGCATAGGTCCAGCTCGTTGCCCTGCAGCAATGCGAGAAGCTCAGGCCCGGGGGCGCTGCGGATCACTACGCGAATGCGGGGATAGACGTCCCGAAAACCGGATAGAACGGCGGGCAGCAGGCGGGAGGCGTAATCTTCGGCGCAACCGAAGCTGAGCCTGCCAAAAAGATCCGGGCGGGAAAAGGATGCAACCGCCTCGTTGTGGGCCGATAGAATGCGCAGGGCGTGTTCCCTCAAGTTCTCACCTGCGGGGGTCAGGTCGAAAGCGCGGCCTTTTTTCCGGAACAGGGGGCGCCCGACAGCCTCCTCCAGGCGCTTCATCTGCATACTCACGGCGGACTGGGTGATGTGCAGCGTCTCTCCGGCACGGGTAAAACTGCCGGCCTCGGTTACGGCCGAAAAGGTACGGAGCAGACCGATGGAGAACTCGATTTCCATAATATTTCCTTATGCAAAACATAAAATCTATTCATTTGCCTTATGTGTCTCGGTACCCTATATTTCCCCCTAAAGCAAGCCTTGATTGTTGCCGTTATGGTCGCGCACCGTCCCCCCCCCACCTGGACAACCGTTGCTAACCTGCGGAAAGGAGTTGATCATGAACCATGACCCCCGCCAAAATGAATTTGCCAATTTATGGTCCAGTCTTCGAATACCATGCTCCGGTTGGACTACCGATTTTCTGGTCGCACGATTTCATGAATCTGTGCCGGCCTGGCGGCGGGCTGCCGTGAAAATGCATCCCGCATCGAAGAAGACCCTATCGTATGCAGGCCTTTTGCGGTTTTTAGGTCTGAAAATACGCCGGCGTGAACGCCGCGTGGGCACGCCAATGGTGTGCTGGCGCTGTCACTGCCTGGTTTCCATGAGATTTCCCGAATAGATTTGATGGCATCTCGGCTGAGGGCGCCCGCAGGGCCGGGCGCGCCCTGCGTTAGCGTCCTCGTGATCAGCCATGATTGGCAGGGATCGATCCAAAGCGCTTGGGGCCGCGCGATTGCCGATCAAGATGCTGCCGGCAGGTTTAGGTCATGCGCTTTTGCGCCAATGGGATGCCGGCGCCGTTTTGACGAGGCGGCAGCGCTCCGGACAATGAATCCAGCGCGATGCTTTCATCGACCTTTCTACTGGCTGCGCCGACGGCCATGAGGGCCAACAGCTTACAGCCGCCTGAAAGACCGCCATGAAAAAAGCCGCGCAAAGCGGAAATACCCGGATAGCCATCTATGGCGCTTGGAAAGGGGGCTGCCTTGACTGCTGTGTTCGCTGCAATCCGAACTCATTTGCGCGTGAGCCAGAAGTCGAATGTGCGTCCGGGTACGAAGATGTCGATGCCCACCGAGGTTTCGTTCAAGGGATTGGTCACGATGTGGGGCTCGTCGCCGGGGATG
>CAJHYH010000457.1_pt1 | contig 15421 bp, 13 predicted proteins | sample 9198661 | NCBI WGS metagenome assembly CAJHYH01 (sample SAMEA7708356, study PRJEB35096) | sediment metagenome | biome: marine neritic benthic zone biome [ENVO:01000025]; feature: sediment [ENVO:00002007]; material: shallow marine sediment [ENVO:03000034] sea grass bed [ENVO_01000059] ... | reverse complement strand
GTGCGCCCACAGGGTCGTGAATGCGCTTTTCACTTAGCCCAGATAGAGGGGGATGTCAATTGAGGCTTGGGTGCTCGTATAAAGCGCCGGTTTTATCCAGGCCGATGGCAGCGCGGGACGCTGAAGAATGAACTGTGGATGGCATTGATCCCGGTTTCCAGATCTTTCTTTTTCACCAGGAAGTAGAGTGCCGCCCTCGAAGGGCCGAAGGAAATCATCTCCACATTCACCCCGCAATCGGCTACGGCCGTAAAGCAGCGTGCGGCGATACCGGGGCGGTGTTGAATGCCATCACCCACGATGCCGATCAGGGCCACGTCCTCTAAGATTTCGATTTTGCGGTAGGGCCGGGGGCGGATCCGTTTCAGCGCCTCCCGGGCGCCGGCGAAGTCTCCGCGGGCCAGTAGAAGACTGATGCAGGTCTGGGAAGTAACCACCGATTTGATATTGATCCCATCGGCGGCGATGGCGCTTGCGGCTTGGCCAAGGATGCCCGGCCGGGCGCCGACACCGGAGGCATGGACCTTCAGAATCGCGATGTCACAGTCGTGGGCTACGCTTTTAATGATTTGCCCGCGGCGCGGACTGCGGGCCCTGATCTCGCTTCCGGGGGCATCCGGAGCCAGCGTGTTCTTGATGGTGATTTTCATTTTCCGCCGGCGGACCGGCTCCACCGTACGGGGATGAAGGATGCGGGCGCCGAAATAGGCCAATTCAGCGGCTTCTTCATAGGACAGAACGGGGATCAACTCGGCTTCCGGTACCATACGCGGATCCGCGCTCATGAAGCCATCGGTGTCCTTCCAGATTTCCAGGACTTCGGCCTTGAGCGCCACGGCTGCCACGGCCGCCGCATAGTCGCTTCCACCGCGCCCGAAGGTGGTGATGTCGCCATCCGGGCTGACACCAAAAAAACCGGGAAGAAACAAGATTTTACCCCCCTTGAGGATGGGGGCGAGATGGCGTTCGAAATTTTGACCAGTCTCCTTCAGATCGGCCGTGGCATCGCCGAATTTGCCATCTGTAATCAATCCGATCTTGTGCGGCAGGCGATAGGTGGCTGCCAGGCCGCGACTCTTGATGGCCGCCGCCAGGAGTTGGGCTGCAAGCCGCTCACCGTAGCTGCTGATGACATCCGTCAGTCGGGGGGTGGCTTCACGGGTAAAATTCAATCCGTAATACAGGCGTTCAAGCCGTTTAAGGCTGCCACCCAGGTCGCGTTCGTAGGCGTCGCCATGCGATTTTTTGCGGATAACCCGGCGGGCAATTTGCCAATGGCGGTCTTTGAGCCGCCCGATCAAGCCGGGAATGGCGTCTTCGTCCATCAGGGCGGTGGCCATGCTGGCGATCAGTGAATCCGTAATGCCGTGCAGGGCCGACACCACGAAGACATGCCCCTGCCCGCGAACCGCCATCAGATCCACGATATCGGCTATGGTTTGGGAGGCCTTGAGGCATCCGCCACCAACCTTGATAACTTTCATGCCGCTCTCCCGGTTGAAGGTGCTAATTTGTACTGTCGATCGGGATGCGTTCTAGCCCAAAACGCTTGCGATCGCAAGATCGATCGGCAGTTCGTGACCCCGGGATTCACAGGGAGATGCCTGCTGGGTTCAGGGCCCGGGCCTTCGATATGCCCTGAAAGTGCACCGGCCCTGGAGGTGTGGCCCTTTACTTTCTGTTCTGATTCCCATCCTTGAACGGGTATGACCAGCCATTCGGTGAGGTGATTAACCTGCCGCTAACCCATCACGCTTGTTGCGGTTGACGTCCGCGCCGCCAACTTCAGCTTAAAATATAAATTATTAATGCCAAACAAGGGGGAAGCAAAGATGCGTGGCAATGTCTACACAGAACTTGAAGATGATGAGGGCCAAAGCTTTTACTGCCCGCTGGCTGCATTCGGGCATGTTCGTTTTGATTTAAACCCCCCCACCTCTGGTGTAGGACCCGGGGCAGTTTAACCGATCCGGTGTTTTTTACGGTTACTTTTCTTAGGCGCCTAAGAAAAGTAACCCCAAGAAGGCGCCCGTGCCCCGCGTATCCTGCGCGTCGGTGTCAGGTTCGGCGCGTGTCGGAACGCGCTTCGCGCAGACGGGCCGACACGCTTTTTCCGCCCCTGCCACCGATGCTCGGCACGGGGCAAAAGGGGACTCAAACGGAGCGTGAAAGCGTTTCTATGCCTCCCGCGCTGCGGGAGGCGTCTCACTCAGATGGACAATGAATTGGCTGAGGATTGTATTGCGAGCGAAGTCGTGCAGCGCCATTCCGGCATTATCAATATTCTACGATCTTGAGCTGCCGCACGTTGGCGGCGTTGGGGGTAAGCTTTATGCCCACGACCTTTAGACGCCGTCCCCTAAATGGCAGGCGTCCTACCATGGCGATGGGTCTGCAAGACTGATCTTTCGGTTGAAACGGCAGGGTGCCATTCTTCAGTCTTGATTGTTGACCAGGTGAAATTCACGAAAAAACTGGGCGCCGCACTCGGTGCACTGCCAGGAGGGTGCTGCCTGGTCGCCCGGTTGCTCGACGATGGCGCTGTCACCATCGGCGAGTTCTTCTTCCATTTCGGGAATATAAACCGGCATGCCTCCCAGAACGATGGCGATTCGTCGAGAACCACACCATGGGCAGTTTGAAGGCTTGTTTTGGGATTTCAACGCTCGATCCTGTAGTAAGTTGGTGGCTGACGCAATAGCACGGTGCATGTTTGAATTGCTTTCCGTCTATAAGACTAAGTTGATGTGTCATCTCATTTTCATCGCGGGTATGAAATCATTCCTGAATTAATTAGCACTATGTGTGCCAAGCTCCCCAATTTGTTTCTTCGGGACGGCAGACTTTCGCTATCGGGCTTCTGGCAGGCGCTTATAACGGTAAGCGAATGGTTCGTGGGGCGTATCCTGCTCAAGGGATTGTAAATTGGGTAGACATATAGCAATGGCGGGTGTCTATTTATTTGGCGCTGGTTTCAGGCCTGAATACGGGACAGAGAGCGCTTGCATGTGCTGCATGAAAGCGCCCAGCGGCGGGGCCAACGTGGGGGTGAGACCGCGAGCGGGGTTTCCGGCCGCCAGGGCAGGCGGCTATACGGGTTAGAGATTGGTTCTATCCGCTTCGCCTTTCAGGCGATGACATAGGCACCGGTTCCGACGGCAATCAACTGATCCTGATCATTTTTAAATTCAATTCGTGATACCGCAACTTTCTGGCCCGCTCGCAGCACATGCCCGACGGACTCGAATCGATGCCCGAGACCGGGGCGTAAATAGTCGATCCGCAGATCGATGGTGCCGAGTTTGCCGAAATGCTGGATTTTAACCTTTGGGGGTTCCGTTTCGATCCTGTCCTGCAGACTCAGAAAAGCCGCCAATCCGCCGGTGACATCGATGACCGCCGAGATGACGCCGCCATGCAGCGAGCCGCGCATATAGTTCCCCACAAGGTCCTCGCGCATCTTTATGCCCAGACGCGGCGACCCGTCCTCTAAGTCCAGAACCTCGATGCCCAGAACCCGGTTGAAGGGCAATTTGCTTTCAAACATCTCCTTTACCGTCGTGTGCCAGTCATTTTCGGTTTGGGGGCAGGGTCTGCCGGCGAGCGGGGGCATAATTTTCCTTTTGGCTTGGTGTGCTGCGTGCGCCCCGTCGCAAGCGGTCACGACGGGGCAGGCGGCATTATACGGATAACGGTCCGATTGTAACCTTCAGAGCTCGATGCGCGTGCCCAGCACAGCAAGGAGGGCGGCCAGCCATTCCGGATGCGCCGGCCAGGCCGGGGCGGTAACCAGGTTGCCGTCCACATGCACCTTATCGACCGGAATCTCCACGTATTTGCCGCCGGCACTGGCAACGTCAGGCCCCACGGCTGGATAGGCCGTGCAACTTTTTCCCCTTACGGCACCGGCGGCAGCCAGAAGCTGCGCCCCGTGGCAGATGGCGGCAATCGGTTTTTCGGCCTGGCTGAAGTGCTGCACGATTTTGATAACCTCAGGGTTCAGGCGGATGTATTCAGGTGCGCGACCACCTGGTATGACCAGCGCATCATAGTCCTCCGCATTGATTTCGGCAAAGGTGGCGTTGAGGGTGAAATTGTGGCCGGGTTTTTCGCTGTAGGTCTGGTCGCCCTCGAAATCGTGCACGGCGGTGCGCACAAAGTCGCCTGCCTTCTTATCGGGGCAGGCGGCATGCACGGTGTGTCCCACCATCAGCAAGGCCTGAAAAGGCACCATTACTTCATAGTCTTCTACATAGTCACCCACCAGCATCAGAATTTTTTTGGCAGCCATGGTTTCCTCCCTTTGGGATGATAACGCTTTTGAGGGATCGGCGGCAATTGGCCCCCGTGCAGGCAGGCCAAACGGCACGCCGTCGAATTCGATTCTGCTCGTTTACGCAGCAGTGGCTTGTCGTTTGCGGGTCTTTCAGGTTTGCCCGATCCTGCCGCGGCATTGCGGTCACGTGCGCCCCGGTCATACAAGCGTGGGCGGCGGGCTTGCGCACCGTGCGCGGTTTGCGATAAGGCAGGGCAGTCGGCTTGCCACGGCATGGTCCCACCGCCGCACAGCGAACCGGTTGCCTTCAGCCAGGGACCCCTTGGTTTAGAGGTGGGATCAGGTTTGCTGTTAGCACCGGCCCCTCTTAAAATCAAGACTGCCGGTATCATCCTGGCGATGGGTGCCGATGCGGCGCATACAAACGGAGAAGGCATGTTCATTATTCAAAAGCTGGTCAAACCTTTCCTCTGGCCACCTGGTCTGTTTGTCCTCCTGTTTTTGGCTGCCGGTCTCTGGCAGTTGATCCGCCGGCGCACCGGCCCCGCCCTCATTACATTTGCAATTGGGGCCGCTATGTGGGCCGCGGCCACGCCGCCGGTGGCCGACTTGTTTATGCGGAAGCTGGAAAATCGCTATGACCACCCCGTGAGTTTCCAGGGCGATGTGATCGTCATGCTGGGCAGCGCAATTTATGGCGGTGTGTGGGATATGGATGGCATCGGGGCCCCTAGTGCCGAGGCCTGCGAACGGCTGCTGGCGGTGGCGCGCCTGCATCGCCGCACCGGGCTGCCGATCATCCTTTCGGGCGGGCGCGTGCACGCCCACCAGGATTTGATGGGGCCCGTCTACCGCCGCTTCCTGGTGGCCTTGGGAATCCCGGCGGACCGGATCATCCTTGAAAACAGAAGCCGCAATACCTTCGAGAATGCCCGCTACAGCTGGGAGCTTTGCCGGCGCAAGGGATATCGGCGGCCCCTGGTGGTTACCCATGCCGCGCATATGCCGCGGGCCATGTTCTGTTTCCGTAAACTGAACGTGCCGGCCCGGCCGGTGCCCTGTGGGTTTCGAACCTGGGAGGGGAAAGCATACCATTGGCCTGATTTCCTGCCCCGGGGTTTCGAGCGTCTCGCCTCCGCCCTGCATGAGCATCTGGGGCTCTGGGCCTACCGGTGGCAGTATCGTGCCGCCGGCCCGTCATAAAGGATCGTGAAAGAAGTCTCGTCTCCCAGGCAGGTTCGATGCCAGGTGCTTTCAGGACGGCAGTGGATAACGTCGTGTCAGTTCGGCGACACCGCTTTGGACGGACCGGCGCACCGCAGGGTCGTCGGGCTGGCGCAATAATTGGTCGATCCAGTCGGCAATAAGATCGACTTCGGCCTTCCCCATGCCGCGGGTCGTAATGGCGGGGGTTCCCAGCCGCAGGCCGCCGGATTGATCGGGATTGGTCTTATCGAAGGGGATCGGATTGCGGTTGGCGAAAAGACCCGCGGCGGCCAGCGCTTTTTCGGCCTGCTCGCCGCTGATGCCGCGGGGGCGCAGATCGATCAAAACGAGGTGATTGTCGGTGCCGCCGGCCACAAGGCGGTAGCCGCGCTTGGCCAGGATGTGGCCCAGATGGCGGGCATTGGCGACGGTTTGGGCCTGGCGGGTGCGAAAATTCGGCTGGGCGGCAAGGTTGAAACACACGGCCTTGGCGGCGATCATGTTCATGGCCGGTGTGCCCTGGCAGCCGGGGAAGACGCTGCGATCGATCGCCGGCCGAAATTTCTCCCGGCATAAAATCACCCCGCCGCGGCCGCCGCCCAAAGTCTTGTAAGTTGTAAAGGTAACAAAATCGGCGTGCGGCAGCGGGCTGGGAATGACGCCGGCGGCCACCAGGCCGGCGATATGGGCCATGTCCACCAGGAAGAGGGCCGATGCATCGGCGGCTATCGCTGCGAGCCGGGCATAGTCAATCAGACGAGGGTAGGCACTGGCCCCGGCAACGAGCATTTGTGGCCGGGTCCGCGCCACCATATTGCTGACCGCGTCGTAATCGATGGTCTCGGAATCCGGTGCCACGCCGTAGTGTTCGAACTGGAAGCAGCGGCTGGTCACGGATGCGGCCGCCCCGTGGGACAAGTGGCCGCCGTGGGAAAGACGCATTGCCAGAACGCGGTCGCCCGGATTCAGAACGGCGAAATAGACGGCCCAGTTGGCGGCCACCCCGCTGTGGGGCTGGACATTGGCATGCTCGGCCCCGAAGAGGGCGCAGCAGCGCCTGACCGCCAGATTCTCAAGTGTATCCGCATGGGCGCAGCCGGCATGATAACGGGCAGCGGGATAACCTTCGGCCGCCTTGACGGCAAAGACCGAACCCTGGGCTTCGAAAATCCCCGGCGCGGGATGGTTTTCAGCGGCGATCAGATCGATCGTGGCCGCCAGCCGGTCTTCTTCATGCCCGATCAGCGCGGCCACCTCAGGGTCGCTGGTTGACAATGCGCGCATGTCCGCCTCCGTTCTTTACGTGTTTGGAAGATGCACCTTTCTGGATCCTTGACTTGTTGTTTTTATCCATTGTACAAAATTTCATTTTTAGATCAAATATCCAGAACGCCATAAAATACCATACTTAAGGACAGGGGATGAAACGCACCGCTGAACTCGAACGCCATACCCAGGAAACGCAAATTACCGCCCGCCTGAATCTCGACGGCCATGGCAATAACGAAATCCGCACCGGCATTGGCTTCCTCGACCACATGCTGACCCTCATGGGGGCGCATGGTTTTTTGGATATCAGCCTTACGGCGCGGGGCGACATCGAAGTGGATTACCATCATACGGTCGAGGATGTGGGGCTCGTACTGGGTGAACTGCTTGATACGGCCCTTGGTCAACGCAAGGGCATCCGTCGTTTCGGGCATGCCGTTACCCCGATGGACGACGCCCTGGCGGCCGTGACCATCGATTTGTCCAAACGGCCTTATCTGGTTTTCAACCTGCCGCCGGCGATCGGGCCGGCCGGAACCTTTGATCCCCAGCTGGCCAAGGAATTCTGCCGCGCGTTGGCCACCCGTGGAGGGCTCAACCTGCACATCAATGTCCATTATGGCGAGGACCCCCATCATGTGCTGGAGGCGGTTTTCAAGGCTATGGGCCGCGCGCTGGCCCAGGCCGTGACGCTGGACGAACGCATCAAGGGGGTGCGCTCGACTAAGGGGACCATCTGATACCGTTCCTGCCCTTTGGGCTCAAATCAGAAAGGAAGCCTCCTCCTGAACTACCCGCATGCGGGGACGACGGTGGACAACCGCCGTGCCGGGTGCGGGCCAACCCTTTAGCGGCGCAAAAATCTCCAAGGAGTTGACACTGCCATGATCGTGATCCCGGCCATCGATATTAAAAATGGACGCTGTGTCCGTCTCGAACAGGGGCGCATGGATCGTGAGACCGTTTTTTCAGATGATCCTGCCGCCATGGCCCGTCAATGGGCCGCCCAGGGCGCCGCCCTCATTCATCTTGTGGATCTGGACGGTGCGGTATCCAAAGCGCCCAGGAATCGCGCCGTGATTGCAGCCATCGTCCAAGCCGTGAATGTACCGCTGCAACTCGGTGGTGGGATTCGTGATCTGGCCACCATCGAAATGTATTTCGAGCTGGGGGTCGAGCGCATCGTGATCGGCACGGAAGCCATCCGCAATCCATCCCTCCTCAAAGACGCTGGTCGCCGATTTCCCGGTCGTATGGTGGTGGGGATCGATGCCCGCAAAGGCCTGGTGGCCATCGAGGGCTGGACCGAGACCACCGAAACCACGGCCATCGATCTGGCCCGGCGCTTCGAGGACTGCGGCCTGGCAGCGATCAACTTTACCGATATCCATCGCGACGGCATGCAGACCGGACCGAATATCGAGGCCACCGGCCAATTGGCCCAAGCCGTCGCGATACCCGTCGTGGCTTCGGGTGGCGTATCCACCCTGAATGACATCCGCAATCTAAAGCCGCTTGAATCCGATGGCGTCAAGGGTGTCATTACGGGCAAGGCCCTTTACAGCGGCACCCTCGATCTCAAAGCGGCCATGGCCGTTGCCGGCGACGGTGAATAAGGTCGAGGGATATATTATGCTTGACGTTGCAGCCCGATTGTAATATCAGAAGCGGTTTAACAACGGGCATATCCTCCTCAGGGAACCAACGTGATTCATTTGTCTGTGACAGGGCGTCTAATAAAGCTTCATCCCATCTAAAATCCCCGCCGTTTCCCCGTCCATTTGTTTCACCCGGAGGGAGGATCCGTTTTTTGGCACCGTTCATACCCGAAGAAAAAATTACCGAAATTCGCGACACCTGCAACATAGTGGACATTGTCGGGGAAACCGTGGTGCTGAAAAAAGCCGGGCAGAATTTTGTGGGACTCTGCCCCTTTCATACAGAAAAGACGCCGTCCTTCACGGTCAGCACCCATAAGCAGATGTTTTATTGTTTTGGATGCGGGGAGGGCGGTAACGTATTCAGTTTCTTAATGAAGCACCAGGGCGTGAGCTTTCCGGAAGCGGTGAAGCAGCTGGCCGAGCGTTACGGGATCCAACTGCCCCGCCGTGAAATGTCGGACAAGCAGAAAAGGCGTTTGAGCGAGCGCGATCAGATGTACCAATTGAATCGCCTGGCGCTTGAGTTTTTTCGCCATGTGCTGAGGAAAGATAAAATCGGCGTTATCGCCCGGGAATATTTGAAGAAGAGGGGATTTTCAGCCGATACGGCCACGGCGTTCAATATCGGCTATGCACCGCCCGGGTGGGACCACCTCCTGGGCTATGTAAAACATAAGCGCATGCCCGTACCGCTGGCCGAGCGGGTGGGTCTCGTGGTGCGTCGTCAGAGCGGGCAGGGCCACTATGATCGCTTTCGAGGGCGGATCGTATTCCCGATCTGCGATTCCGGCGGCCGGGTCATTGCTTTCGGCGGTCGGGTCTTAAACGACGACCTGCCGAAATACCTCAACTCACCGGAATCGGAGATCTACAGTAAGAGCCGCTGCCTTTATGGCCTGGATGTGGCCCGACACCATTGCAGAAGCAGCGAACAGGTTTATATTGTTGAAGGATATTTTGATGTTATTGCCCTGCACCAGCACGGCATCCGGGACGCCGTGGCAACGCTGGGCACATCCCTGACGCGTGAACATGTTCATATGGTGCAGGGCCTGGTCGGAGCGAACGGCCGGGCTTTTCTGGTCTTTGATTCCGACGAGGCCGGCATCAAGGCCGCTCATCGCAGCGTGGCCTTGTTCGAAAAAGGCTTTGTGGATGCTCGCGTCCTGGTGCTACCACCGGGCCACGACCCTGACAGCTTCGTGTTCCAGCACGGGGCGGACAAGCTGCGGCAACTGGCAGCAGAGGCCAAGGGTTTGATGACGTTCCTAATCGATTCGGCTGTCAGCCGACATGGGTTGAGTATGGAGGGGCGCATACGGGTGCTGGACGAGATGGCCGCTTCGCTGGCGGCGCTGACCGATCCGGGTGCCCGTTCGATTTATATCAAGTATCTGGCGGAGACGGTCGATATCGACGAGGCGGCCATTCTGGAGAAAATTAAACAGGTGGCGGGTAGGCCGAAGCACGGCGGCGCGCAGGAGATGGCCCGCCGGCAGGCGCCGGCCGAACAATCAAAATTGGCCCCATCGCAGGGCAGCCCCATCGAGCGCCAATTGGTGGCCATGATGCTGCAGTTTCCGGACATTCTGCCGGAGATGCGCAAACAAAAAATAGTTGCCATGCTGGAAGACCCCATCCTTCAGGCCATCGGCCAGGATGCTCTGGATGGTAGGGAGCGCACCGGACCTGAAGAGAGTGGTGACGCGTCCGAATATGATGTTCATAGACGCTTGAAAGCCCAGCTGAGTATTCAGCAGGAGGATTGGGATTACCGCGGCTGTATGCGCACTATCCGGCATTTCGTCTCGACCAAGCGGCGGCAGGCATCTGCCCCGCTGGACGCGCAGATCAAGCAGGCCGAGAAGAACCATGACGAAGAACGTTTACAGCAGCTCTTGAGAGAAAAGCAGGAGCAGGTCATTCGCGTCCGCAATCAGCAGCGGCCGATTGGAATTTCCAAGGAGGTGGACTGATTCTTGGGTTGCCCTGAAGAATCAGCACCTCCTTTGTAGCGATTTAATGCAATATTCTTTAAGTATCTGGGAGGCAATTTTTTATGGCAAAAAAAGCCGCAGCCAAGAAAGACGATACCAGCACCAAAGCGAAGAAAGCGGCGGGTATGAAGAAAAAGACGCCCAAAAAGGCCATGAAAGCCAAAGCCAAGAAACCGGTGGCCGCCAAGAAGCCTGCAGGCAAGAAAACAGGTGCGGCCATGGTAAAAAAGCCGATGGTCGCCAAAAAGAAAATGGTCAAAAAGGCAGCCGCCAAGAAAGTCGTGAAAAAAGTCCCGGCCCCAAAAGCCAAAGCCACCGCCAAGACGGCTGTCACGGCGAAGTGCGCGAAACCGGTCAATAAAACCGACCCCGCGGCGGCGCCACCCCCAAAGCCCAATCTCAAAGATGGCAAAGAGGCCGTAAAGAAGGCCCTGGAAGCGCTCGTCAAACGAGGCAAGGAACAGGGGTATCTGACCTACGAAGAGATAAACAACGCGCTGCCGGAAGCCTTGATGTCGCCCGACCAGATCGATGATACTTTGATGATGTTCGATGAATACGACATCGAAGTGGTCGATGAGAAAAAGGCCAGCCTTCCGACCAAGGGCAAAGCCGCCAAAGCCGCCAAGATCAAAACTGACGACTCAGGCCTGCCGGATTTCGGCACCGTGACCGATCCCGTCAAAATGTACCTGCGGGAAATGGGCAACGTCACGCTTCTCAGTCGCGAAGGCGAGGTCGAAATCGCCAAAAAAATTGAGTTTGGTGAGCAGGAAGTCCTGCGGGCGCTGCTGGATACGACCACGGCCGTCGACTGCATCCTCGAGCTGGGCGAGCATATCCACAACGGCGCCCTGCGGCCCAAGTACGTGCTGCGGGACATCGACGAGGGGGACAGCTTCCTGGATGAATCGGAGCAGACCGACAAGTTTCTTGCCACCATCGAAGCCATTCGCGCCATCAATGACGAAAATCACGAACGTCGTGAAAAACTGTTCCATACCAGCCTCAGGCCGGACGAGCAACGCCGCATCCGCCGGGCCATCAACCGCCGTACGGTAAAAATCTTTGAGCTTCTCAAGGAGTGGCGCCTGGAAAGCAGTGTCATCGACCGGGTTGAGAGTATCATCCGCAATCAGATCGAGTGGTTCGACTCCATGAACAAGGCGATCGGCATGTATGCGGATACGATCGATGCGCCGGTCGGAGAGTTGCGGATACACCTGACCTCGGAAACCCGTTTCGTCAAATGGGCCAAGGAGCGTTGTGATCTGACCAAGAAAGATCTGGGGATGCTCTACAGGGAGTTACGCGCGGTCCAGGACAAAATCGCCGAAAAGGAACTGGCCATCAAGGCCAAGAACCGTTTTCTTAAACGCATCATCGCCAGCGTGGATGAGGGGCGTTTCAAGGCCAAACTGGCCAAAAGCGAGCTAACCAAAGCCAATCTGCGGCTCGTGGTCAGCATTGCCAAAAAGTATACCAATCGGGGGCTTCAATTCCTCGATCTGATTCAGGAGGGCAACATCGGCCTGATGAAGGCCGTGGATAAGTTTGAGTATCGGCGCGGTTACAAATTCAGCACGTATGCCACCTGGTGGATCCGTCAGGCCATCACGCGGGCCATTGCCGATCAGGCCCGTACCATCCGCATCCCGGTCCATATGATCGAGACCATCAACAAGTTGATCCGCACATCACGCTATCTCGTTCAGGAGCAGGGGCGTGAACCTTCACCCGAGGAGATTGCCCAAAAAATGGAAATCCCTCTGGAAAAGGTCCGCAAAGTACTGAAGATCGCCCGCGAGCCCATATCGCTGGAAACACCGATCGGCGAGGAAGAGGACAGCCACCTGGGAGATTTCATCGAAGACAAAAAATTCATGCTGCCCTCCGATGCCGCCGTCAATTTGAACCTGGCCGAGCAGACGCGCAAGGTGCTGGCCACCCTGACGCCGCGCGAAGAGAAAGTGCTGCGCATGCGTTTTGGCATCGGGGAAAAGGCGGACCACACGCTCGAAGAAGTCGGTCAGGATTTTGCTGTTACGCGTGAACGTATCCGGCAGATCGAGGCCAAAGCGCTGCGCAAGCTGCGCCATCCGACCCGCAGCAAGAAGCTGAAGCATTTTATCGAGAGTTGAAAATGCACGCCCAGGCATAGATCACACAGCGCGCCGCTCTGCCGGTTCCGGTTGCTGCCATTGACGCCGGACGATCCGGGTTGCGCACCGTCGTCTTGACAAAAAAGGATTGGAAAGATAGGACAGATGACGCTTCAGCGCGGGAGGAAGAGATAAGACCGGCAGCGCCCAGCGATTCGCGTGCAGAAGGTGGATCGCAAACGAACAGGCGACCGCCGGTGTTTTTATCGAGTCCGGCGCGGGCCGATTGTGGGCCCATAGCTCAGTTGGTAGAGCCACCGGCTCATAACCGGTAGGTCCCTGGTTCGATCCCAGGTGGGCCCATATTATCAAGACATGCTCCGGTGCGCACGGGCCGATGGCTATAAAGGGCGTGGCCGTCCGACCACCGGCGGCGCGAATTTTTCTGTTCTGGCGGTCCCCTATGGTGACGCGCGATACGCAGCGAGGTCTCCTGAAATGCCGAAAAAGAAGCTATTGCCGCTCAACGGACGCAAGCCCCGATGCGTAGACGCAAGCCGGCGGTTTGTCAGAGACCCCGGCCAGAAAGATCAGCCAGCGTGGTTCAACTTTGAACCACGCTTTTTTTATCCGCTGTCCCGGGAGGGCGTGTAATGGTGAGGCTTAAAGATGTCATGGCCGGACTGGAAACCATCGCACCGGGACACCTGGCCGAGGAATGGGACAATGTTGGGCTCCAGGTGGGGCATCCCGAATGGCCCGCCGAACGCATCATGATCGCCCTGGACCCGACGCCGACCGTGATCGAGGAAGCCATCCGGAGCGGGGCCAACGTCATTGTCACCCACCATCCACTGCTTTTCCGCCCGCTGCGCCAGCTGAACCTCGCAACCGTCACGGGAGCGCTCATTCAGAAACTTATTGATCAGCGCGTGGCGGTCATAGCTGCGCATACCAATCTGGACAGCGCTCCCGGTGGTATTAATGATGTCCTGGTCGAAATGCTGGCACTCGAAAACGTGGCCGTCCTGCAGCCGATGGCGACGGATACCCACGCCGGTCTGGGGCGTGTGGGGCAACTCCCACAAGCGGTGCGCTTTGAATCCCTGGTCCGCGACATCAAAACGCGGTTGGGGCTAGCGCACGTCCGATACGCCGGCCAGCCCGAAAACCTTGTCCAGGGGGTGGCGGTTTGTTCCGGCAGCGGCGGCAGTCTGCTCAATTTGTTCCTGGAATCATCGGCCGATGTCTACGTGACCGGGGATGTCCGCTATCATGATGCGCGCGAAATCGAAGCCCAACGCCGCGGGATCATCGATATCGGGCATTTTGAGTCGGAACGCATCATCGTCGGTCGCTTGGCCCAACGGATGAAGGCATGGCTCGCACACAAAGGGCTGGTGGCGGATGTTCAGGAAGCGCAAACTGAAGAAACGCCGTTCCAGACCCTCTAACCCTGCCTTCCGCGGGCAGGTGGTGCATCCGGGCCTGGAACGTCAGGGTAATCGCTACTGAAGCAGGCGTTGTCTGTTTCATGTATCTATCATGCATATGGCCGGCCACATGGCCGGTACCGTCAAACAGGATACAGTTTAATCAAGAAGGAGCCGCTCGAGGTACCATGACAGCCATTACGCAAGCGCAGTTTGAAATGTTGATCAGTCTGCAGAATATCGAATTCGACAAGATTGAAGTTCAGAGGAGCCTGGATGCCGTCGCGGCCAAAGTGGCGGATCTGGAAAGCGAATTGAAAGCTTTTGCCGAAGAAGTTGAGCACGAAAAACAAGCGCTGCAGGCCAGCCAGGCGCTTTACGCCGACTTTGAGGCGCAAATCCATACCAATGACACGCTGATTGCCAAAATCGAGGAAAAACGGCGGTCCGTCAAGACCGAACGCGAATACCAGTCCTTGATAAAAGAAGAAGAGCAACTCCGGGCCCGGAAAGCGCAGATCGAAGAGGAAATGATCGCCTGCATGGACCAGATGGAGACCAGTACGCAGACGATTGCCGCTAAGGAGCAGGAGCTGGCGCAGATCAAGGAACAGGTCGAAAACGACATCCAAAGCGTTCGACAAGAAGCCTCGACGAGCGAGGTGCGACACGCTGATCTCACCCGTGAATGGGAGCAAATGGCGTCGGACATCGATGCGCGCCTGCTGGAGAAGTTCGTTAAAGTCAAGAATCAGACCGCGGACGGGCGCGCGCTGGCACCGGTAAAAAACGCGATCTGCATGGCCTGCCACATGAACATTCCACCGCAGATGTACAACGAGTTGCAGCGTTTCGACAGCTTGAAATTGTGCCCCTTCTGTTTTAGGATTCTTTATTGGGATAATTCCTGAAACACTGTGCCTCAGGGGACGCGGCGCATCTGGTTGTCGACAAGACTGCCGGTCGGTCACTCTCCCCCGCGGACATTAAACCATACGGTAGACGAACGGTCAGAGCAGACCAGGCGATCGCCGGCACGCACGTGCCGGAGGAAAGTCCGAACACCACAGGGCAGGGAGCTCCGTAACCCGGAGTCGCGGTGACGCGAAGGAAAGTGCAACAGAGAGCAGACCGCCGCTGCCGGCCGACCTTCCACCGGGAGGGTCGTCGGTGATGCGGTAAGGGTGAAACGGTGCGGTAAGAGCGCACCAGTTCCCCGGGTGACCGGGGAAGCTAGGTAAACCCCACCCGGTGCAAGACCAAATAGAGGAGCGCTTGAGGGCGGCCCGCCCAAGCTCCCGGGTAGGTCGCAAGAGGTGACGGGCAACCGGCACCCTCAGATGAATGATCGCCGTCCGGCCCCGGGCAACCGCGGTTGGAAACAGAATTCGGCTTACGGGCTGCTCTGGCCGTTTTCGCTTGCCTGGATCCCAAGGGCGGGACAGCCAACCGTAACCGATCGGAAGAGTCATGAAAG
>CAJHYH010000262.1_pt1 | contig 15532 bp, 10 predicted proteins | sample 9198661 | NCBI WGS metagenome assembly CAJHYH01 (sample SAMEA7708356, study PRJEB35096) | sediment metagenome | biome: marine neritic benthic zone biome [ENVO:01000025]; feature: sediment [ENVO:00002007]; material: shallow marine sediment [ENVO:03000034] sea grass bed [ENVO_01000059] ... | reverse complement strand
GCATCAGCCTGGATCTGGCATCCTTCGAGGTGGTGGCCGCCGCCCGTGAAAGGCTGCCGCAACTGCTCGCGGATCATGTGGACATGGTCTTCGCCAACGCGGATGAGGCCGCCGCCTTTACCGGTATTGACAATCCTGAGGCCGGGCTGACTGCGCTGGCCGAATGTTGCCAGACGGCCGCCGTCAAGCTGGGAGCCCACGGCGCCCTGCTTAAAAGCGGCGCCACCGCTTGCCACGTCCCCGCCCGTCCCGTGGACAAGGTGGTCGATACCACCGGGGCCGGGGATCTCTGGGCGGCCGGTTTTCTCCACGGATGGCTCGGCGGATGCGACCTGGCAGATTGCGGTGACCAGGGGGCCATTCTCGGGGCGGCGGCTGTGGGCCAGCGGGGCGCCTCCTTGCCATCGTCGGCCTGGGCGCCCATCCGCAGTGCCCTCGCGGCCTAAAACGCGGTCGCGCGGGAACCGACACACAACCTCAATCAAGGAGCAGACATGACATCAGAAGCACAGGCAGTTGACGAGACGGACCTGGAAGCGGTGCGCGCGCAGATGGCCGCCCTGATCGCCGGCGATGCCGCTGACGACGGCAAGGACTACAAAGTGGCCGACATCTCCCTGGCGGCCTGGGGCCGGCGCGAAATCGAAATCGCTGAAAAGGAGATGCCCGGACTCATGGCCACGCGTGAAAAATACGGTCCCGGGCGTCCCCTGGAGGGGGTGCGCATCATGGGAAGTCTGCACATGACCGTGCAGACGGCTGTCCTCATCGAGACGCTGACGGCGCTGGGAGCCGATGTGCGCTGGGCCAGCTGCAACATTTTTTCCACCCAGGATCATGCGGCCGCCGCCATCGCCGCCAGCGGCATTCCGGTCTTCGCCTGGAAGGGCGAATCCCTCGAAGCGTACTGGTGGTGCACCCTGCAGGCCATGCGCTGGCCCGATGGGGCCACCCCGCAGCTCATCGTCGACGACGGTGGCGACGCCACCCTGCTGATGCACAAGGGCGTCGCCGCTGAAGACGACCCGGCCTTGCTCGAGACGCCCACCGAAAACCAGGAGTTGCAGATCATCCAGCAGTTGCTCACGGCCGTCCGGGCGTGCGACCCCTCCTTCTGGCACCGTGCGGCCGCGCAGTGGTGCGGGGTCTCCGAGGAGACCACCACAGGGGTCCATCGCCTCTGCCAGATGCTCGCCGAAGGCACCCTGCTGGTGCCGGCCATCAACGTCAACGACGCGGTAACCAAGAGCAAGTTCGACAACGTCTACGGGTGCCGGCATTCCCTGGTGGACGGTATCTGTCGGGCCATGGACGTCATGCTCGCGGGCAAAACCGCCATGGTATGCGGCTACGGCGACGTGGGCAAGGGCTCCGCGGAGTCCCTCGCCGGGCAACGTTGCCGGGTGATGGTTTCCGAGGTCGACCCCATCTGTGCGCTCCAGGCCTGCATGGCCGGCCACACGGTGCGCACTGTCGAGGATGCGCTACCCACGGCGGACATCTACGTCACCGCCACCGGCAACCGGGACATCATCACCGCCGAACACATGAGCCGCATGAAGGACCAGGCCGTGGTCTGCAACATCGGCCATTTCGACAACGAGATTCAGGTGGACGCCCTCAACCGATGGCCCGGTGTGGAAAAAACCGTCATCAAACCCCAGGTGGACCGCTACACCTTTCCCGACGGCCACAGCATCTACCTGCTGGCTGAAGGCCGTTTGGTGAACCTGGGCTGCGCCACGGGCCATCCCAGCTTCGTCATGAGCAACAGCTTCACCAACCAGGTGCTGGCCCAGATGGATCTCTGGCGGCAGCGGGGCCGCCGGCCCGCCGGTGTCTATCGCCTGGACAAACGCCGCGACGAGGAGGTGGCGCGCCTGCACCTGGACAAGCTCGGCGCCCGCTTGACCCGCATGAGCCCGGACCAGGCTGCGTATATCGGCGTGCCTGTGGATGGCCCCTACAAACCAGCGCATTACCGCTATTGATGACAACCGACCTGAAGAGCTGAGGGGTGTTGGTGCCGGCTGGGGCGAAAGCTGTTTATCGCCGCCACATCCAATCCGATTTGAGCTAGCCTCGGGAGATCGCCGACGTCCGCTACGACGTCGTGGTTTGCCCCAGCACCTTCACCTAAGGCCCTGTCACCGGCAAAGCGGGCATCGAAAGCCCCAACCCAAGGAGGACTAGACATGAGCGCAACAAGTGATTACAACATCCATTTCCCGGAACTTGCCGCCATCGAACAGGGCAAGGAGTATTTTATCCTCGAGCGAGATGGGCAGCATGAAAAAATCGTTTTTCACGACTACGACCGGATCTACGAAATCCCGGGCCTGTATGAATATCTGTTCTACAAGCGCTACCAGTGCAACTCCCCGCAAGAGGTCTGCCGTCTGCTGGGCCGGCATATGGCCCCGACGCGCCAGGAGGAGGACCCGCTGCGGGCCCTGGACATCGGTGCCGGCAACGGTATGGTGGGTGAACAACTACAGGATCTGGGCGCCAACGCCATCGTGGGGATCGACATCATCGAGGAGGCGGCCGAGGCGGCCGAGCGTGACCGGCCTGGCATCTACGATCAGTATCACGTGGCGGATCTCACCAATCTGTCTCCTAACCTGGCCCGTTCACTGGAAGCGATCGACTTCAACTGCATGACCGTGGTAGCGGCCCTGGGATTCGATGACATCCCGCCGGAGGCGTTTGCCAGCGGCTATAACCTGACGTCGTCGCCGGCCTGGATCGCCTTTAACATCAAGGAGGATTTCGTCTGTGAGGAGGACGACTCCGGGTTCTGCAAGCTCATCGGGCAGATGGACGACGCCGGGTGCATCGAAATCCGCGAACGCCGGCGTTACCGGCACCGCTTCTGCCAGGACGGTACCCCGCTCTACTATTATGCCGTCGTCGGTATCAAGCGCGGAGACATCCCCGAGGACATGGTGGCCCAGTGTTCGGCGCGATAATCTCAGGGGACCGCAGGGCCTTGCGGTTGGCGCCCCTCTGCCCGGCGCCGGCGTGACGATGTTCCCTCCACCGATGCCGTTCCCTCGAGGGTGGCGGCCCATATGGCGGCCAGGGCCGCCCCCACGGCATTCAGCACCAACGGCAGGTGCATGTCGGCAATCGTGGCGCCGCCGGGAGAAGGCAATATCAAAAGATCGCTGATCGGGTAATGAAAGAAGGTCTTCCTGCCGACAGTCTGAATGTGCTTCTCCTGGGTGATGACAACCAGCCGGGGCACGCGGCTCCCGAGAAGCGACAATTCATCGAGCATCATGGGCATATAACGTTCCGCGGTCATGTCGAGAACGATCAAATTGTCGCCATGGGTATCATAGCCGGGCTGCAGCACCGGCAGATACCATTGGTTTCCGGCATAGAAGGGTGCCCTCGGCCGCTCGAAGGGCATGGCCGGCGGGCGGGACAGAAAATCATCGACCGTGCCGCCCTCCAGGCAAAGTGCCTCCCAGCGGGTAACGTCGGACGCTCCATGGCGAGCGATCAAGACCTTGCGATTATCCAGGGCCACGTATTTTTTATCGGCATGGCCGTCGATGGTCACGATGGGCCCATGGCCGGACTGGCCGGGGGCATGGTGAACCATCAGCAAACGTCCGGTGGCATCGAAGTATTCTTCCCACACACGGCCGCTGCCGGCAAAGGGGCTGATGAAAAAGGCGGTCCGGTAGACGGCGTTGGCGGCAGCGACCTCCCGCAAACCGTCGAGCAGACGGGTATCGTTCAGCACGCTGGTGACGCTGCCGCCCGCACCGGCAATGTGACCCCGGACGATATGGGCCTTTTCCGCCGCGGTGTAAGACCAGGCTTCGGCTAACAACAGGTTCAGGCCGGCAAACAGACGCGCGGACGAACATCGTGCGCCGGTCGACGTCAGGATAAAGCGCCCCGCGTTTGTCAGCCCGGTGCTCAGCCATGACGGGGGCTCAGGCCCGAGCCACCCGATTTTCAATCCATCCGGCGAGAGCCGCTTATCGGTGGCCGGCGCTTGGTCATCGACGGTAGTCGCCACGACCAGTACAAGGGTACTGTCGTCCCCCGGGCAGGGCCACTCGCCGACCGGTGCTTCCCGAATCGGCAGGTTGATCAACCGGCGCCAGACTGCCGCCGCGTCACGCCCGACCGCCTGGGCCGACGCATCGAGGGGCATGATGACAACATCGTCGACTTCGGAGCGGGCGTCAAAGATCAGGCGTCCCAACTCGGCGGCGTCGGCTTCAGCAAAGGCGACCAGGCCCGCCAGGGGATCTTTCCGGCGCAAGCGCTCAGCAATCCAATGCGATTCCGCCAGCGCTTCCAGCGGTCCGGGGTCACGGATCACATCTTCCCAGTGGCTGCTGTCCGAAATCCTTTCGCCGCCATCGTCCGCAACCGTCACCGCCGCCAGCTGCCGGAGTTCGGCGGCGGGTGACAAAACGTCCTTCGGCCGGGAGCGTGTGACCGTAGAGGATTTGGTCCGGTTGCGGGGCGCCACCCCCGATCCGTGACCGCAGGCCAACCCGGTATCGAGGGCCAAACGGTAGCAGACGGCGATATCGATATAGGCCTGGCTGCCATTGCCGCCCCAGGGCAGTACGAGGCAATTTTGGCCGCTCAACTGATCGATCAGCTCCTGGTGCCTGTTGGGACAGGTCAGCACAGCAAAGGCGATGCCGGCATCGGCCAGTTTGTGCATGACGGCGATGGCCGGCTCGATATGGACGCGCCGGGTGGCGTGCAACATAACGAAGCGCCCCGACGACCATTGGGCCGGGTCTGTTTTGAGGATATCATCATAGGCATACCATTGACCGACGGCATACCAACTGGCTTCTTCGAGTTTAAGCGCCATTTCCTTGGCGGTGCCGATCGCTTCCTGTGCGCTGATGGTCAAGATGCCATCGGCTTGGGCGATGGCCGCGGCGGTTTGTTTGGAAAAGGCAATGACGCCCTCATCATGGATAAGCCGTTCGATCTGCTCGGGCAGGTTGCCCAGTTGGCTCAAAGCCGGTTCGATCGGCGCCGGTTTTCCCTTTTCCGCGCCGATCCACATCCCCAGCAGATGAAGACCCAGCAGCATACAGAGCGTGCTCTTAATACCGGCGATGGTGACTTCTTCTCCGCTGTAGATCGGCATCACACCTGCCGATCGACTGGTGGCCAGCGCCATGTCGGCAAAACATTTTTCAGTGACGCCGATCATGAGGGTATCGTCTTTGAGCAGGCGCTGGGCCAGTTGGACCATTTCGGCCGTCGTGGACGACCAGCTCAGCATGACGATCAGGTCGTGTTGATTGAGGAACCGCCGTTTGGGGTCCTCGATATCGCCGGGACGCAAAGCGTCGATGACGACGTCGGGTATCAGATGGGCCAACAATGTGCGGGCGATCGCGGCCATGTAAAACGCGCTGCCGGTTCCGACGAAAACCAACCGCCGCAGCCCTTCCAGACGGCGGCCGAACCGGCGACGCAGAATACGGGTATTCAAATCGATGGCCGGGCGGCCGTCGGCAGCTTCACTACCGAAGACATCCAGAATATATCGGAAACGCTCCGGTACTTCGCCGAGGTGGGTTTCGAGAAACGACGTGTCGACGTCTTTGCGGACGGTGATCGGATCGAGGCGGGTTTCGAACGCTTCGACATCCGGTAGGGGATGGCCGTCAAAATCGCTGATGGACACCGTACGGCGAACGGATCCTTCTTCGAGGCCGGTTTCGATGAGGGCGAAAATTTCCTCACCTTCAAGGGGATAGACCTCGACGGCAAACGGTTCGAGCAGCCGGGCACGTTCTTCGCCCAATCCACTTTTGCAGGCCCGCAGCCGCGATCGTGAGGCCCCTTGCGCTTTCAATTCGGCCACGGCGGCGGCCTGATGTTTTTTCGATGCCTCCAGCGCATTGATCGTTTTTTCGACCAGGACCTGAGGGAACAGCCCCAGCGCAGCGTTGATGTCGGAGACCACCATGAAATCGTCGTTTTCCAGGCGACGGACGACGAATACAGGCCGGTTGTGGCTGGCCACGTAAAGTCGTCGGGGTGATACCAGGCTAACCCCGATGACGGCAATCTGACCGCCGTTTTGAACGATCTGCTGGGCCGCAGCCACAAAGGCCAGCTGGTCCAGATCGGGCGACGCACGACCGTGCACCCGGTGGTAAACATTGTAATCGATGGACTGGCTGCCGATGGCGATGTCGGCCATGTCTTTCTCGACCTGCTGCCGCACGAGGTCGCTCCGGCGCTGTTCGGCTTTCAGCTGGTCATAAAAATGCCCCCACAGCAAGACGGCATACTCCGCGGAATTGTCGCTGCGCAGACGATAACCGCCCAATGTTTCGAGAAAGGTGCGCAGCCGGGCCTCCACGCGGCTGTCAAACTGCCCATTCAAGGCAAGCGCCCGTTGGCGGTGTGCATCCATGAACGGATGGGCATTGGCTTTCGTGACGGCCGACTGCATGGCCCACCGGCCATGCGCGATGATGGGCGTGGCCAGATAGCGGAGCAGGAGCGGGTCGGTCTGACCGGGCACGACCGCTTCGGAGGTCATCAGCGCTTGGCGCCCCATGTCCTCGGTCGCGGCCGGGAAGAAAATTTCCCTTTGGAGGTAGGCCAGGGCTGCGGCACCGGCCCACCCATAGACATTCAAGCCTTTTTCGGCCGCGTAGAGGCTGCGCCAGTCCACCCGGTACGGCCGTTGGGATGGCAACCACATCATGTCCAGAACGCGGTCGAGTTCCTCGACGAGGTTGGGCTCACCCGCCATTCGGCTGATCAGGGCGGCGTCTATAAGCCGAAACAGGCAGCAAACGCCGTCCCGCGTGAAATCTGCGGGAATACGGACCACGGTTTCTACCAGGCACTGCCAGAGTTCCTTGCGGGCATTGGGTGGCTTGGGGAATTGCGGCGGTGTGCGGCGGCGCAGTCGTTTGACCCGGGCCCCCGCCCGTGTGGTCTCAAACAGGTCGTCGAACGCGGCCATGATCTCTTCATCGGAGGCACTGACGGCCTCGGCGCGACGGCGGCGGCCGATTGTTTCGCCCAGCGCGCTTCGGATGAGGGTCTGAATCACCAGCGGTGAAAGGTCGAAAGCCTTAATCAGCAACTGGATCAGAGAAGACAGGTCCCGGCGGGAGCGGATGCGGTATTCCTTTTGAAATATGGCCTCGCCGGCACATCCCGGAGAGAGACGCGACGGATTTTCGGCCTCCAGATCGACCAGGGCATCAAAATCGGGAACGACGGCTTGCGATTCGGCGTTCTTCTCATAGCGGAACCCTTCAAAACGGAGCAGGCGCTGCTGATGGCGACGCAGTTCGTTTTCTTCCGCGTTCGGATCCAACACGCGATGCAACAGGGCTTCCGGACGGGCGTATACCGTTTCCTCCCGGAGAACCTCGAGCAGTTGCACGACGGAACCCAAAGATCTTCGCAGCCGGATGGGTTCACGGTCGTCACCGAATAAACCGATACCGGTACTATCCGGCGCCCGGTAGATAATGGCCGACATGCCGGTTAAAACACGGGTGAGGTGATTGCCGGCGCCGCCAAAATAAGCCACGATACCGCACATGATGCTCTCGCTTTCAGATTCGGCGGAAGGTTAAAATCCGGAGCATAGGGCCCGGCGTTGGTTGGTCCTTGGAAGGGGCGATCCCTTGCAGTTGATATTTGATCTGAGAAGTCAGAAGTCAGGCGTCAGAAGACAGGATAATGAATCGCCTTCGGCTCAGTATCGTTTGTAATTGTTGGAGCGGAGCGACCTCGACTCCATTCTGAATCCTGTCTCCTGTCTACTGGTTTTTTGTCACTATATTCAGCAGAAAAGCCAATGGCCTCTGACCTGGCCCTGGGGACCTGGTTTTGAACAGCGAAGTAAAAATCAACCGATTACAATTCTTTTTGGCAGAGCCGCATCAGGGCCCGGGCGTCAGACTGTTGCTCAAAATTCCATATCATGGATATCAGGTCAAGACATTGCGGAACGCCCAGCACCGGCTCGACGAGCCAGCGGAATTTGGCCCCCAGTTCGTTATCACTGGGCAGGGTGTCCGGTGGTTCCCACAGGGCCTCAATTCGGCCGGAATGGAAAGCCCGGCCATCCGTGGTTTCCACGACCACCTCGGCCGGGGCCTTGGCTGGAAATTCGGCCTCGAATTCAGGGGCCACTTCAGTGGTAACCCGGTCAAGGAGGGATAGTAATTCGGGAGCATGCAGGCGTGGCGGCAGGACTTGGGCGGGGCCCACCTCCCCGTCCAGCAGGGCGGCGGCTACCGGGAAGGCCAAGTTGTACTGGGCCTCTTCGGTGTCGCGGGGATGGCCGTTGGGCAGGCGGGTGGCCGCTTCGAAGGTGCGCACGCGGATGCGGTGAATCTTCTTCGGCGTCAGTTGGTTTTCCCGGAAGATCTTTAGAGCGCCGGCCACGGCCGGCTGCCCCCAGCGGCAGGTGGCATAGGGTTTGAAATAGAGGTTGAGGATTTCCCACTTTTTTCCCAGGCTTTGCATCACCGTCGCATCCGGGGCGTCGTCGAAGAGCGGCTTGATGCCGGTGAACCCGTCCCGCGCCATGAGCGCCGACAATACGGCCACCATGCACCCCCAGCCGATACTGTCCTTGCCCATGGAGGGCGTATCGATGCCCTTCATCATGGGGGCGATGGGCGCATGGTACTCGGCGGCACCCATGGCGTGAAAGATCTGCCGGGCGTCAAGGCCCATAAGTCGGGCAGCGGCAGCGGCCCCGGCGACAGCCCCCCAGCTTCCGGAAGAGTGATAGACGTCATACGTGGCGTGGCGAATGATGCCGGCGCGCGTGCCCAACTCGTAGGCGATGACCATGGCCGTGAGAAATTCTTGTCCGGAGCAGCCGCCGGCCAGTTCGGCGGCCGCCAGGATCGGCGGCAGGGCGCAGGCGCCGGGATGTCCTTTGGTGTTGCGATAGCCGTCGTCGATGTCCAGGGCATTACCGCAAAAACCGTTGGCCAGGGCCGCCCCGGCAGCCGACACGCGCTCGCCGGAGACCATGATGGTGGCCTGGTCGCCGCCGAACTGCTCCCGGGCCGTCTTGCCCATGATGTGGGCCACCGGGGTCTGCGATCCGGCAATCAGCGCCCCCAGGGTGTCCAGCAGACAGCGTTGGGCCTGGTGCTGTACCTCGGCTGGCAGTTCCTCCCAGCGGAAGTTCAGCGTGAAATCGATGGCATGGTCCGTTAGAGATCGCATCGTATATCATTTGAGGCGTAAAGATTGAAGATCTCACCCAACCGGATATGGTTTTGGTAAAGCTCCTCCCGCAGAGCGGGAGGCCTCAGATAGGCCCCCGGAGGGGGCGTATCAACCGGTGGGACTCCCATTTTTATCCCTTTGTCCCGCGCTGAGCATCGACGCGCCGGACGGGATAAGCGCGCGGACCTGTCTGAGCGAAGCGAGTTTCCGCGCGCGCCGGCCGACGTGGCGACGCGCAGGGTCAAGCGGGACACGGGCGTCTTCTTTTGGTTCGTTTTCTTCCACGTGGAAGAAAATGAACCAACCAAAAAAAACCTACCCCGGATCGGAATAACCTCTCCGGGTCCTCCACCAGAGGTGGAGGGCTTAGATCCAAACTAATCCGCGCGCGCAAACCGTTCGTCGTGTTGGATCAACGCGTCGGCAATCTCGTAATAATCGCCCATCTGGGAGATCCAGACATGGCCGGTGGTCTCGAGGCCGGTGGGTGCATCGATGGCGCCGGCGGCAATCGAAATGTGCGGTTTGCCCCGGGGATCCCAGAACAGGCTCGACCCGCAGTTCCCGCAGAAGCCGCGATGCACGTTCGGCGTCTCGTCGGTGGTGGAGTGAAACCACTTCAGCGTGTCGGAACGCGTCAGGATCAGATTCTCCCTATTCGTGGCCGTGTAGGCCCCCATGTGGCCATGAAACCGTCGGCATTTGCTGCAGTGGCAGTTGATAACGTCCATCAAACGGTCATGGACTTCGAACCGGACCGCACCGCAAAGACAGCCGCCCGTTGCCACGGGCTTGGATTGATCTGGGGTCGTATTCATTTTGTGTTCTCCGCGAATGCGCGCTTCGTGATCCGGGGCTTTCGCTCCGCATAAATCAGCTCAAGCGAGCACACGCTTCTAAAAAGTACCCCGGCGCAACAATCCGGATGCCGTCATGCCGGGGTGTTCTTTTACATCAGGCCCTTGGCCTTCAGAAAGCCTCGCGCCACCTCGGTGACGGACTTCTTGTCGACATCGACTTCGGCGTTCAGGGCCGACATGGTGGCGTCATCGAAGAGCGCAGCCAGCTTGTTCAGATGTCCCGCGAGATCCGGATTGGCGTCCAGCGTCTCCTTGCGAACCGTCGGCGTAATCGCATAGGCCGGGAAGTAGTTCTTGGTGTCCTTGAGCACACTGAAATTAAAGGCCGGGATGCGGCCGTCGGTCGCAAAAACCAGCCCCACGTCGACATCGCCGTCCTTCAGCGCCTTATAGACCAATCCCGTCTCCATACGCTTGACATCCGAACGGGGAAACTTGAAGCCGTAAGCCTTCTGGAGCGGTTTCAAGCCGTCGTCGCGTTTGTAAAACTCGATGTTGCACCCGAAGGTCAGTTTTTCGCCGGAATTGAGTTTGGCGGCCAGATCCTCCAGGGACTTGAGGCCTTTGGACTGGGCATCGGCCTGGCGCACGGCCAGGGCATAGGTGTTGTTCGCGGCCGAAGCATTCAGCCAGACAATGCCGATTTTAGCATCCTTGGCTTTGACCGCCGCATAGATTTCATCCCCGGGCTGATTGGCAAACTTGTTTTTATGAAAATTGAGAAACGCCGTGCCCGTATATTCCCAGTACAGGTCGACCTGTTTGTTCTCCAGGGCCTCACGCACCAACGATGTGCCCATGCCGGTTTTGAGTTCGACCTCGTAGCCTTTGGCGGTCAGATACTGGCCGGTGATCTCCGCCAGGAGAAGTTGCTCGGTGAACCCTTTGCCGCCAACGACCACGGAAGCCGCCGATGCCGTTTGGACGGTAAAGACGGTAATGAGCAGAATTGCCACGACACTTAATAATTTGAATGCGTTTTTCAAAACCATTTTCTCCTCCTTAGCGTTATTCTTGGGCAAACCGCTGCGGGTTTACACCTTTGGGTAAAAACCAGTACTGCAGCTTCTGCAGGACAAAATCCGTCACGATCGCCAGGGCGGCCACCGACAGGGAGCCGATCAAGAGCGAATTGAACTCGTTGAGTTGAATCCCCGTGAAGATGTACTCCCCCAGGCTGTCGGCGGCGATCAGGGTGATCAGGGGGCTGGTGCCGACATTCAGGGCAAAACCGGTCCGGATACCGGCGGTGATGACATAGCTGGCATTGGGAATCTGCACTTTCCACAAAATCTGCTTATCGGTCATCCCCTGGCCGCGGGCCGCTTCGATCATGTGTTCGGGAACTTCGCGAATACCCTGGAACGTATTGCGCACAACCGGCAGAATCGTGACGGTAACCAGACCGATGAAGGCCGATTTGAACCCCAGACCGGTCAGGGTCATGATGATCGCCAGAATCGCCAGGGTGGGAACGGCCGAGAGAATGTTGAAGCTCTGGGAGAACATTTCCGCATAGCGCTGAAACCAGGGACGCGTCATCAGGATGCCGGCCGCAATGCCCAGCAGCGACGCCGTGATCCCGGAGGAAAAGACGACCACCGTTGTTTGCCGGAGCAGATAGATCCAGTCCTCGTAGGTGTCTACAAACTCCCGAATCAAACCGGTCGATTCGGAAAAGACGCCGAACATGAATACCAGCCCCAACAGGAGGTACATAAAGAACGTCTTGCTTCTGCGAATGAGCTCGATGATGTAGGTCATAGCACCATCCTAAGTGATTTTGTCGCCGCGTTTGCGGGGGGCTTCACCGAGAAGGCTGGCAACGAGGTGCTGGGTGGTGTAGCCCTTGTAGGCCCCGTCGTCGTCCACCACCGGCAGCCAATCGCAGGCGTGGGCATACATTTGGGATACGGCGTCGTGCAGGCTGTCGTTTTCATGGATCGTGCCGGGGATCGGATCGATGTATTCACTGATCGCGCCGCTGGCATCCCCTTTGATTTCTTCTTTGGTGATGTACCCCCGCGCCCGGCCCCGCGGGCCGACCACCACGGCGATGTGGGCGTTGCGGTCGCGCATCTTTTCCGCCGCCATTTCCAGGGAGTCGTCGAGCTGGACCGCCATCCGGAACGGCATGATCGCATCGCTGACGCTGATGAGCTTGAGGCGTTTCAGGGCGCGGTCGGTGCCCACAAATTCCCTGATAAACTGGTTGGCCGGGTTGGCAAGGATTTCATCGGGGGCATCGCACTGTTCGAGGACGCCCTCGCGGAAAATGGCGATTTTGTCTCCCATTTTGATGGCTTCATCGATGTCGTGGCTGACAAACAGGACGGTTTTACCCAGTTCCGCGTTCATCTTCAGAAATTCGTCCTGGATCACTTCGCGGTTGATGGGATCGATGGCACCGAAGGGTTCGTCCATCAGCATTACGGGCGGGTCGGCGGCCAGGGCCCGGATCACGCCGATCCGCTGCTGCTGACCGCCGGAAAGCTCGCGCGGATAGCGCTTCAAGAAGATGTTGGAGTCGAGGTTGACCATCTCCATCAATTCGCGGGCCTTCTGGCGGCTTTTTTGCTTGTCCCATTTCAGCAGATCCGGCACCACGCAGATGTTGTCTTCAATGGTCATATTGGGAAAAAGGCCGATCTGCTGAATGACGTATCCGATCTCACGCCGCAAGGCGATGGGATCCAGGTCGTCGATATCCTTGTCGTTGATATAGATCTTGCCGGAGGTCTTGGGGATCAGCTTGTTGATCATCTTCAGGGCCGTGGTTTTCCCGCACCCCGACGGCCCCAGAAAAATGCAGATTTCCCCTTTGCCAACCTCCATGGAAACGTTGTTGGCCGCAATGACCGGCTCTTTGCCCGGGACTTCAAAATGTTTGGTCAAATTTTCAAGTCGAATCATGACGTCGCTCCACGCAAACCTTTGGGGGTCAGCATTTTCTGGATAAATAAAAAGAGATAATCCGCGATGATGGCCAAGAGGGAAACCGCGACCGCACCGACGATCAGTTTCACGCTGTTGGTCCCGGTGATGCCCTCATTGATAATGGTGCCCAGTCCGCCGGCACCGATGTACACCGCAATCGTCGCCACGGCGATGTTCATGACCACCGCCATGCGGACCCCGGCCATGATGACCGGAACGGCCAGGGGAATTTCCACCTGCGACAAACGCTGCCAGTCGCTCATGCCCATCCCTTTGGCCGCTTCGCGGAGGGCAGGGTCGATATTGTTGATGGCGGTGTAGGTATTGCGAATGATGGGCAACTGTGAATACAGGAAGATCGCGATGGCGGCCGGCCAGAAACCGATGCCGCGGTCGATCAAAGACAAAATGGGAATCATCAGGCCGAACATGGCCACCGAAGGAACGGTGATAATTACCGAGGCGACATATAAAACAGCATCGGCCAGATTCTTATCCTTGGTGATCAGGATCCCGATCGGCACGCCGGTCAGAATGGCCGCCCCCACCGATATGCTCACCAGGTAAAGATGTTCGATCGTCAACCGGACAATGGTCGGATAATTGCCTGCAACGTAGTTGATGATTTCTTCCATAGGTCACCTGCGATCCTTTGCACGGCGGTGTCGCCAGGGGATAGGGTAGAACACGTACCATTCCGCCTTTGGCGTGGGGGGCCTGATGCCGTAAGTTTTTTCTGTCGCCGGAGGAATTGAACACGATGGGCACACCATCTGCGTATCGCAACACGGTCCCGGAATCAATATTGAAATCCGCATCACCATGCGATGAATCCGTTTCGTTAGTTGCACCCGTCAACGGGCATGTGTACGGACGGGCTTGCGGGTGGCGGCGTCATCGTGGAAACACTTTACCTCCAGGCATCGATCACAAAGGTTTCGGGTTGAAACGATTTGGCCATGTGACGCAGTGTATGGTCGTCGCGCATATAATTCGGGCTGCTGGCATTGCGCTGAATGGCGGCCAGTCCGTGATCGTCGAAAGATTCCACAACGGGATTGAGGAACTGCGTGGGTTTGGTGGCAGCGCATAATTCGACATGATGCAGGAATTTGCCGATCGAAAACGACACCAGGTCTTTCAGAAACCCGAACGCGTGCCGCATCTGATGAAACCCGTAGGTTTTTAACAGGGCAAAGGCGTAAGCGGCGTCAGCTTCGGCCTGGGGGCCCGGCTTTTCGGCATTTGTGGTAGCGGTTGACTGAATGGACGGCAGCCCCAGCTGCCGATTGATTTTTTCCATCAGCAGGTTGGCCAGATGGTGGGCCGGGTGGCCCAGATCGACCGCATAATTCTTCTCGATATTGGCAATGGACGGCAGACCGGCATGGACCGTCATGATGCCGGGATTGACCAGCTGGGCCAGGGTGATACCGAAAAGCGCTTCCGCATGGGTCAGTGTCAGGAGCCCGGACATGGAGTAGGGCGCCGACAGGCCGGCCATGGGCATGGTCGAAACATAGACCGGCAGGCCTTGGCGCAGACATTTCAGAAAAGGCGGGATCATGTCCGGGATGACATTTAAAGGGCTGTTGATGATCGAGAACTGGATGGTCATCCGGCCGCGCTGGCGATACAGTTCTTCGGCGCGATCCAGCCCGGCATCGGTTACCGCAGCCACGTAGAGGGGTTTGCGGCAGTGGCTGGCCATCGTGTCCATCACGGCCACTTCCTGGCCGGGAATCAGGACGCCGCGCGCCATGAAGTCAACCGCTCGGGACCGGTCGGCAATGCGGGCGATATCGGCCAGGTGGGACAGGGTCGGCGTCACGAGGTCGTCGGTCATGTCGTCAAAGACAAACGGGGCGGTGCCGCCGATGCCGAAAGAATTTTCCGGTACGAAGAAGCCCTCGCGCCGGGGCGCTGTGGTCAGGGCCTGTTCGACGAGGGGGGGCAGTACATGAATATGACCGGTGGTTTCATCGTAGGCCGCCAGTCCGGTGTCTTCAAAGATGTGCCGGACCTCTTCATCCCGGCAGTTTACACCGGTTTCTTCCAGCACCGACAATGCTTCCGCGTGAATCCGGTCCAGCCAGGCCGGATCCACCAGCGTTTGAGCGGATGCGGCGGTGGGCTTCTCGAGGCCCTGCCGTGGTGCGGCCATTAATCATCTTCTTTCGTTGCGTGTATTTACATCAGGTGACGAAAACCTTCCCGATATTGGCGGTCGTCAGAGGGTCTTCCAGGTACATTCCCAGGCCGGTGCGACGTATGGATTCCATCCCCCGTTCGTCGTAGACCGGCATTTCGATATCCGGTGCTTCTTCCGGTGTTACCTCCTCGGCTATGCGAATGCCTTTTTCGAGTTTGTCAAAAGAGAAGTCGACGAGATGCCGCAAAAAGCCGAAGGCATGACGGATCATGTGAAAACCGTATTTCTTGCACATGGCCTGCCCCACGCGTGTGTCTTCGAAGGCCCGTTCGGTCGGATGTTCTTCATTGGT
>CAJHYH010000226.1_pt1 | contig 15586 bp, 12 predicted proteins | sample 9198661 | NCBI WGS metagenome assembly CAJHYH01 (sample SAMEA7708356, study PRJEB35096) | sediment metagenome | biome: marine neritic benthic zone biome [ENVO:01000025]; feature: sediment [ENVO:00002007]; material: shallow marine sediment [ENVO:03000034] sea grass bed [ENVO_01000059] ... | reverse complement strand
TCGACGCGGTCGCCCACCGACGCCATCCATGGCAGGGCCCCGTCCACGTAATAAAGTTCATAGGTTCCGTGTCCTTCGGAGACCCATTCCCGTCCGTCGTGGGTCTTGAGTTTGCCGCCCCGGTTGATGGTGAAGGGGTCTTTCAGCGGCATGACATGGGATGTCTCGGTCAGGCTGTAGTTGCCCTGGTACTCCCCCAGCCAGCAGCTTGGCCGCCGGGGATGGTAAAGGAGGTAAGTGCGGGTCATCTCGTCGGCATCGCCGTCTTCGATGAAGGCCAGGCGGGCAAGCACCTCGAAACGGGCCGAACGGTAGCGGAAGGAATCCCCCAGCTTGAGAGGGAAGAAGGGCTGGCGATCGGTTTTGCGCCCCACCACCTTGCGCTCGGTGGCGGACACGTCCAGGTGGCTGCCGCAGTATTCGCAGACCACCAGTTCGGCGCGCTCGTCCTTGACGCTCAGGCCAGCCCCGCAGCCTTCGCAGCGGATGTTCTTGGGCTTGTAGACCGGGCGCTCGCGGCCCCGGCTCAATGCGGTGCGTTCCTTGGCCCCGACGTGTTCCTTGTCCATGGCTTACCAGTCAAGTCCTTCGTCATCCAGGGTTAGATCGGCGTACGTCAGCCAGCGCCCCACGAAAACGGTGGGTGGGTCGGCATCGTATTCGATCCCGAAAGTGTAGCGGCCATCCAGGCTGGCGGCGTCTGCGAACTGGTAGGTCTCGCCCGTCTGCACCGCGATGGGCAGATCCCCCTCGACCCCAATGCATTCTGCCTGTCCGACTTCCTGGATGACGAAATCGATGCCCCGGGCTTTGAACTTGCGCCCTGGCTTCAGGGTTTCCAGGGCGGGCGGTTTTTTGATTTCGGTGCGTTTCTGAAGGGCCAGCTCGTGGTTGTCTTCGGTCAGCCAGCCAATGGTGTCATCGGCGAAGGAGAGAAACCACTCGTCCCAGAATCCCTTGCCGAAACTGTAGCGCACACGCCCCAGGACGGTGAAACGGCGTTTTTCCAATCGCCCCGTGGCACCGCGAAAAAGCCGTGTAAAGCCTTCCGGTAGAATGGACTGGCGACCCGCATCCTGGATCTTGTCCGCGTCCCAGTAGACCGCGTTGCCGCAGTATTCACAGACCACGGTGACGACGCCGGGATTCAGGACGTCGTGCGTGGCGCCGCAGGAGGGGCATTTGATCGCTTGGGGTTCCATGGCCTCTTGGGGGTCTCGAAAGCGCCGTTACAGGTTGCAGGTGCGGGGCCAGCATAAGCAATTCGCTCCGGGGTGTCAACGCAGCATCTCTGCTGTAGACGGGGGACGCGCAGCCGTCCGGCGGTTGACCGTTGGTCCTGCAGTGGATACTTTAATGCATACCCAACTTGGTCCCGGGTTCACCCCTCAACCCCCCAAACAAGGCCGTAAGCATGCGCAAACGGATGGATCGAACGGCACCCTCCGGCGCGATCGACACCCCTTTGCCGGCCCCGCCACTCAAGAGCTCCCCGTCGCCGCCTGGTGCGGTCATCGACCAGCGGCGCTATCGGCGCATCTGGTTTTTTTTTCTCCGTGTGCTGGTGCAGGCCGCCTGGTGGGACGGCTTATTCACGCTGCCCCTCCTTAATTGGATGCGCCCGGCGCCGCTGCCGCGCTGGCAGTCCGTGGCCCGGCGCTACCGTGAAATCGCCACCCAGATGGGCGGCGTGCTGATCAAGCTGGGGCAGTTCCTGAGCACCCGCGTCGACCTGCTGCCGCCCGAGATCACACAGGAACTGGCCGGGCTTCAGGATGAGGTCGCGCCGGCGGCGCCCGAGGCCGTGCTGGCGGTCGTGGCCGACGCCTTTGGAAGTGCGGTTGATCAGGTTTTCCAGCATTTCGAGCTCACTCCCATTGGTGCGGCGTCTCTGGCCCAGGCCCACCGTGCCGTTCTGCCCGATGGCCGGGAAGTAATCCTCAAGGTGCTGCGGCCCGGGATCCACGTTCTGGTCGAAACCGATCTCAAAGTGATGGGGCGTGTCTGCCGCTGGCTGCGAATTTTTCAATTTGTGCGCCAGCGTATGGATCTCGAAGTGCTCTTGGACGAGTTCACCCGGACCACCCGCTGCGAGCTCGACCTCACGCAGGAAAGGCTCAACCTCCAGCGTTTCGCCGATGCGTTTGCCGCCGATGGGCATGTTTACGTCCCGGAAGTATTCGAAGCCTTCTGCCGCCCCAGTGTCCTCACTTTGGAGAACGTGGCCTATATCAAGATTACCGATATTGACGGCCTGCAGGCAGCCGGCATCGAACCGGCGGACGTGGCCGAGCGCCTCTACGACACCTATATGCACCAGATCTTCGTCACCAATTTCGTGCATGTCGATCCCCACCCCGGCAATTTATTCGTGCGCCCCCTGCCGACGGCCGCGGAAGCCGAAGGCGGCCAGAGTGGTTTTGCTCCGGGTGAAGCTATTCCCTTTGCGCCCGAGCGTCCCTTCCAGCTGGTGTTCGTCGATTTCGGCATGACGGCCGAGATCTCGGAACGCCTCAAGACGGCCATGCGCATGGCGGCCATCGGCATCAGCACCCAGGATACGCGCAAGGTCATCGAGGCCTATATCGTGGCCGGGGCACTGCGCCCGGGCACCGATCTGCGCCGTCTGGAGGAAGCCCACCAGGAATGGCTGCAGAAGATCTGGGGGCTGCGCATGGGCAAGATCCAGGAGACAGCCTTCCGCGAGTTGCGCTACTTCATGCGGGAATATCGGGACCTGATCGTGGGGACCGCCTTTCAGCTCCAGGCCGATATGCTGTTTATCGGACGGGCCATCGGCATTCTGGCCGGCCTGGCCACGAGCATCGATCCGGACTTCGATCCCTGGTCCAAAACCCTGCCTTATGCCAAACGCTTCGCCATGGAAGAATTCACCGGCGAGTGGCAGGGGCTTTGGGAGGAGCTTTTCATGCTGGGTCGCCAGCTCTGGCGCATTCCGGCTCAGCTCGACCAGGTCCTCACCCGGGCCAAGCAGGGTGCCCTCACCGTCCAGGTTTCGCTATCCCCGGAAACCCGCCAGGCCATCCGTCGTATCGACATGTCCGTGCGGCGCTTTGCCTGGATGGTGCTCACGGCGGGACTCATGGTCGCGGGCGTCAACCTGCACATCGCCGACAAGAATCCCCCCTTGGGCATCGTCCTGATGGTCCTGTCCGGTGTGACCTTCCTGTGGGGCGTGGGGAGGAAATAAACCTGATGCGCGTAGGCCGTCCATCTTGTTTCCCGTTTTATTTCTAAGTAAACTGAAAAGCACGTGCAAATAGTGCCGCCGTCGAAGGATTTCACCAAAAGGTTGACCCGCTGTCGCGTTGCAGGCTTCGGATGACCGCTGTCAGGATCAAATATCTTCTGCGCCTGAAATCGGGGATGCGGTTGGCCGGGCCGCCTGCCGCCGAGCACGCTCTGTGCATCGGGGCCAGGGAATAGCGACAGCAGCAGACCTGCATCGAAACGCATGCGCTTATAATTTGCTATCCTGCGGGAGGACCGCGATGCCCCCGAAACCAACCTATGAAGAGCTTGCCCGGCAGCGGGCTGCTGCCCATCTGCGCCAACTGCAAGAAGATAAGAGACGACCGCGGCTACTGGAACCAGATCGAGCTTTACATCCGTGAGCATACCGATGCGGACTTCAGTCATGGTGTATGTCCGGATTGCGCCCGGGAACTCTATCCCGGTCTGGATATCGATTTCCACAGGAAGGACCGCAAATAACAATAGCCTGCGTGCCGGCAGGGATACGGCCAGAGAAGTTTTGGCCGCCGATGTTCATCCGGCCAACCGATGAGAGGCAGGATTCGCGGCACTAAACTTAGCGCGGTGATACGGCGGCACTCGAAATGGGGACAACAAATTAGGAGATCATGACAATGCATCGCTTCATCGCGGTAATTGGGGCCAGCATGGTTATCGCTGGTTGTGCTACCCATTCAACTTCCCCTGAGGGAGGGCCCAGCAGTAATCCCCAAGCTGTTCTGGGGATACTCTGGCAGTGGGAATCCACAACCAGCCCGCTGGAGAAAATCGAAGTGACCGTGCCTGAAAATTACACGCTCTTTCTGGAACCCGGCGGTCGCGCGCGCCTTCGTATCGACTGCAACACGGGCAGCGGGGGGTTTGAAATCGACGAGGGCAAATTAACCTTCGGGCCCATCATGTCCACCCGCATGGCCTGTCCAACCGGCAGTCTGGACAGCGTATTTGCACGCGATCTCCAGAGGGTCGCTTCGTTTTTCCTGAACGCTGGACGGCTTTACCTCGAACTTCCCTACGACAGCGGAACGATGCAGTTCCGGGCGGGCCAATAATGCGGTAGGGCGATACAAAGTACATATCTACCCCGCCTGCCATTGAACAGCAGACGGAAACGATGCCGGAATCCGCTATTTAGACGCCCCTTTATTTATTGGCATCATCCCAACCGAAGGCCATCATGGTGATAGCCGGTTTCCCGGCGTGTCATCGGCAAGTATTCATCGTCACGATTTTAGTCGTGATCCACTTCATCTATCTGAATTCATGTTTTCAGGCCTACGAAGACAAACGCAAATCTTGGACCCCGAAGCTAACTTTCACACTATCAGTAGGTACGCGTCTGCTTTTCGCCTTCGCAAATCTCCTCCACCTTTTCGCTGACGAGATACCCTTTATCCCATTCCCGCTTTGTCACTTTGCGACATTTCGTGTGCTGGTCCTTCGGTCCTGGAATGGCCTCGATCGCATAATCTTCTTTATGGTCGTAATATACAATGCGTCTATCGTTCAGAGCGGCCTCGCGTGCAATCTGGTGCTGCTGGTCAACGGCATTGCCGACGACAGCCCCCAGCAGCGTACCGATACCGGCGCCGATAAGCGTCGCTTTTCCGTCCCGACCGAGGATGTGCCCCGACAACGCGCCGACACCGGCGCCGATAGCCGCACCCCGCTGCGTATTGTAATGATGCGAATGTCGGCCGGCACATGCGACCAGCAGTACGAGGGCCGATAATAGGATCACAAGATGGAAGATTTGTTTCATTTTGCCCTCCTAAGTAAATGGTAGGAACCTGCAAGCCCTGATTTTGACCTGGAAGATTTGTTCGTTTAGACGCGTGGCCGTCCGACTTTGTCTACAACGACGCCCCATAATATCAATAATTGTAGACGATGATCTGATTGCCTAAAACCATAAAGGGATACGGTCGCGCTTGAACGCGTTGGAGGTCAACGACTGCAAAGCCGCGCATTTTTTCCCAGCCCTCGGAAAAAGACATCTCTTTGAGCAGCGTGGATAGATCCTGCGAATATATCTGCAGGCTTAATTTGGAATGGAAAACGCGCGTGTCGCCCCCTGCCCCGGCCATTGGGTCCCGGTTGATCAAAAGACTGTCATAGGCATACACCAGTACATCCATCTGGCCATCACCATCATAGTCGTGAACCCCTGCGACCCGTGATGCCTGGTACGGCGATGACGTTTTGAGCTGTATCTTTTGCAGCAATTGCAATTGCGCATCGAAGCGGTACAAATTCATCTGGTTGTCCGTAGCATAAAGATAGCGGGCGGTGCGCGATGGGGAAGGCGACGCAGCCACGCTCAGAATGGCGTTGTCGGTATCGAAACGCCGGAGGATTTTTCCCGAGCGGGAAATCTTGTAGAGTCCCCCCTCATCGCGCAGCTTGGAGGTAGCGAATTTAAAAGCATATATGTGCGGGGTATCCCCCTGAACCAACCTGTCCGGAAACACATGCACGCCCGTGTAATAGGCGCCCATCTTGAGGACCCAGTTCGTTTTACCCTCACTATCGACGCTGATGAGAAGGGCCTGGCGGTCATCGGTCCGGTTGTGAACCTCCCGGTGGCCATCGGCTGAGGCATACGTGCCGATAATGATATCGGGGCGTCCTGCCGCGTTGGCCCATATGAGGAGGTTTTGCGGGTTGGGCCCCATGAGATAGCGCCACAATTCCCGGGAGCGGTGATCATAAACGACGACCCCGCGTGGGCTCTTCACGTGATCGGCCGTCATGATCGTGATAATCTCCTTGCGCCCGTCGCGGTCGATATCGGCCAGTCCGGCGATTCTTCCACCGCCGTCGCGTTGGCGCAAGGAAGCATGTCTGGTTTGGCGGACGTGATGCCATACGTCTTCGCCGAAACGGTTCAGAAGCAATAGGTGGATTTCGCCACCAGCGGCCCCAGAAACAGCTATGGCCGGTCCTGAATCCCAGTGATCCACCAGATCGATCGTAACGGGGAAAGCAAAATTGCGGGTCCACACGGTCGAACCGTCGGCCCTGAGCACATAAAGACCGCTGCCGGAGGCAACGATAAATTCTTCCTGGCCATCGGCATCCAGGTCATAGGCCTTGGAATCGGAATAGTCATCAAGATGCCGATGGATGATGGTCAATTTCGCAAAGGGTTCGCGCGCACTCGAAACGGGCGGGGTGAACCCGATGTGGACGGGGAAAGGGCGGCCGGGATGCAGGTGAACATTTTTCAGATACAGGGTTTGCCCGCCTTTTTTGACCATTATGGCCGTGCGGCCGGCCCAGGCCGCCAGCCGGTGCCGTCCGCTTTTTAGCCGGTGCCCGATCTCCCGGTTGCCGGCCCATACATCGATCCCGTCGATCGTTGTGTCCACCTGAATGGTGACGCGATCCTTTTTGACCGGCGTAAGGTCGAAAATCATGTCGCCGTTGCCCTCGATGTAACCGAACTGGGGTGTCTGCCGGCTGTGGGACTGTTGCGTAATGCTGGGGCGCACGGTGGCGTAGATTTCGGTCGCGGTGATATGGCCATCGGCATTGATATCCGCTGCGCCGTTCAGCGCCGCCAGCAGGTGATCGGTAAACAAGCCGTGGCCTTCGGATTCCATGGCCTGCTCCGAGCGGCTGCCGGCGGTCAAGATTTGAATGCTGCGGGTCTGCATCATTTTATGGACATAGGCGGCGTCATGCTGCGCATGCCTTTTAATCGCCCGGGTCAGGCCCAGCCCCGAGTAACATGAGTCAAAGGCCAGCAGAATATGCTTGGCCTTGAAATTTTTCATTTCCCGATTCAGACGGTCCATGGGCAGCATGGTGCCCTCCCAGTCATAGGCATCGGCATCGGAAGGCAGGATATACCCCCTCTCTCCTCCTCCGGGCCGATCCTCCGTCTGACCGTGACCGGCAAAGAAGAAGATGAACCTGGCGTTGGCATCCACTTTTTGGCGCATTGTCTCCAGCTGGTGCCATATGTTTTGGCGTGTGGCCTTTTGATTGGTAAGAACGGTCACCTGAAATTTCTTTTGCTTCAGAAAGGCCGCCATGGCGGCCGCATCCCGGGTGGCATATTCAAGGTGCGGCCAGTGGTCATAGCGATCAATCCCGACCACCAGCGCGTGGGACGAGGAATAACCGTCTTGATAGACAGCGGCCAGCGCTATCGATGGCCCCATCATGGCGATGATGATGAAAAACGTCCGTAACCGCTTCATGCCGTAACGCCTTCGCAACATATCCCGATGCCTCCTCATCGTTTACCGGCGGCGTGCGGGTAAGTGGTCAGTTGGAGTGAGGCTTGCGCGACTTCCGGGCGCACCGGCGCCTGCACCGATTTTGCGCCCCGGACCCCGACCAGCCTTTCCAGGTCATTGAACAAGACCGATTCGGGATGAATATCTTCTTTACCGATCAACCTTTCCATCATCTTCGGCCGATGCGCAAATGCAAACAACTTGACGGTCTCCGTCCCAAAGGGCCAGTGGGTGCGGAATCCTTCCGCCAGAAGGTGGTGCTCTCCCGGGGCCACAGGTGCCAACTCGGATCGGTCGGATGGATACAGGACATGCACGGCGCCGGCCGGATCGATATCGATGAGCAGCAGATAGGCCGGTTTTTCGGTTCGGATTTCAAATCCAAAGGGTTCATCGGCGTGAATGGTGTTGGGGGGGGCGCCTCCCCTGAGCACGAGTTCGATATCAAACGGCTGGTGCGGATAGACGAGGTTTACCAGTGGCTGAATCCGCAGGTGCCGTCGGATGCGATCCAGCACCTGGTGAACATCGAAGGCGGTAAACCGGCAAAGGGGATGCTTGTCGGGCCGTGCCAGAACCACCGCATCACCATCTGGGGTGATGGTGAGATCCGATTCGGTGCTTACGATTTGCACACCATCGATCTCCGCCAGATGGCCCTTTAGGAGGGACAACTCAGCGGCGACGTGAATCCGCAGCCTGGGCTTGACGGTTTCCGGCGTGCTGTCGTCTCTTGCCAGGCGACCGCCCGCGCGTATGAAAAAAGCGCGGGCGTGCAGGTTTTCCGCGTTTCCCCCCTGCTCCGGCAGCGCCTGCGGTGTTTGTTTAAACCGCTCCTGGACCAGCGACCTCACGGCGGCAAACGTTTCCATCTGGCTCCACTGTCCGTCGTTGTCGACATCAACGGGCACCTGGCCGGAAAGCACCCTTAACAGCGCGTCGGTCAGGGCACCGTGCGGTTTCCCGTCTATGGTGGGGTAGAGAAAGAGCATCTCCTCCTGGATGTCTTTGGCGATTTCATTCTCCGAAGAGGCCGCAATATAAAAGATGTTCCGATACGGATAGGGCCGGGCGGGGTTTAAATTGTCTTCAAAGCTTCCAATCGAGCGCTCCTCGTCGAAAACGCTCCGCGAGGTCAGTTGCATATAGCGGCCAGGATCGGGGGCCTCTTTCCCACCGCCGGCGCGGACGGTGTTGCCCGCAAAACAGGTATCAAAAACCAGCAGGACTTGCCGATCGCGATCAAGCTGTTCGAGAATGGGGCGCAAATCACGCCGGCCGACGATCAGCTGCGACATCATATCCTCTAAAGACTGGTCGGGATCGGGATTGAAATCCGCAGGTATCAGGGCCCCGGAGGCATGGGGCAGGGGCAGGGCCATCAGATCATCGCGCCGACTGGTCCCGTGGCCGCTGAAGGAGATGAAGATCCGGTCCCCTGGCCGCGACTGATGGATCAACTGCTTTAATTCAGGGAGGATGCGCGCCTTGACCGCTTCCTGATTGATCAGGGTACGAATGTTTGCGGGTTTAAAATCATACCTGGATGCCAGGATAGTTTTCAGGGCAGCCACATCGTGAGGGGGGCCTTCCAGAACCCGGGTCTGATAGGTGCCGATACCGATCAAAAGCGCATGGTTGGCGGCGTTCGCCCGTGGGGCTGATAGACCTCCGATCAAGAGAACGAGGGCCCCGAGGGTTGCTATTATCCTTGCGTCGACGGTCATCACATTACCCGGGATTTTAGTTTAATGTGGGTTCAGGGTAATCTTAACTCTGCGATTCAGCATATGATCGGTTTCCTCATCGCCGTCATAAAGCAACTGCGATTCGCCGCGTCCGGTGGTTTTCAATCTTCCGATCAGGGTTGGAAACCGCCGTTCCAATTCTATTTTCACGGTGTCGGCCCGCATTTCGGAGAGCATCTGGTTATATGCCCGGGATCCGCGTTTGTCGGTGTGGCCGGCCAATAGAAAAGAGGCCTGGCGCATCTTCGCTCCCGATAAGGCCCGGCCCAGTTCAAGGACCTGCCGGCTGCCGCGGGCATTCAAATCCGCGCGGTCAAATTCAAAATGCACCGGCAGATTCACCGCGGGACGCACGGCGAAGCGGCCATTCTTGCCGACAGCCTCACCCGGGTCAAGCAAAGCGGCAATGTCGGCGGCGGCCATTACCTCCCGATACGATTGAATGCGTGCCTTGCGGAGGGCCGTCTCGAGCCAGTCCGGGGCGGGTGGCGGATGAAATTGGCGGGCCAATTCCAGCGCACGCAGTGCCTGGTGCCGTTGACCGGCTTGGGAAAGAACCTCGCCTTGGCGTCCCAGCGCCAAAGCTTCGGTTCGGGGGGTTCCCGCGGCTGCGCGGGCCTGCGAAAAGGCCTGGGCCGCCTGATCCAGCCGACCTTGCGCGGCGTACAGCCGTCCCAGCATGTACCCGGCATTGAAATTCGGACATGCGGCGATCGAGCGTTGCAACCATTCAATCGACTGTTGCCGATCGCCCGCTGCTTTGGCGCGTTCGTAATAATCGGCGCCGCGCCGGCAATCCATTGCCAGCGAATGGCCGGGCCAGGCGGCCGCCATCATCATTAGGACTGGAAAGAGAAGACGTTGCATGCGCTATCTCCTCAAAAACGTCTCGGTGGTTGGAAACCCCTTCATGGTCATCGGGTTTTAGCGTTCATAATTACCGACAGTGCCCTTCTTGGCGTATATGGGTGGTAATCCGGCCGGCGGCCAGCCCTTCCTGCTCCTGGCGCAAGGCCAGTGAACGTGATGCCAGCGGCGACAACCTGGCCAGGACATCCATCGGGGTTCTGAAACCGTCGGCATAGGCATTCAGGGGCGATCGGGTTATAAAGACCGTGATCTGATGGGGTCCGGTTCTGCCCTCAGCCGTCAGCTCATAATTATGGTGGCCGCCGGGTATGGTTATCCGGCCCCGATTCACATTGCTGCGGGGATGATATTGATTCGGAAACAAAACCGTCCCCTGATCATCCGAATCGACGCTGATGATGTTCAGGTGTCCCGGTTCAGGAATCCAAAGGGCGATTTCCAAAGGATCTCCGACTTCAAAGCAGTTTTTGTTCAATTCGATCCAGACGGTTGCATTGCTTTTCGTGACCAGTGTCTCCATTTCCTGACGGACAAAACCGCGGCCTTCGCCTATGGAAACCAGTTGCAGCGGGCGTTTCCGGAGCTCTGTATTCCCGGCGATCTGCGGGTGAAATCGGATGGTGTCGGAGCGGATCTGCGCGCGAATGAATTCGGTGGTCTGGTGCCTTAATGCTTCGGGGGTGATCTGGTCGCCGGCCATGGCCGCGGACCTGACGACCTGCCGCAAGCCCAGGGTGAAAATGCTGCCCTGGGCCGTGGCCACCGTTTTCTCGTCATCGCGGCAGGCCGTAAGGACAACATAGTTGTCATCCGCGGCACCCGGGTTACGGGGTTTCATCAGATCGAAACGTCCCCGCCCACCGGCGGCATCAATATCGGTTGAATAGGAAAAGAACTTGACTTGCGCGTCTTTTACGGAAAAGGAACGGGGGTTCAACCGCATGCTTCGGGTGGCGCTGCCGCTGTGGCAGGCGTCTAAAATAACGAATATATTGCGGCTGTCCATTCGCGCCAGCAGGGCGCTAAACGCGTCGTCGACCAAGACGCCCGTAAGCGTCGTGTGTCGCGCCTGCTGCTCGATGGCGGCATCGTACATCAGCAGGACCTCATCGAAGGCATCGTTTTCATCCTGGTTGTCATCCGGAATCTGGGAGCCGTGACCACTGAAGTAAAACAGTACGCGGTCGTCCGGGCCGACCCCCTCGATGAGCCAGTCCTCAACGGCCGCAACCACCTGCCGGGTAGAAGCCTCTTCATGCGCCAATACCTTGATGGCGTTGCTTTCAAACCCCAACAGGCGCGCGAATTCCTTCATCATCTGGATATCCACACTGACGCCGCTGAGTCTGGCATCCAGTTGGGCATAGCGGCCGACCCCGACCAGCAGGGCGCGATCCTCACCATGTGCATGTCCACCCAAGGCTGGGAACATGATCGTCAGCCATACAACCAAAGAAATAAATTTTCCTGTTGGGGGTATTCTTGCGGCCACCGTGTCCGCGCTCCTTCATCCAGGCCCGCGGCAAGCGCGTTTAAAGGATAACATCAAGTATTATCCTTTAGTTAGGCGCGCTGCCCCTGATCTGATTTTGATGATAGGTCACATTTCGAAACCTGTCACGCCTTATTGGGAAGAGACGTTCAGCGATTCGGAAAAGTTTACACCTCATTTAAGCGCCAGCCCCAAACGCTTCAGTTTGGTTTTACCGGCCTGCAGGGATTTTTGATCCGAGTAGAGCAGCACCACTTGATAACGTCGCAGACCTGTGCGGTACCATTCGATATTCAGGTCAGGCGCCTGTTTACGAAGGTGATCGTAAAAGCCGGAGGCGCGGTAGGGTTGGGAAAAGGTCAATATCAGGATATGTTTTTGCGGTATGTAGGGTGACCGCTTGCCGGCAATGACGGATGCCGGTGAAACGGTGGCACCTTGCAGATATTTTCCCAGATGATGGTAAATGTATCCACTGTACCATTTCGCGCCTTTGGGAATGTCACCGGAGCGCAGCGATCGATCGATACGGTTGGGGCCGTAGTTGTAAGCAGCCAGGGCCAGATGCAGATTGCTGTCATACCGATCCAGCAGTTCGCGGAGATATTTGGCGCCCGCATTGATGTTGGTGCAGGGATGGTACAGGGCCGCCAGGCGGTAAATGCCAAGATGCCTGGCCGTCCCCGGCCATTGAATTTGCATCAGGCCATGGCAGTTGCGATCTGATTTGGCATTGGGGTTGAAGTTCGATTCCCCCCGCGCGACAGCCAGGAGTAAAGACAGGGGAAGATCATGCTTCCGGGCCGCTGACCTGAAACAGTGCCCATAGGGAAACGGCGCCGTTGGTGTTTTGCGGGCATCTGCCGCCAGGTAGTGTTTCCAAATCGCATCCAGATCCGCCGTATTGTTCCGGACGGCGCCGAGGGCGGCCGGTCCATAGCCCAGCAGGAGGAGGAACGGGATCAGCTTTGCGATATGCCTCATGAATCTCATTGTTGCCCAACGCTTTCCTGGCCATGCGCTACAAAGCGCGGTCATGCCAGAAGCGAAATTCACGCCACGCGAGTTTTTGAGGATATCGGGTGGCAAGGTGTCTCAAATAGTGCTGCCATCGATCGACGCGTTCATAAGATGGCCGTCGGCCACGGGCTGAGAGCGCTTCCGGAAAACTGCGGCCGGGGGCACATAACCCTTGAAGCTGTTCAAACTGGTATTCTAACCGGTCCGCCAGATCCGGTGTCGTGACCGCAATCGCATAAATGCGCTCCATACCGGGCGTCCCACGAAGTTCCAGAACCCGCCGCCCGGCACCAGAAAGCGGAGGGAACCGAAACCGCCGGCCGGACGCGCGAAAGGACCCCAGCGTTTGAAAGTCCTGACAGCTGGACGGAAACAGGCGCGTGAGGTCGCCGGTAGCATCCTGGGCGATCAGAAAGACCTGGGCGGGGAATGCCAGGCGTATTTCAACGGCCAGACAGCTTCCCGTGGGAAGCCGCTCGCCGGCAGCGATACGGCGGGTTCCGGCCTGCCAGGGCGTGGCCGTGGCACATTCTTGCGGGTCGGCGGAAGTGATCAAATTGAAGGCTGAAATCAACGGCCGGGGACGTTCGGCGGGTCGGTCAATTGGAGCGAATGCCGGCGCCTGTTCCTGATCGACGGCGGTCAACAAGCGCTGTTCAGAGGGTTCCATCAAGACATAGGCCTCGGTTTCCGCTCCGGGCAGGTATTTTTTCTGGCGCCGGTCTTTGGCCGCAATCCAGATTTGATACAGATCCTGGTGGATGGCGTGCATACTGGCGATCACCGACACATTGGCCCGGCCGGAGTCGTCGGTCACTTCAACTTCCCGGAAGCGAGCCAGGTATTTACCCACGAGCTTGAGGGTGGTCTTGAAAAAAGCCGGCGCTTGGACGGCAGGTTCTTCCACATGAACCAGCAGGTCGTCGGCGTCGCCCTGCTGAAAAAGACAACTCAGATTGCGCGCCAGGTAGCTTGCCAACAGGTCCGGTTGGTTATCGGTGAAGGGCAATGGCCGCAGGCCGCGCAGATACGCGTCCGGATGCTCGCGCTTCAAGGCGGCCAATTGCGCGCCCGTCGGCTCTCCCTGCCAGGATCTTCCAAACCCGGTTACCCATTTGTGCTCGGCGAGATTGAGGGCGCGCACCCGGACCTCGAGTTTCTGATCGAGACGGGTCAGCCGGCAGTCGATGCCGATATAATAATGAACTTTCCGCTGGTCGCCGCAAGAGATGTCCGCGAGGCTCTGGTGATGTTCATGCCGTCGGGTGTCCGGCCGCCAGTAGAGATCGAGGCCGGGTTGCTTGACAAGCGCATCGATGATCTTCGTACGGATGTGGTCCGTCAGTTCATCGATATGCGGCTGGACATTGTCGTTTTGCATGCGGACCAGCAGAATGGGCTGTCCCTTGAAGCGTGGATGCTGACCGAATTGCTGCACCAGGTAGGGAATAAGGGTATCGTCCAGCCATTGCCCGAGCGCAGGTCCCGTACTTCTGGTATCCGCCCGGCGGTTGAGGTGGTTTCCGGCACAGGCGGCAAGACTCATCAACCAAAAGAGCATGGCGCCGAGTGTCCCCAGGGTCCGTATGCGGCCTGTCATTCTCACTTCAATATCACCTCTCCGCTCGGCATGATGGTCAGTTCACCCCCTTCACGATTCTTGATGAGCCTCGAGATGGCCTTGGCCGTGCTTTCGGGTAGTGTTACCCCCCAGGTTACCCTGCCCGGGCCGAAGGCCGCGACCTGGCGGCTGAAACGGGCGGTATAACTGGCGGGAACCGTGCTGGCTGCCATCTCATAGATTTGTGCCGGCATTGGCGCCGCGGTGTAAACGGGCTGCCCATTGGCCGTGTTCAATTTCCAGGCTTTCTGGCCGGCGAGGGCATAAAATTGGACGACCCTGCGGTTGATCAGCGTATCCAAAGCGTTGTCCGAGGCAAAGCGAAGCGTAAAGCCTTGCCTGGCCGGCGGTGTCGGCTTCGGGGCCGGCGGCACTTTGATCGGGGCGGGCGGCTGGGGCTGGGAGGCACGGCTTAGCCGGTCAGCCGCCCGATCGAGGCGCGCCTGTATTTCCTGGTACTGCTGTTCTTCGATTTTGATTTGTGCATCGAGCGCCTCCCGGATCCGTCGTTTCTCCCTGATATCGCGCACAATCCCGGCCAGCACCCTCTCCCGGGTTTCGATTTCGCCCCGGGCCGCCTTCAGGGATTGCGAAACCGCAGCCAGCTCCGCGCGTTTCCTTGACAGCCGCGACAGGGTGGCCTGCTCGCGCACGGTTGCATCCGCCGCCTGGGCTTTCAATTTCTCAAGCGCCTCGGTTGTGTCTGCCAACCGGGCCTGGAGCCCGGCCAGTCTTTCCTGCAGGGCCATAATTTTTTTTTCCAGGTCGGTCGCCTCGGTGCTTGAATCCGGGGGTGCGGCGATCGTGGGAGGATCCACCGGTGGAGACATGGGAAGGGCTTTTACCAGAGCGAAAATCGCCATCAGACACAAACACAGGATGGCAAAAAAACGCATGACATCCGTTTGCAGCATTTCAATATCGTCCGATGGCGGCGGGCTGCAGTACAATGTAAATCGCGGCAAGGACAGCAGGGGATTCATCGGCGTCTCCACAGTGGCAGATACACGTTCAGGAACTATCCGGGGGTTTATTGGTCGTCGTCGCAACCAGCCGGCTGAGGTGCGCATCGATGGATTGCAGGGTGCCATGCAGCGCATCCGCGTGCTGCGCCGCCAGCCGGTTGTAGTAGGCCTGCACTTGCCGACCCACCGCCAATGATTTAACGAGCCGTAACAGATAACCGCCCACCGCGCCGAATATGGTCGTGGACAGCGCCAGGAGGATGCCGCCATCGACCAGTCGCTGCAGGATCGAAAAGGCACCCAGCTTGGCAGCGCTTTGGGCATTCAGGTCACCGAGCCCTTCCAGC
>CAJHYH010000633.1_pt1 | contig 15673 bp, 15 predicted proteins | sample 9198661 | NCBI WGS metagenome assembly CAJHYH01 (sample SAMEA7708356, study PRJEB35096) | sediment metagenome | biome: marine neritic benthic zone biome [ENVO:01000025]; feature: sediment [ENVO:00002007]; material: shallow marine sediment [ENVO:03000034] sea grass bed [ENVO_01000059] ... | reverse complement strand
TGCGTGTAAAATAATCCTGGCCCGCCCGCTCACGGAAATAGGGAATAATGGCTTTCAGTTCGATCTCGTTTTCACGGCAGAACCACATCATCTTCATGGCACCGCTTGTACCGTAGGGGCTGTTTTCGTAGACGATGGCCATCGACCGCGGTCGAACCTTTTCCAGGAGAAAAGCCTCCAGCCCATTGGTGTAGGCACTGGCCGGCGGATTGAGCCGGTAAACATGCGCGAGCTTTCTCTGGGTGATGCGGTCGTCCGCCGCCGTGCACACCAGTATGGGTATGGCCCGGCGATTGGCCGCCATGGCCGTATAGAGTGTATTTGAACTGGAATAGCCACCAACCAGCATGACCGCCCCCTGGGCGCCCGCCAGTTCGGCCACCGCCCGTTCGCCGCCCCTTCGGCTCCCCTGGTCGTCGGCCAGGACCAGCTTCAACTTGCGTCCCCTGACGCCGCCGTCGGCATTGACGGCTTCAATCGCCATTTCAAATGAATTTTTCATCATTTCGGCATAGGCGAAGTCCTGCCAGTGGATCGCGCCCACCACGATATCACCCGCGGCCAAGCTCACCCCGGCCGGCATGGCCGCCATTACCATGCCCACAATGACTCCGGTCAGCAGACCTCTAAGCATCACCATCGCGTCCTCCTTTCATCCGCAAGGGGGCCTCAATCCGGCCGCACAGCCCACCGGCGGCATTTTCCATAGGGTTTAATCGCGCGCATGGCTTTATCTACCAGAACAGGATGCACTGGAATCTCGCAAACCAGAGGCCCTGACGCCGACTTCATTCAGCGGGGTCAGAATTCGGTACAGGCCGTTCGTATCGCAGCAAGGATGACACGCCATGAAGATTCCGTTCGGTCGACTCGTTTCTGAGGGAAGAAACGCATGCCGCGGCAGGTGCAGGATGCAACGGGAAAATATACCGGGAAGAGATGCTGTTGTGCGTATAATTTATAAATTTGGTAACCGGAATCAGAAAGTCAATCCCGCTGGCCGGCACAAACAGGGGGCGAAATCCGCGGCCTGGGACTCGACTTGGTAGATATTTTGCATCTATTTCCATGCGCCTGCGGGATCGCCAGTCCCGCCAGGCGCATCCTGGTACCTTTTGGGGTAAAAGATATTTGATTTCAGATAATTAATCGTGATTGCTGATTTGAGCCGTGCCACCGTGTATGTGGCCATTGGCGTATGAAATTGTGCATATTGGCCGGAACCCATTGTCCCGCTATCGCTGCCAGGAAGGTGCCCCATGCAGAATCCAAAATACGATATCGTTTTCGAAGGCCGCTTTGTCGAAGGGGCCGAACCCGCGCGCGTCAGAGCCCTGGTGGGCTCGATCTTCAAGATGGGCCGGGAGGACCTCGAGCAATTCTTCAGCGGCAGGCGCATCGTGTTCAAAAAAGGGGTCGACCTGCCGGAGGCGCACCGCTTCAAAAATCTGATGCGTAAAGCCGGGGTCGCATGCCGTTTAGTGCCCCAGGATGTAATCTTGACGGACGGCATTGAACCACATCCGCTGGGCCAAACACGGCCGCCAGCAATGGAACCCGCCTGCGATCACGACGAAGACGAAACGTCCGCTGATATCAATACCCGCACACCGGCCAGAATGCGCACCCGCTGGAAGCACCTCCAATCGATAAATGGCGTGCGCCCGTGGTGCAACCATTTGGTGCGGCTGGGCGCAGGCCTGAAAACAGCCTTTATACGCAGGAAACCGGGGCGCATCGGCAAACTGCTGGTGCTGCTTGCCGTTCTGGCGACCGTCGTGACCGTCGGCGTTGCGGCCATCTGGCACAAGGCCGATCCCATGCCCACCGACGCGGCGACACTGGAAGCATTTTCAGCCGGCTTCAACGCTGAACTTATGGAGGTTAAAACCGGACGGTCGCGGGCGGTTACCCATGCAACCATCGCCAAGCAGGTCATCGAGGACATGGGCTACGATTACGACCAAACGCTGCTATACTGGTGTTTCAACCGGGAACTGCCCCAGGACGCCCGCTGGCAGTCGATTCGCGACGACTATCTTATAGGGCCCCTGAACATATTATTCGAGCTCGACGCCGACCGGATGAAGTCAATCATGGCGCCGGATACCTATGCCGCGTTCGAAGAAACGCTGGGCATTGGTGCGCATATAACCCTTCACTCGATCCGCTTGCTCCGGGAATGTGCACAGGGCGCAACCCAAGTTTCACATGAGGCTATCATGGCCGGGTTCTATAAATTCGGCATCCCGGTTGAACCCGATTATCCGGAAATCGCCGTCGGAGAGGCCTTCTATGGGCTGAGCAACCTTGGACTGGTCAAGATCCACAAATGGCGGGAATGGAGGACCAAACGGGTCGAACTCGAGATCCTGGACCGGGCGCAAATCGCCGAACAGGAGCGCAAACTGCTGCAGCTGGAAAAAATGTATGCCCGGTATACCCGGCGCCTTTAAGCCGGGCGGCGGGCGATCGCCTTGAAAAAAGTATAGTGAAAGGTGCCCTGTCCGATGGTGGCCTTCAGATCATCGATGCCCTGCCGCCAGGCGGCCGGGTCGATCAGTCCCGCGTCGATGGCATCCTTTTCCACGCCTGATACCATGGCAATAAAAGTATTCCGGGAAAAGCCCTCCTCCCACGCGGGGCGGCTGGGATCGACGTAAACCGCCCGAGGGGCAACCCGCACATTCGCAAAGCGCGCCCGGACCAGCAATGGATAAAGGCGCCGTCCGATCAGCGCGTCACCGCCGCCCGCGGCTTGAAGATCGATCAGACATTGAACGACTTGCCCGGCCGCAGGGGTCTGGGGGTGGCAGTAAAAGGAACCGTGATCGCCTTCGATGACCGTCAGGCGGCCACCGGGTTTCAGGACCCGCCGGAGTTCCAGAAGCATGTCCTCCGGACGGGCCAGATGCTCGAGCACGAAACAGACGAAGACGTGCTCGAAGGTATGGTCGGCAAAGGGCAGGCAGGTGCAGTCGGCCTGCCGGAAGTGCACAGACGCCAGGCCCAACTCGTCCAGGCGCTGTTTGGCCGCGGCCAGCGAGGCCGAGGCGATATCCACGGCCGTAATGCGGGCCCCTGGGCTGCGGCGCGCCAGGATGGCGGTCTGAGCGCCCGTGCCGCAGCCGGCCTCCAGCACCCGGCTACCGGCCGGGAAGCGGGTATCGTGGTGCAGAAGTTCTTCGAGCGTGCGGGCCTGGTCTTCCAGGCGCCCGGATTCCACGGGATCATAGCCATGTATGTAAGATGAGGTCACCGGTTCTCTCCCGTGTCGCGTCGAGGGCGCCGACTGAAAGTAATCGGCGCGGGTCAACCGTTTCCGGAGCATATAGCGCCGCATTCAGGATTTTTCTTGTACAATCCTGCGGTATTTGCCCGGGGTGATGCCGGTCAGGCGCTTGAAATGGCGGGTCAAATGACTCTGATCGGTAAAACCGGCGGCGCAGGCGGCAGCGGCCACGGGCAAGCCCTCCCGCAGCATGTCCCGGACCCGGCGCACGCGGATTTGGGTCAGATAGGCGTGGGGAGGCAGGCCCGTCTGGCGACCGAATACGCGGATGAAATGATAAGGGCTCAGCCCGGCGACGGCCGCCAGCCTGTCAATCGACAGCGCTTCACTGTAAAAGGCTTCCAGATATTCCCGTGCCCGGATCACCGCGCGGTTCTCGCGGCCGGCCGGCCGCGGCCGCGGCGGCGCCTCGGCATGGCGCCGGATCAGCCGGACCAGCATTGCCAAAAACCGCGATTGGGCTTCCAGTCGGCCAATCCGGTTTTCTTCCCAGTCGACATGCAACCCATGAATGTGCACGGCCAGCCAAGAGTCGTGGATCACGCCCTTCGGGAAAAACGGGAAACCGGCGCGGCGCTCGTTGATGGCGTCCGCGGCCTGCTGGAGCAGATCGCTCGACATGTAATACATGCGATAGGTCCAGCCGGAAGCTTCGGCGGCGTGGCCGGTGTGCGGCTCGTCCGGGTTGGCCAGGTTAATGGCGCCGGAAGGTGCCACCACATTGGCGCCCCGGTAGAAAAACCCCAGGGCGCCTTCTTCGATGACGCCCACGGCAAACCCGTCATGGGCGTGGCGTGGAAACCGCTGGGTAACGTAGGTGGCCCGCATCAACTCCAATCCCTCGATGCCGGACGGCCACAGTTTCACGCTTTCCGCTAGCGGGGGGCGGGTCATATCATCGGTTTTCCCAGGTAGCGGCGCCATCGGTCCGGCCCGGCCGGCGGCGGGCGCCATTTTGACAAAACAGCGATTCTCATTAACCTAATCTCATCGTCTTTGCATACCATCAACCTTCCGCAGGAATCCAGTTTGAATGGAGGGTATCACCATGTCAGGAAGCGGCATTCGTTCCCGGGCCGGTGCTTTCGTAATGGCCCTGGCCGCCCTGGCGCTCTTCGGGTGCCCGCGTGGCGGCGCATCCTACGAGGTCAAATCACCGCCGGACAAAACCACCACCCATATTCTGGTCCGGCATGCCGAAAAAGAAAACCAGGCGATCGGCAGCCCGCTGAACGCCGCAGGACGCGAGCGGGCCCGGGCCTTGGTGAATCGGGTGGCGCCGTTCGGGATCACGGCGATCTAATGCACGCGGCTCAAACGCAACATCGAAACCGTTGCGCCGCTTTTCGCCTACCTTGGTCTCGGGGTGCAGACCATCGAGAAGGGGTCCCCCCCCCTCTACACCGGCGCGCTGGCGGACCAGTTCCTCCGGGCAAGCCTGGCGCAGCAAGGGGGCGGCGTTATACTCGGGGTCGGCAATTCCTCGTCCCTGGGAGACGGGGCCAGCAACCTGCAGCAAATCTATTTACGCCTTGGAGGCACGGGCCAGAGGCCGCGGTATTACGACGATTTCTTCATCATCACCGTGTCCGATCAGGGCGCGACCAATAGCCGCCGCCTGAAATACGGTGCGCCAGCGCGGTAGGTATGCGGGCCGCCCGCCTGGAACGCATCCCTGAACCGGGCCTGGAATCTTGCCAGCCATCCCCGTAAGCTGGTAGAAACACGAGCCGGAGGGCGCTCCTGACGCGCGGACGGAGGCGACGCCGGCCGTCAACCTCACCATACGGACATGCGGTGGCCAGATCCCGATACGACACGACGATCATCGGTGCCGGACCAGCCGGCGCCCTGCTGGCTTACGAGCTTGCCCGCACGGGCATCAGCGTGCTGGTGGTGGAGAAAAAACGCCTACCGCGCTACAAGGCCTGCGGCGGCGGACTGACCCCGCGGGCCCTGATGCAGCTGCCGTTCAGCATTCAGGCGGTTATCGAGGATGCGACCACGACGGCCCGCCTCCTGGTCAACGGCCGGCCCGCTTTCCAGCGGACCTATGCCCGACCGGTGGTCCACATGGTCATGCGCGACCGTCTGGATTCCTTTCTGGTGCAGAAAGCCGTCGCGCAAGGGGTCCGTTTGGTTCAGGGCGCGCGATTTCAGGCTGCCACCGGAACGCCGGGCGACCTGACGGTCGATACCACGGAGGGCACATTTCGGACGTGTTGCCTGGTGGGCGCGGACGGGGTTCACAGCCGGGTGGCCCGGCATCTCGGCCTGCCGGTTCGCTACCGCACCATGACCGCGGTGGAAGCCGAGATCGAACCCGGTGGCCGGGCGATGCAGCCCTTCCGGCATCGCTTCGACTTCGATTTCGGCGTCATCGATCAGGGCTACGGCTGGGTGTTCCCGAAACGCCACCATCTATCGGCCGGCGTCCTGACCCGGCGCCCCAAAGCCCGGAACATCCGTCACGATTGCCATCGCTATCTCCAGTACAAGGGGCTGGCCGGGGCCCGGGTCAAGATGCTGAAGCTGCACCCCATACCTTACGCCCCCCGGGCGGCCAACCGCTATGCCTGTGCGGGGGGCTTGATCGTGGGCGATGCCACCGGCATGGTGGATCCCATTACCGGCGAGGGTCTGTACTACGCCTTTTGGACGGCACGCCTGGCCGCGGCGGCCATCCGGGCCCACCTCGAAAACCGCGCCGAGCTGTCATCCTACGATCGGACCCTGCGTCGCAAGGTGGGGCGCGAGGTTCGCTATGCCGGTCTGCTGGCCGATATGCTCTATCGGCTGCCCTGGCTGAGCCATCCGCTGCTGGCCCGATTCGGGGGCCCGATCGGGGCCAAACATATGAAAGTCTTTGAAGGCACACTCGATTATCCGGCCCTTTTCCGCTACGTGGTAAGCTTGAAGGGCCTCCGGCACCTGTTGACCAATGACGGTTGAGCAGGGCCGGAAGACATGTTGGCCACCCGGCCCGCAAGCCGGGGCCTGATTCGCAAGACGTCGTGAGAAGATAAAGAGGACGCCTATGGATCCCATGGACGAAAATTCAGCGATTCGACGCATACTGGAAGGCACGGCCACGGCAACAGGGGACCGCTTCTTCGATGCCCTGGTCGTCAATCTGGCGGCGGCGTTGAACACTTACGGCGCCTGGGTTACGGAATACCTGCCGGGCACCCATCAACTGCGCGCCATCGCGCTTTGGATGGGGGGCCAGATGATCCACGATTTCGTCTACGATATCGCCGGAACCGCCTGTGAAACCGTCCTGCAATCCCGCGAGCTCATCCACCTGCCCGACAACGTGCTGGACGTCTACCCCGACGACACGCACGCCCGCGACCTGGAGGCCGTCAGTTACCTGGGCATTCCCCTGATGGACGAGGATAAAAACATTCTGGGGCACCTGTCCGTGCTGGACCGGCAGCCCATGCCCGAACAGGCCCGGCAGCACACCATCTTCCGCATTTTTGCCGCCCGCGCGACCGCCGAACTCCAGCGCCTCAAGGCCGAGAAGCGGGTCCGGGCCAGCGAGGATAAATACCGCCGCATCGTGGAAACGGCAGGCGAAGGATTCATCCTCATGGATGACAATCACCGGATCGTGGATGTGAACGACAGCTTCTGTGGCCTCATTGGATATGCGCGCGAAGAGATCATCGGCCGGCGGCCCTATGATTTTGGCACCGAGGATTTCCGCCAGTACTGCATGTCTCAGAAACATGCGGTCACGGCCGCCGACTACCGCCGGGTTCAGGGGCACCTCTTATCCCAGAGCGGCCGTGAGATACCCGTCCTATTCCACGGCAACGATCTGATCGCCTCCAGCGGCGAACGGCTGGGAAATGTGGCCTTCGTCACGGACATGACCGAACACCTCAAATCCCTCAAGCTGGCCGGCGAGATTCAGAAATCCCTCATGCCGCAACGTTCCCCGGCCATCCCGCGGCTGGACATCGCTGGGCGCAGCCAGCCCTGCGAGGAGATCGGCGGGGACTATTTCGATTTCATCGAGCCGGAGGACGGCCGGTCGCTGCTGATCGCCGCGGGCGATCTGACCGGCCACGGGGTGGATGCCGCCCTTCTGATGACAACCGCCCGGGCGTTCCTGCGCATGCGGGCCCGCCAGCCGGGCGATCCGGCCGATATCGTGACGGACCTCAATCGCCACCTGACCACCGACACGCGCCAGAGCGACCGCTTCATGACCCTGCTGTTGATGTCGGTCGACCCCGCGGCGGCGGCCATCGAATGGGTGCGGGCCGGGCACGATCCCGCCCTGCTCTACGATCCCGGCGCGGACCGCTTCGAAGAACTGCGGGGACCGGGCCTGGCCCTGGGGTTGAACGAAGCCATCCACTACACGGCCATCCGCCAAAGCGGATTAAAGCCCGGTCAGGTCATCTCCATCGCCACGGACGGCATCTGGGAAGCCCGGAATGCCAAAGGCGAGATGTGGGGCAAGCACCGCCTCCAGGAGGTCATTCGCCGTCAGGCCCGGGAATCCGCCGCAACGATCGTCAGCATTGTTTTTGATAGCTTGCGGGCGTTTACCCTGGGCACCCTTCCGGAAGACGACAAAACCTTGGTCATCATCAAATTCACGCGCTGACATCCCCGCCAGGGTGTATGTGCCGCCGGACCGCCATCGTCGCGCGGCATGCGCCTTCAGAGCAGTTTGACCACCACCAGCGTCACGTCGTCTTCAACCCCCGCAACGGCGATATGATCCTTGACATCGTCGAGAAGGGCATCGCGAATGCGTCGGGCCGATTGGTGGACATGCGCGCGGATATTTGCTTCGATCCGCTCACGGCCAAACATTGCCCCCCGCGGATTGCGGGCCTCCGTAATACCGTCTGTGTAAAGCACCAGGACGTCTCCGCGTACGAGACCGGCCAGTTCATTGGCAGGAAACACGGCGTCCGGGTCCAGCCCCAGCGGGGCCGCGCCTTGGCCCATAAGGTTTTCAAAACGGTCTTCCCGGGCACGATAGAGAAGTCCGGGTTCGTGACCGGCCCTTACCCAGACCAATCGACCGCTGTGGGGGGCTAAATGCATGCCCAGCAGTGTAATGAACTGACCGGAGGCCATCAGGTCCCTGGTAATCTGGCGGTTCACGTCCCCGATGACCTCGGCCAGAGGCCCGGGCGTGGTTGCCCGCTGGCGCAGGGAGGCCCGGGCGGCAGCCATGAGCAGGGCCGAGGAAACGCCGTGCCCGGACACGTCGCCGATGAAAATGCCCAGGGTTTTCGAAGGGGCCGGCCCAAGAAGAAGATAGTCGTAATAGTCGCCGCCGGTTTCGTCACAGTAGATGCTGCGTCCGGCGAGATCAACGCCAGGAACGCTGGGTGTTGCACGCGGCAGCAGGGTCTGCTGGACCTCCATGGCAAGTTGCATCGCCTGGCGCAGCCGGTCGCGCTCCTGCTCGCGTCGGCGCAGCGCGCGTTCGGCCTGCTTAAGGGCGGTTATCTCCTCATGGCTGACCACCACGCGAACCGGACCGTCGCCGCTCATGCGCAAGGCGCGCAGATAGTACCAGTGCTCTTCGGTGGGGGAGTGGCAGGGGTAGTCCAGGACGAACTCCCGGATTTCGCCCCGCAGGACGGCCCGGATGCCGGCCGCCACCTGGCGGGCCACTTCGGCTTCATCACCGGCGGTCTGGTCGCAGATCTCCAGATAGTTGTCCCCAACGGAATCGTTGGGGCCTTCCAGTTGGTTGCGGTCAGCATAGGCGCGCCAGGCCCGGTTGGTTTCGACGATGCCGCCGTGCCGGTCCAGAATGGCAATGTTGGCGGACAACGAGTTGAGAACCGTTTGAGCCAGACGCTCATCGCCGCCAGCACAGGGGGCGCTGTTTTTATCAGAAGGGGTGCGATCAGTCATCGTCAGATTTCCCGCCAAACCGTTTAAAATGGAACATAACTGCTGGGCGGTTGATGGCAAGTCGGGGGGGGGGGCCAGCCCCCATCCGGTCGGCCGGCATCATGGTTGACATGCCGGAGGGTTCCGATTAGGTTCCGGCCGGCGCAGCGTTGAAAAGGGATGCCGCCGGCCCAAAAGAGAATCAGCGCTCCAAGCGAACCTGCGCCGCGGATAGCGACCAGTCCATGGAAGCCTTATGACGGTTAATGCAGACAACTCTTTACCTGAGCATACCCAGATTTTTCTGGAAATGGCCTTTCGCACCGACCGGCAGAAATCCCTGCCCCATCCCTCGGGTGTCGGGCATAATGTCGGCGCGTGCCGCGACCGGATCGAAATCCATGTGGCCATTAACGGGGGGATCGTCAGGGAAGTGGCCTACCAGCTGGACGGCTGCCTCAACACCAATGCCTGTGCCAATGCGGTGGCCGAAATGGTCGAAGGCCATACCGTGGCGGCAGCCTGGGCGTTGAAGCCTGAAATGGTGGCGAAATTCCTCCAGAGCCTGCCGACGGATCATTTCCACTGCGCCGAGTTGGCGGTAGGCGCCTTTTACAAAGCCCTTGCCGACTACCAGCGGAAAGGCGCCAAGGATTGGAAGGCTGCCTACCAACCGCCGGACTGACCGGCCGGGATTAATCTCAGGATTCGACTAGATTACGAACGCTCACCGCCGTTCCATACGCCGATATCGTGCAAATCTCGCGCTTGGAACCCTGCCGCTGAAAAGATCCGCAGTTAAAGCTGAGACCGACAACCGCATTGGCACCGATTTCCCGGGCCTTGCGGACCATGCTGTGCACGGCCATGGCCCGATCACGTGCGAAATGGGCCTCGAGTTTGGAAAAGGCGGCGTCGAAAACCGCATCGCCGAACACGACACCGATATAGCGCTCGATCCGATAGCCTTCCAACTGCGGCGTCGTGGACACGATCAGATCGTCATCACCGCTTACATAAGGATATTTGATGGTTTGTTTCTCGCGGGCGAATCGACCCATGGATGACCTCCTGGCTTTAGCGATCGCAAGCGAGCATCCGGATCGGTTCGGGTGGGATGCAGGGGGCGGGTAAGCCGTGGTTGCGGAAACACCTGGTGCGCTCGCCTGTACACCACCACGCAGCATTAATCATGCCATCCTTGAAGACCTACCGGGTTATATTGTCCGGGGCTCCAATATATCAGATTTACAACCGATTCTCGCCGCGGACCTTTGGCCCCTGGTTTGCGTAGGGCATAATGCGCGCATCGCCTGTTGATTTCATTGGCATGCCGCCGCCGGATCCGTCAAAGCGTTTGACAGGCTGCAGCTTAAGGGGTGCGATGCCAATTGACGGGAGCGTATCTTCGATCAGTGCCCACGCCCGGCACGATTGAAGCAAGGGGTTCCAAATCGACTCTTAGGAATTCAGTATAAATTTCGGCTATCCAAAACTAAGTTCTCGAGATTGCTCCGAATCTCCTTGACAGCCCAACCGATCTCGATTATAGAATTTTTCTTCGAAAATCGGTAGCATCAACCGGTTTTGCCGACCAACACGCAACCATGCCAAAGGGAGAAAATGGCCGCTTTCGAGGGGCTGGCCCCTTGGAATCGCGATGTGCCGGAGCCGCCCTCTGATGAGGCTTGAGAAACTTATCGCCAAACAAAAAAAGCAGATTCTGACCCAGTGGTTCGAGGTCCTGACCGGGACCTACCCTTCGGATACCGCCCGTTTTCTCAACGCCAATCCGGACACTTTTACCAATCCCGTTGGCGGCACGGCCCGGCGCAGCATGGAAGCCCTGCTGGACGCTTTGATCCAAGACGCGCCCCCGGAAGAACTGACCCCCCTCCTGGACCCGCTGATTCGCATTCGCGCCGTCCAAACCATGTTTACCCCCTCCCAGGCCACCGCCTTTATCCTCGACCTTAAGTCCATCCTCCGCACCAATCTCGCTAAAAAAATCAACGATCCGCAAGATCGCCTTGACTTGCAGGCAATTGAAAAGCGCATCGACCGCCTGCTGTTGATCGCCTTCGACATATTTGTCCGTTGCCGTGAGAAGATTTACCACCTCAAGGCCACGGAAGAACAAAGCAAGATCTACCGTGCGTTTGCGCGGGCCGGACTGGTTCGAGAAAATATCGAAGACCAGCCGGAAACCGGGATTTCAAAGTGATTTCAAATCGTTAATTATTAACGACGATCCCGGATCAGACGGAAAAACAGGATCAGATGTACGCCCCGGCCACAGGTCGACCGGTTTACACCGCTGGCAAGGCGACGGATGATCCGGCTCCGTATTGGATTGGGATCCAAAAGCGAGGTAAAGGTCCATGAATGGTAAGTATCTGTATCCTTTCTTAGCCGTGTGTCTCTTGGCACTGATCGCCTGGGTCGGGAGCGATGTGTTGGGTCTTGGGCTCCTGTTCGGCGTGATCCTGCCATATGCGGCGGTGGTGGTCTTTTTCGTGGGATTCGTTATGCGCATGCTGGACTGGGCGCGCTCGCCCGTGCCGTTCCGCATCCCCACGACCGCCGGCCAGGCCAAAACGCTGGACTGGTTGCCGCAGAACAAGATCGACAATCCCTTTACCACCGCAGGGGTCGTGGCGCGGATGTTCCTGGAGGTGGTCACCTTCCGCTCGCTCTTCCGGAACACCAAGATGAAGATCAACCCGGATGGCCGCATCGCCTACGATATGGAAGTATTTCTCTGGGCGGCGGCGCTGGCGTTTCACTACACCTTCCTGGTGGTGCTCCTGCGCCATGCCCGCTTCTTTCTGGATCCCCTGCCCCTGCCTTTTGAGATCCTGGAAAAGATCGACACCTTCGTCCAGATCGGCCAGCCCACGATTTCGCTGTCGAGCTTCGTGCTTCTGGCCGCCGTACTCTATCTCTTTATCCGGCGGCTTTACATCGCCAACGTGCGCTATATTTCACTGGCCTCTGACTATTTCCCCCTGTTCCTGATCATCGGCATCGTTCTGAGCGGCATTCTCATGCGCTATTTCTTCAAAGTCGATGTTGCCACGGCCAAGGAAATCACCTACGGCCTGACGACGTTTCAGCTGCCGGCCCTGGCCAAGATGAAAGAGGTCGGCGGCATTTTCTACATCCATCTGTTCTTTGTGAGTGTCCTGCTGGCCTACTTCCCATGGAGCAAATTGATGCATCTGGGCGGCATATTTCTTAGCCCCACCCGCAATATGGCCAACAACACCCGCGCCGTGCGGCATGTTAATCCGTGGAACTATCCTGTAAAGGTACACACCTATGATGAATACGAGGATGATTTCCGGGAAAAAATGATCGAGGCGGGATTGCCCGTGGATAAAAAGGAGTAAACGATAATGAGCGATCTACCCAAGAACGATGAGCTATTTTCCCAATTAGATCATCGAACGTCCGGAGGCGCGGATTGGATGGACACCCCCATCGACATTCGACCGGGGATGTACTGCTATACAGCCAATCCCAAAAGCATGGAGACCCTTTCGGCGCCCAACGCCCGCAAATGGAACCCCATGGAAGAGGACTGGCTGCTGCCCGACAACTGGCAGGAAATCATCCACGAGGGCCTCAAGGACCGCCTGGAGCGTTTCCGGTCCCTGAAGGTCTTCATGGACATCTGCGTGCGCTGCGGGGCCTGCGCCGACAAGTGCCACTATTTTATCGGCACCGGCGACCCCAAGAACATGCCGGTGCTGCGAGCCGAACTGCTGCGCTCGGTCTACCGCAACGACTTCACCACGGCCGGCAAGATTTTCGGCCGCGTGGCCGGGGCCCGACCGCTGACCCTCGAGGTGCTCAAAGAGTGGTGGTACTACTTCTTCCAGTGCTCCGAATGCCGGCGCTGCTCGCTGTTCTGCCCCTACGGGATCGACACGGCCGAAATCACCATCCTCGGTCGCGAGTTGCTCAACCTGCTGGGACTCAATATTGACTGGATCGCCACGCCGGTCTCCAACTGCTACCAGACGGGCAACCACCTCGGTATTCAGCCCCACGCCTTCAAGGACATGCTCGAATTCTTCGTGGAGGACATCGAGGACATCACCGGGGTGAACGTCATGCCCAACTTCAACAAGAAGGGCGCCGATATCCTGTTCATCACGCCCTCGGGGGACGTCTTCGCCGACCCGGGCACCTACACCTGCATGGGCTATCTCATGCTGTTCCATTTCCTCAAGGAAAAGTACGGACTGGATGTCACCTGGAGCACCTACGCTTCGGAAGGCGGCAACTTCGGCTTTTTCACCTCGCACGAGACCATGAAACGGCTCAATGCCAAGATGTACGCCGAGGCCAAGCGCCTGGGGGTCAAATGGATCATCGGCGGGGAGTGCGGCCACATGTGGCGTGTGATCCATCAGTACATGGACACCATGAACGGTCCGGCCGACCATCTCGAAGCCCCGGTGAACCCGATTACCGGCACGAAGTTCGAAAATGCCGCCTCCACCAAAATGGTGCACATCACGGAGTTCACCGCGGACCTGATCAAACACGGCAAACTCGATCTGGATCCCAGCCGCAACGCCAATCACCGGATCACATTCCACGATTCCTGCAACCCCTCCCGCGGGATGGGCCTGCTGGAGGAACCGCGCTACGTGATTAAAAACGTTGCCCCGCATTTCTACGACATGCCGGCCAACACCATCCGTGAGAACACCTTCTGCTGCGGCAGCGGCTCCGGCCTGAACGCCGGCGAGGACATGGAACTCAGGATGTGCGGCGGACTGCCCCGGGCCAATGCCGTCAAGCATATGAACCAGCACTACGGCGTCAACAGCCTGGCCACTGTCTGTGCCATCGACCGGGCCGCACTGCCGGATCTGATGAGCTACTGGGAGACCGGCGCCGATGTCATCGGCGTGCATGAACTGGTGGGCAATGCCCTGATCCTGCCGGGTGAAAAGGAACGCGAAACCGATCTGCGCGGAGAGGACCTGCCAGGAAGGGAGGAAGAGGCTGATGAATGATAAAGGTAAGATTATCGCGGGTTTAGTGATATTCATCGTCGCTGCGACGAGCCCGTTCTGGTACAATATGTTTGTCCCCAAAACCCCCGCGCCGGAAGTGGCTCTGACCGCCAAGGCCAAGGCGGCCAAGGTCTGCGTGCGCGACACGGCCTGGATGAAGGCCAACCACATGCAGCTGCTGGATGAGTGGCGGGACACGGTTGTCCGCAAGGCGGAGAGGATCTACGTCAGTCCCGATGGCAAGGAATACAACATGAGTCTTTCCAACACCTGCCTGGACTGCCACTCGAACTATACCGAGTTCTGCGAGCGCTGCCACCAGTATGCATCCATCGAACCCTACTGCTGGGATTGCCATATTAACAATCCGAAGGAGACCGAGTAATGGAAGACAGCCGTAGACAATTCCTGAAAATCGCCGGCATCGCGGCGCTGGGTCTGGGCACGGCGTCGCCCTCGGGTGTTCTGGCCGCCGCCGGCGGATCGGGGCCGCAATCCCATACCCGCAAAGGGGACAAGGCCCAAACGGCCAAACAGTGGGGTCTGGTCATCGATACCACCAAAATCGATCATGCCATGGCCGAGCATCTCAGCGAGGTTTGCCATACGACCCACAACGTCCCGTTCTTCGACCCCGAAATCGTGGGCGCGAAGATTGCCCAACGCCATGAAATCAAATGGCTCTGGGAGACGCATTTTCACAATGCCTTCCCCGACAAAGGCTCGAATTACATGAGTGAAGAGGTCGAGCACCGGCCCTTCATGGTGCTCTGCAACCACTGCGAAAACCCGCCCTGCGTGCGGGCCTGTCCCACCGAGGCGACTTTCAAGCGGCCGGACGGCATCGTGATCATGGACTTTCACCGCTGCATCGGCTGCCGCTTCTGCATGGCCGCCTGCCCCTATGGTTCGCGCAGCTTCAATTTCCGCGACCCGCGGCCGTTCATCAAGGAAACCAACCTCAAGTTTCCGACCCGCTGCAAGGGCGTGGTGGAAAAATGCAACTTCTGCGCGGAACGCCTGGCCGTCGGCCAGGAACCGGCCTGCGTGGAAGCCTCCGAAGGGGCGATCGTGTTCGGCGATCTGGCCGATCCGGACTCCCACATCCGGGAGGTGCTGCGCGAACACTTCACCATCCGCCGCAAGGTCTCCTTGGGAACCGGCCCGGCGGTCTACTACATCATATGAGGTAGCTATGCTAGAATATGCAATCAAAGGCGACAAGAGATACTATGCATGGATGACCCTGCTGCTGGGCCTGATCGGGCTGGGCTTCGGCGTCTATCTGTGGCAGTTGAAGTTCGGTCTCGGTATTACCGGCCTCAGCCGGGATGTTTCCTGGGGCTTCTATATCGCCCAGTTCACCTTCCTGGTCGGGGTAGCAGCCTCGGCGGTGATGGTGGTCCTGCCCTACTATCTGCACAATGTCAAGGAGTTCGGCAAGATCACGATTCTGGGCGAGTTCCTGGCT
>CAJHYH010000459.1_pt1 | contig 15823 bp, 15 predicted proteins | sample 9198661 | NCBI WGS metagenome assembly CAJHYH01 (sample SAMEA7708356, study PRJEB35096) | sediment metagenome | biome: marine neritic benthic zone biome [ENVO:01000025]; feature: sediment [ENVO:00002007]; material: shallow marine sediment [ENVO:03000034] sea grass bed [ENVO_01000059] ... | reverse complement strand
TTCGACGAAACCGCCGATCAGAACCTCGATATCGGCGCGCTGTTCACGCTGGGAACGGGGCTGGCGGCCATGTTCGAAAAACTGGCCCTGCGGCATGGATTTAGTGTCGACCGGGCGGCCACCTGATCAGGTGGCGGGAAGATTATCGTGGGGGCCTTGCTGCCGGGGTCAGCGAATGCCTGCGAGGGACTGATGGACCCATCCGGCGTGGCCTTCTTCGGTGTGTAGCCTTAGCCAGTTTTCTTTGTGGGCCAGACCGACGATCATGGTGCCCGGCTCCAGGATTTCGATGATCCGGCCCCGTAACTCAGGGGTCTGGCGAAAATTGCAGCGCTTGAGGATTTTGAGCGGAAGGGGCTGGGAAAAGGGGACCTCGCCCGGCTGGGCCGCCCAGCCTTCCACCTGGGAGCGATTGAGCTGTATCGTGTTGATATGGCTGCGGGCCTGCCCGGCCAGGTAGAGGGCCCCGCCGTAGTTTTCGTTCTTGAACTCCCGCGAACTCATTTTCAGAAGTTCGTCCGCCCGTTTCAGGTTCTCCTCCTGGACGCCGGCATCGGCAGCCAGGCTTTCTTTCGTGGCGCGGATGGCAATCTCGGCCTCGGCCATGGTCGAAGCCGCCTCGGCACGACTCTCGATGGTCCTCAGCTTGGCTTTGGCCCGCACCACCTCCTGCACGGCCTCGTCGAGCATCTTGCCCTGGGTCTTTAATTGTTTTTCCGAAGCCACGCTCTGTGCACTTTCCTCGAGCAGTTGCACCTGGACGCGGTTGAGTTCGGCTTCCGTTTCCCGCAGTTTGGCACGCTGGCGCGCCACAAGTTTCTGGAGGGCGCGATGCTCCTTTTCAAGATCGCTATAGCCCTCGCAAGGATCGGCGGCCGAAGGGACCGCGGCGGTCTGGAATTTCAGGCACCCGCCCAGGATCCCGCCCGACAGCATCAGCCACAGGACAATCAGGCCTACAAGGGGTGATCGTACTCGAATCCGCTTCATGGGGCATCTTCCCGGTTACAGAAGAGGAGGCCCGCCGTAAAGGTCCTTAAACGTGAATGCGGCCCTGTCGTCAGCCGCCACCCCTTCATTGCACGTAGCATTTTCGTTGTAAAAAAGCTTAGGCGGAAGTCGGCCGCAAGTCAAGCTGCGAAGGAACGCCCAAGCGTGATGCCGCTCACGACAGTACAAATCCTTGCCGCGATGCTTGACCGGAACTCGCTCTCGTGGTTAGATCCGCGATGATCGACCCTCACAGCGGATCAGTGCAATGCAGCGTTCACGCCCTGTCAAATGGTGCTATCTTTGGACTGCCGGCCTGGTTGGACTGGTCGGTCTATTCCTGGCCTGCGCCGCCCCGCAACCCAGGACGCCGCTCCATCTTCCCGAAGATGCGCAACGCTATCTGACAGACTGCCGCCGGATAACCCTCACATCCTACTCGAGCACCTGGAAAAATTCTGGCATCACGGTGCAACCGGGCGACATGGTGCTGCTGTTCGGTTCGGGAACGGGCAGTATGGTATACCCCTTCGGATTCAACCTCAGGGTCAAAATCGGCAACGGACCGGAAACCACGCCATTTGCGACTTACAGTCGCAATTACGACTATGGCTATTTTATGGCGGCGCGGGCGGGTGGGCTGAAGATCGGGGCGCGTAAGCTCCAATCCGGGCACAAGCTTTTTTTAGATATCATGACGTTTCCCGAAAAGCATGAATCGAAGCTGTTCGCTATTCTAAAGGGCATCCGCGACCGGAACCCGGCGGACGACGTGCTGCGCGCGCAAATCGACGGGTTTCTTTCAGACTTCAGTTGGATCGGCTATACCGACCTGAAGATCGAATCCTCGCCCGATGGCGCCGCGGTCTATCTCAATGACAAGCACCGGGGACAGACCCCGCTTACAATCAAATCGGTCGACAAACACACCCGGCATAAAATCTGCCTGCAGCACGAACGCTTTCAACCCTTCTGTGAAACCTTCGACCCCCAGGTCAAATCGCGTTTCAGCGTTGCCCTGCAGAAAACCACGTCTCCGGCCCCGCCCCGGCAAACGACCGCCGCGACCGGCCCCCCGCCAAACCCTGACCGCAAGCCGCCGCGGATTGCCCTCACCCACCCCGCAAGGCCAGATTCAGGCGGTGATATCGAAGTTTCCGGCTATGAGGCTGAAATACGGGGTAAGGCCCAGGATGAAAGCGGCATCGTCTGGGTGAAAATCAACGGCGAAGACATTAATCTCGACCCGGACGGTACTTTCTGGGCGCGGAAGGAATTGGCCGTCGGCCGGAATACCCTGACGCTTGCGGCCCGCGATATCCACGGCAACGTTGCGCGGCAGCAGATCGTCATCCGGCGCCTGCCGGTACGAATCGCGTCCCAGCCTGTGGCGCCGCCCCGGAAACCGCCGATACAAGTGGGCGATCTGGGGAACTACTTTCTGCTGGCCATCGGCAACAACCAATATCAGCATCTCCCCCATCTGGTGACCGCGGCCAATGATGCGCGCGCCGTGGCCCGGATTTGCCAGGCCCAATACGGCTTCAGGGTCGAGCTGATCATCGACGGGACGCGACGCCGAATTCTGCAGACCATCGACCGCTACCGGCGGAACCTGACCCCGAAGGACAATCTCCTGATTTACTACGCCGGCCACGGCTATTTCGACCGCGATGTCAACCGCGGCTACTGGCTGCCGGTGGACGCGATGAAAGATACGAGTGCGGATTGGATATCGAACGCCGATATCACAGACAAGCTGAAAGTCATCAAGGCCAAGCACATCATGGTGGTCGCAGACAGCTGCTACTCCGGCACCCTCACCCGGGGCATCAAAATGAGCTCACGCAACCGCAACTACCTTTCACGCATGGCGCGCAAAAAGTCACGTACCGTATTGACCTCCGGCGGGCTAGAGCCGGTTGTGGACAACACGGGCGGGGAGCATTCGGTATTCGCACGGGTTTTTCTCGACATCCTGCTGGAAAACGAGCAGATACTGGACGCCACCGGACTGTTTGAAAAACTGCGACGGCCGGTCATGCTCAACTCAACCCAGACCCCCCAATATTCCGATATCCGCCTCGCGGGTCACGAAGGCGGCGATTTTCTCTTCTACCGTATCAAGCCTTAAAACCTTATAGCGCCCGAAAATCGCGGTTCGTCTGAATATCCGTACCTATTTGAATTTCAAACTCTCCACGATGGGCAGGGCGTTGTAAGGACTGTGCCAGGGGTGGGCGGACACACACACGACCTTCCCGTCTTTGTAGGCGCTCACCAGGAGGGTCGTAATCGGCCAGAAATCGGCGGCCTTCCAACTGATATCGGTACGGTAAGCCCGGGTGCCGCAATTAAGCGTGACTTCTCGATTGGATGTCACCTCGATATCCGTCCCGAACTTTTCAAGCGCCCTGGCATAGGCGCCGGGGCCGAAGTCTTTCAATGCCATCCCCATGGGGATATCCTCGATAAACGCCGTAAAATAGTAGTCACTGAGGGTTTTCATGCGCATGATCTGGCCGGGGTAGTCGAGACCTGACTTCCTGCTGCCGAATGGGTACGTAAACGCAAAGGCCGGCGAAGCGGTGCGCGTGAAGACCCCATCCTTGGCAACACCCTCCGCCTCTGAAATCCATATGGCCCCTTCCTTGGTTTCTTGGGCCGCCTTGTCGACCAGTTGTGCCAGGCGGGCCTGGTCCTTGGCGTTTGATGGCAGTGATCGGGAAGACGAGGCCGCGGGGATGATAAAATCTTCGAGCAGCGTGTGCGCCACCAGGCTCTCTTTGCCGGTCAGATCCCCGGTAAAAACAGCCACCAAATTCATGTCCGGCACAACAAAAATGCGCTGCCCCTTGAAGCCCACGGCCGCATAATAACCGGCATCAGCGACCCACCATTGGTACCCGTAGTGATCGAACAGGGTGGCATCGATATGGCTGCGTGTGGATGATGCCACCCAGGCGGATGGCACGACCTGCTTGTCGGCCCAGCGCCCCCTGTTCAGATAAAGCCATCCGAACCTGGCCATGTCATGGGGTTTTAATCGCATTTGGCCCCATCCGATATCGACGCCCTGCGGGCTTGTATCCCAACCGACGTCTTGAATGCCGAGGGGTTCGAAAAGGTGCCGGCGGGCAAACGCCAGGGTCCGCATCCTGGTCGTGTTCTGGATGATAACCGACAGCAGGTAGGAAACCCCGTTGCAGTATTCGAACCGCTCGCCCGGCGACGCGCTCATCGGCAGGTCAAGGACATATTGCCCCCAGTCGGCGGAAGCCCGCATCTCGATCAAGCCTTTCCAGCGGTATAAATAGGAATCCCGGCACGCGAAACCGGAAGTCATGGTCAGCAGATTTTCGAGCGTTAGCGATTCCTTGCGTGGATCCATGTTGGCGATCGTCACATCTGGAAAAAACGCCGCTATTGGCTGGTCGACACTTTGAATGTAGCCCTTATCGATCGCAATCCCGATCAAGGCGGACATGACACTCTTGGTGCAGGAGTGAATGATGTGTTTTTCCCCTGGTTGGAAAGGCCAGAAATAGGCATCCAGGACGATGTGACCGTTGCGCACGACCAGGACACTGTCGATGTGGAAGCTTCGTTCTTCGATGTGCGCCAGCATGTCGGCCAGCACATCCGAGCGCATGCCCTGGGCCTCGGGTGTGGCGGTTGACCATTCTTCTTGCGGATATGTGTTTGACGGCGGCACTGTCGTGCCGTCTCCGCAGGATACCGCCAGAACGAATAAAACCAGGGCGGGAATTGCAATCAACATTTTCGCTTGATTTGATTTCATGGCGGGCTGATCCATTTATTGCCATCCTGTAGCATTTCGTATTGATTCGCGCCGAACATATCCGTTTTATGGACCTGTCGGCCCTTAGGGCAAGTAATCAACAATGAGGGTGCCCCTGCCATAGTACGCCCAAAACAAGATTGGCAACCCTATCTTCGAAATATTGATCGGGATATCTGGAAACAGCAGATGGAAGGCCACATACTGCGGGCGGATATTCCGCCCGCATTTGTAATCAAGGCCCATCGGGTGCCTATTTAAGAAGAATCTTTATCTCTTGAGCGTCCGCCTAGCAGGAGTTGCCGAAACAGCGATGACTGAACCAGGAAGTTTTATTTGTCATCTTACGGATGCAAGATTCAGAAATGATGCCGCGCCCCGAACATCCCCACTGCAGAAAGGGTGTTCCCGAGGTTTCCACATTGCGCCGCGCCTTTGCCATCCCGGCATTGGAGGCGTCGGGCCAGGCCTATGAAATCCACTGTTGTCAGGATGCCAATTTGACGTCCGTGGGCGCTGGATCAGCCTTTGGCCCCTGATTGGCGATCGCGGTGGAGGTTACGGATTCGTCCAGTTCATGGTCAGCACCGTAAATATCCCGGACCACATCGGGTGTCAGCTTGGCGGGCACGGCGTCAAACACGATGCGGCCTTTGTGCATACCGATGACACGATCACAATAGGTGCGAGCCGTGTCCAGGGTGTGGAGGTTGCAAATCACGGTGAGCTTGTCGCGGGTCCGGATCTCACGCAGTGACGTCATTACTTTCTCGGCGCTTAGCGGGTCCAGCGAGGCAATCGGCTCATCGGCCAGCACCATTTTGGGTTTTTGCATGAGGGCGCGTGCGATGGCCACCCGCTGCTGCTGGCCACCGGACAGGGTTTCGGCCCGCTGCAGGGCCTGGTCGGCAATCCCAAGCCGCCCAAGGGCGGCCAGGGCCTCTTCGACCAATGATTTTCCGAAAATACTGAACAGGCTTTTGAGGGTGCTGTGGCCGTTCAGACGGCCCAGAAGCACATTGGTGACCACATCCAGACGGGGAACCAGGTTGAACTGCTGAAAAATCATGGCGCAATCCCGCTGCCAGCGTCTTTTCTCCTTGCCCTTGAGATGCAGAATGTCCCGTCCGTTTACCTGGATACTGCCCCGGCTGGCCTCGGTCAGGCGGTTGATCATGCGCAGCATGGTGGATTTTCCGGCGCCGGACGGGCCGATAACCCCGACCATCTGCGGCGCTTCAATGGAAAATGAGACCGCATCGACGGCCGTTACGGTCCCGAAATGTTTGGTCAGGTCTTTTACGATCATGAGACGCCCCTTGAAACGTTTGCGGTGTTACATGCTCTGGCTGCGGCGACGGCCGTGGATCAGGCGCCTGCGAAGCTTGCCCGAAATGGTGTCCATCGCCATGACCAGGAAAATGGTCAAGACAATCAGGTAAAGGGTATTTTCCCAATCGCGCTGGGTATTCATGGTTTCCACCAGCATCAGGCCGATGCCGCCAGCCCCCAGCGCACCGATGATGGTGGCCGACCGCACGTTGGATTCCAGGTAGTACAGGCATTGGGAAATAAACACCGGTAAGATCTGTGGAATGACGCCAAACCGATAAAACTGCCAGCGGTTGGCGCCGGTGGCCCGCACCCCTTCCATCTGCTGTTTGCTGACCCCTTCCAGGGCCTCGGAAAACAGTTTGCCCAACGAACCCGTGTCGGTAAACGCTATGGCCAGGGCGCCGGTCAGCGGTCCGAGCCCAAAGGAGCGGATAAAGATAAGCGACCAGATAAGCATGTCGATACCGCGCAGGAAATCGAACAGCCGGCGCACAGCCAGTCGCAGGACCTGGGACGGCGTGAAATTGGACGCCGCGAGAACAGCCAGAGGCAGTCCCACCAGACCAGCCGTGGCGGTACCCAGGATGGCCATCAGAAAAGTCTCCAGCAGGGCAACGAACACATGGCCATGCTGCCAGTCCGGATTGGTCCAGAAGGTATGCCCGATCAGTTTCCAGTTGGGCCGATCCGCCTGAAGACGCTCCGGGCTGAATGCCAGCCGAATGATTTCCCAGGGCGAATAGGCGGTGAGTTCCGAGCGGAAGGGAAAGAAAAAGTTCTCCCAGCCCATGAAATAGCGGTGGATTTCCACGCGGGTGCGGGACATCTGGATACGCCGGCCGATCGTGGGGCGGGCATCAAATTTGGCCGCCGTAGCCCTGAGCCATTCCGGAGGAGCCTGGCCTTCAGGCAGCAGGGTTTCCACGCCGCTGGCAGTAATCGATACCCGGATCGGACCGTAACCCGGGGTTTGCAGGACGAGTTGCTTGTTCGATAATTCGACATGATATCCGCCGCCCAGATCCACGAAGGTGGCATCGTCTGACATGCGGACCCATTCCGGCGGTGCTTCGTAAGTCGCCGTGCGTTCGCCTTCCACAGCAACAACGGTCCTTGTATCCCCCCTGAAAAACTTGGTGACATGAACTTTGTGGGCCACAGCATCCGTTGCCAGAAGCGTGGCCCGTATGGGTTGGGCCTTAGCGATCAATCCGGGCACATCGAAGGCGACGCAGACATAGGCCAGATAGGCGACCACTACAAGCGTTCCCGCCATGATCAGCAGGCTGTTGCGCCTAACAATCGGGTAAACGCCCAAGCCAACGGCGCTGTGCTCCCGGGTGTCGATGGTCATGGAACTTCCCGACATCGATGACCTCCCCTAAGCGCTGGTCTTGCCGGACACGAGCCGCTGGCGCATGAATGATGAAAGTTGATCGATCGCAAAAATGGACAGGATCAACAGGAAGAACAGGGCCGCCGTCTCGTCACCGGCGCCTTTGCCCCAGCCGATGGTGCGGCGCAGTTCGGTGCCGATGCCGCCGGCCCCCACAAACCCGAGGATGGCTGAGGCCCGGACGTTGATTTCGAAACGCAGCATGAAATAACTGAGGTAATTCGGCAGCACCTGTGGCAGCACCCCGTAACGCATACGTTGCAGCCAATTGGCACCGCAGGATTCGAGGCCTTCCACGGGAGCGGCATCCGCGTTTTCGTTGACCTCGGAAAACAGTTTCCCCAGCGCCCCGGCCGTATGGAAGGCAACGGCAATCATGGCCGGAACCGGGCTGGACCCCAGGATAAAAATCAGAAACAGGGCGATAATCAGTTCGGGAAAAGCCCGCATGCTGTCCATGACCCGCCGGACAACGGGAATCACCACAGGCGGTTTGACGCCCAGGTTGCTGGAACCCAGAAATGCCAGCACCACGGCGGCGGCGCCGCCGACCAAGGTGGCCGCCCCGGCGATATTCAGGGTTTCGATGAGGGCCGGAATAAATTGGATCACCAGCCCGAAGAAACCACCGCCAGCACCCCAGGCCTCCCGGACAATCTCACCGGGATAGTCAAAGAATTTCTCCAGCCCGTTCAGAAAACTGCCGGAGTTCATGCTGCTGGCCAGGCCGTACCCGTTGGCAAGCACCACGATCATCAACAGAATGCCGATCGTCGAATAGAGTTGGCGCCGCTTCTCCATGGCAATGATTTCAAGCTGGATGGCATCTGCTGTCATAACGGCATCTCTTAATACAATTGCCAAGACCGCCCTTGGCAGGCGGCCTCGGCAGGATCAGGTTTACTAGTTTTTGGATTTGGCCTTGCGGGCCGCGATGATGCTCAGGTAATCCGAATGGTCGATGGGGGCGATGGCCTTGATTTCCCCGGCCATGAAGCCGTAGGCGCATTCGGCATCCATGGACGGCAGGCTGGCCAGCCACCCGGTGACCTTGAGTTTGACGGATTCCGGCAGGGATTTGCGCAGCACGATCGGACCCTCGGGAATCAGCTTGGAGCGCCAGATTTCCTGAATCTGGGTCATGTCCACGAGACCGGCATCGGTTGCCTTGCGCAGGGCGCCGCTGTTGAAACCGTCCACCCAGTTGCCCAGGCCGTCGGCCCAGGTGACACCGCCGTCGATATCGCCATTGAATACGGCGACGATGGTCTGTTCGTGCCCGCCGGTAAATTTGACTTTCTTGAAATAATCCCCGGATTTCATGGAATAGCCGGACTGAGGAATTTCGATGGACGGAATCAGGTAACCGGAGGTGGAGTTGGGATCACCAAAACCGAAAACCTTGCCCTTCATGCCGTCCAGATTCTTGATCCCGCTGTCCACGCGGGCAAACCCGATGGAGTAGTAACCGAAAGAGCCGTCTTTGTTGATTTTCGTCAGAACCGGTTCGACCGCGTCGGGGTTGGTCAGATAGACTTTGGCGTAGCCGGAAGCGCCCAGCCAGGCCATATCCAGGTTCCCGCCCAGCAGTCCTTCGATCACGCCGTTGTAATCGGCCGGGGCGAAAAGTTTGACGGGCACGCCCAGGAGTTCTTCCGCCTGAACTTTAAGGCATTCATTGGAACGCAGCCGGTCAGAAGCATTTTCACCGCCCAGAATGCCGATGCGGAATTCCGTGATGGTCTCTTCGGCAATGGCACCGCCGGCTAAAATCAGGGATAGGCAAATCCCCAGCAGAATATACATCACCCGATTCGATTTGCTGTTGAACGTCATTCTTTTCTCCTCAATTTTGGTTAACTGTTAATTTATGCTTGGGGCTGAAAACGAAGCCCTATGAAATGATGGATACGTTTATGCCGTGTTAGAAAAATGATAGGCTACGGTTGGGACACAAAAAAAATGCCCTTCAGAACCCTCCAGGGGGATCAATATTTGGGGACGGACCGTTCCAGAATTTGGATTCAGGCAACGGGTTTGGGGTGGCCTGGGCAAGTCTTTTCCTGATGGATCGTGCCAGGTATTTTTGCAGGGTTCATAAGCTGTTAAATGCCGAATAGAGCAGCGTTTGCGGCACGGCGATGTGATTCCAACGACTCTGAGCTGAAGCATTCGAACCTGTTTGTAGAGCATAACTTGGATTGGAGTTCCCCCAGCGCTGTAATTCAGCCCGGCAAAGCCCGCAGGCGCGGGTCGGTCGAGCGGATCGTTACGGGCCGGCCTTCAATTATCTCCTGGCATCGCTCGAGGGTTTCGGTCTCGAGCCGCTGCATGGCCTCTGCGGTATGGAAAGTAAGATGCGGCGCCAGGATCAGATTTTCGCAGGCGCCTCTTGGTCTGAGGAAGCTTTATGCGCCCCCCCTTCCGGCTCACCTGACGCAGCAACGGCCAGGGCTACGGCAGCGATCAGACGTTGCATGTCGGCAGGGTGAACGTCGCCGATATTGCCGATGCGAAAGGTATCGCGGTCAGTGATCTTGCCCGGGTAGATCACAAAACCGCGGGCTTTGAGATCGGCATAGAAAGATTTGAACTGCCAACCCGCCGTGGGGGGATAAAGAAACGCGGTGATGATCGGCGACTGCCATTGCAGCGGCAGCAGCGTCTCGAAGCCCAAGCGCGCCATTCCGTCCACAAGGATCCGGTGATTCTCCACATAACGCCCATGGCGGGCCGGGATACCGCCTTCGGCCGCCAGTTCGTCTAACGCCTGGTAAAATGCCCGCACCACATGGGTGGGTGAGGTGAAGCGCCATTTGCCGCCGTGCGCTTCCATGGTCTGCCACTGGTCATAGAGGTCCAGGCTCAGGGACCGGGCCTGGCCGCGCGTCGCTTCCAGAACAGACTTGCGGGCGATCACGAATCCAAAGCCCGGAACGCCCTGGATGCATTTGTTGGCGCTGCTGACGATGTAATCCGCGCCCATGGCGTCCGGATCCATGGGAATCCCGCCGAAGCTGCTCATGGCATCCACGATGAAGCACTTGCCGTGAGTCTTGACCAGGCGGCCGATCGCTTCCACCGGATTGAGCATGCCTGTCGTGGTTTCGCAGTGCACCACGGCCACATGGGTGATGGCCGGATCGGAGTGGAGGGCAGCCGCCAGTCGATCCAGATCGGGCGGCGAGCATTCGTCGCCGTCCTGAAATTCATGTACGATCCCGCCGCACCGGGCAATCTCGGCCATCCGGCGCCCATAGGCCCCATTGGCCACGACAAGCAGCTTGCCCGTTGCGGGCACCGCGGTGCTGAGGGTTGCTTCCACGCAGTAGGTGCCGCTGCCCTGCATCAGGATGCTGGTATAGGTTTCATCGGTGCCCGCCAGATCTAAAAGCCGGCGGCGAATCTGCTGGACGATGGCGTTGTAGTCGCTGTCCCAGGTGCACCAGTCCTTATACATGGCGGCCTTCACGCTTTTGGTGGTGCTCAACGGCCCCGGGGTGAGCAATAGATAGGGGTTATCGGGCATCGCTTCTGGATTCATGGCTTCTCCACACAAGGCGCTAAGGTTTGAAAAGCCTGGGCGACGATGTCCAGGGAGCGGTCCAGATCGGCCTTCTCGATGGTCAACGGCGGTGTCAGGGTGAGAAAACTGCCGTGGGCCACCTTGAAGCTGAGTCCCATCGCCAGGCAGGCATACATGATCCGATCCGCCGGAACCACGGCCGGCGTCTTCTTCTGCTGATCTTCAACCAGGTCCAGACCGAAAAGCAGCCCCCTTCCGCGAACATCGCCGATGAGGTCGAAACGGGACTGTAAGGCCTTCAGCCGCTCGATGGCGCCCTGACCCAAACGGACGGATCGTTCCACCAGGCCTTCCGACTGGATGACATCGATGGTGGCCAGGGCGGCGGCGCAGGCCACCGGATTTTTTTCGTGGGTATAATGCCCCAGGGCCTTGTCCGGCGCCAGATCAAGGTCGGTGCGGGCCACGATGGCCGCCAGCGGGAAGATACCCCCGCCCAACCCTTTCCCCAGAATGAGGATGTCCGGTACGGCCGCCTCGTGCTCGCATGCCAACATCTTCCCGGTGCGCCCCAGGCAGACGGCGGTTTCGTCGAAAATAAAGAGGGCCCCGTAACGGTCACAGGCCCGGCGGACCCGCTGCCAGTAACCCGGCGGCGGTGGATTGACCGCCGTGCAGCGGATGGGCTCGGCGATGACAGCCGCCACGTCGCCTTCGCGCTCCATGATGTATTCGATGTAGCGGGCGCACTTGAGATCACAGGTTTCGCAGCCACTGCCGGAATCCCACAGGCAGCGGTAGGGATCGGCCGGTGGTACATGCACGCAGCCGGGCAGCAGCGGCCCGATACCCTGCCGGAACAGGGCTTCCCCCCCGATGGAGATGGCATCCAGGGAGGCGCCATGGAAGGAATCCCACATGGAAATGGTCTTGAACCGGCCCGTGGCGGTGCGCGCCAGTTTGAGGGCCATGCCCACCGCGCTGGTGCCCCCGGGTGCCAGCAGCACCTTGCCCAGCGGATCCGGGGTAATCTCCGCCAGGGTCTCGGCCAGTTCGATGGCCGGTATGTTGGTGTAGCGGCGCGGGCAGAAAGGCATGCGCGCCAACTGGTCTTTGACGGCCGCCATGACCTGGGGATGGGCATACCCGACCTGATGGGCGCTGTTGCCGTGGAAGTCCAGAATCGCGCGCCCCTGAAGATCTTCGAGCAGTGATCCGCGGGCTTCCGTGAGCACGTTCAGGCAGGGCGTGGAGAGGCTCTGGCGAATGAAACCGCGGGTGTCTCTTTCCAGCCAGTGACGGGTGTCGTCGTCAATCTGGCGCGACTGCCACTGCTGGCGGTGAACGGAGAGATTGCTGTCCCCTTCGCCTATAACTTCCATTGGGTTCGAATCGTTTTTTTTCGCGCGGCTCACGGATGTTCACCGTTTTGCAGACGTCGACCGACATCGTCGACCACATCAATACAGTCCCAAATGCCCTTGACCACGAAATGGGCGCCGGCTTCACGATAACGGGTTTCGATGACGTCCAGGCGCCGGTTCAAGTCTTCGGGCGGCAGTGCGGCGACCGCTTCCTCGGTAAGCCCCAATTCGTTGCCCGACTGGGTCAGGCCCACGGTCCACATCCCGGCATTGCGCCCTTCTTCGATATCGCTGACCGTGTCACCGATCTTGATCATGGACGCAAAGGGATAAACCTGGAGTTGGATGGCATTCTGGTAGCACATCCAGGGAAACGGCCGGCCGGCGGGAACATCGGATGAGCAGACGGCACTGTCCGGCGCATATCCCCTCCTGGCGGCCTCCGGGACCAACACGGCCATCATGGGGGCGGTGTAGCCGGTGCAGGAGCCGATTTTGATGTTGTGTATGCGCATGGCCTCGACAAAGGGCAGCAGGCCGCGAATCGGTTCGGCATGGTCGGCAATCGCCGCGATCATCATGGGTTCGGTCTTGGCGTAAAGCCTTTCCACATCGGTTTCGTCGGGCGCTTGACCGTGCTTTGCCTGCCACTGCCCGGCAACGCGCGGCAGGCGGCACATGCTGCGGATGTGTTCCTTTTTCTCAAGCCCCATGAACTGCCGTGCCTCTTCGGCGGTTACGGCAACCTCAAAGGCGGCGAAGACCTTCACGAACACATCGGCCGGGCCCATGCAGCCGTAGTCGACAGCGGTACCAGCCCAGTCGAGGACCACGGCCTGCACCGGACCGGTATAAGGCGATCTATGATGCCAAGCGGACATAACGTGGATCTCCCTTCACGCGAAGATTTCTTGATGATGGCTTTCAGTTGGCAACCTGCGTGACCGATCCAGCCGAGCGACGGACCGTGCGGATTTCTCTGACCAGTTCGAAGAAGGCCTTTACCGGGCGAAGGTTCTCGAATTCCGGCAGGCAGACGACGTATTGGCTGGCCGCGAGATCCAGGTCCGCCACCCGGATGCCGACCACTCTGGGGTCGTGGCTGAATTCATCCTTCAGGGCGATGCCGAATCCGACGCCGGCGGCAACGGCCTCTTTCATGGCTTCCCACGAATCCAGTGCCAAGAGAACAAGCGGGCGGATGCCGCGATGTTTCAGACGCCGTTCGAAGATCTGGCGGGTCATGGAAGTGGCGTGCCGGGCCACCATATTCTGACCGTTCAATTCAGCGGCGTCGATTTGCGGCCGCCGGGCCCAGGGATTTTGTTCGGAGACAAAAAGAACGATCGCCTGATCTCCGTATGCCAAGCTGACCAGACGCTCATCCGGGGTACTGCCCGTGATTTCAGCCAGATCCAGGCGGCAGGCAACCACGTCTTCAACGAGGTTGGCCGAATCGCCGATTTTGGCCTTGACCTTGATTCCGGGATATCGTTCCATGAACACGGCCAGCAGATCCATGACCAGGTAGTGGCAAATCAAACCGATATGCAGATGGCCGCTGCGCAGTTCACCGGCTGCGTCTAACGTAACCTGGAAGTCTTCGATCAGTCCCAGGATCTTACGGGCCTTGAGCACGAGCTCTTTTCCCAGGGGGCTGAATTCAAGGTGTCGGCCGCAACGCCAGAACAGCTTGATCCCATGCTGGGCCTGCAGTTTGCGCAGCGGAATCGAAACGGCCGGCTGGGTAAGACCCAGCTGATGGGCCGCGCCCGTGAAAGAGCCGGTCTGTTCCAATGCTTCCAGGGCTTTGAGTTGGTTCAGGTTTACGTAAAGCCTGCAAATTCGATAGCACGTTAAAACGGAATTGACGGGTAACTTGTCTTTCAGGAAGAGATTGGGAAAAAATTAATACACGGTTAGAATTGCGTTGCTGGAATTTAAAAAAATATAGAAAGGTTTAGAAAAAATTTATACCGGCTGCAGTCCCTGGAAAGGATAGGCCCACATGAAGACTGATATTACCACCATATTGTTCGCACCCTGGATAATGGGTGTAATCGTGACTGCCATCCGCTTGAGGGTATTCTCGACTATTTCCGATTCGGAAATGACGGCTGAAGAAATTGCCGCCGCATGCTCTGCCGTCCCCGAACGGCTGGAGCCCATCCTTGAAGCTGGGGTCTGTCTGGGTTTCTTACAATGCCGGCAGGGAAAGTATAAGAACACACATTTCAGCGCCGTCTATCTTGTCGAAGGCCAACGCACCTACGTCGGAGACTTCATCAAACTCATCAATGATGAATCCCGGCAATCGAATTACGCCGGGGAGATTTTCTGACCGATTCCCTGGGGGAAAATATTGATGTCGTGCTGCTTTCCGATGTCATTTATGCGGCCACCCAGGCCAAGGCGGTTTTAGTTAACGCCTGGAAAAGCCTCGCACGGGATGGATTGGTGATCATTCGCGGGTACTATGCCGATCCGGATGGTTCGCGACCATTGATGGGCGCTTTATTTGCTGTGAAACAGGTAGTCGACGATGCGCGGGAAAAAATGATGACGTGCGCCACGTTGAAGGCGAGTGTCACCGCAGTTGGCTTCGAAATTGTGAAAGCGGCTCCCTTGACAGAATTTTCTTTCGTTCTGGTTGGCCGCAAACCATAGGGGCCGCATAGCGGACATAAAAGCGTCTTCACGCCGCGACTGCCATTAGAAGCTGTTCCGCTTCTGGCTGCCGCTCCTTTGGTAGTCTGCCGCGATCGCACCCGCAACCGAGTCATAGTGGCCTTCCAGCAGCAGCTCGATCGCGTTTTTTTCACCAAAGCCAGCCAGCGGCGTGGCGAAAAACTGCCTGACGCCATCATGGGTATACACCCTGGCCGCAAGCGCCGCGATCAGGTCAAGCCGCACCAGCCTCCGCCGGTGTTCTTCCGGGAACACACCATGGCCTGATTGCATCAACCCGGTAATGGCCCTTGGCGATATTTTCAGGAGCCGGGCCATCTGGCGATCGGAAAGCCCCATGGCGTGCTGCACGCGCTGCATCCTGGCAGCGGCACTACCGCTTTTTGAACTGTACATGTTCATATCGGCCTCCCGTTTTCGATGGAGACGCTTACTAAACTATTTGGAAACGAGTGTATCTCATACCGCAGAGCGGGAGGCTTCATGCAGCCCCACGGGGGTTAGGAAACGCTTTCAGACGCTCAGCATTAATCCCCTTTGCCCCGCGCCGAGCATCGGTGGCAGGGGCGGAAAAAGCGTGTCGGCCTGTCTGAGCGAAGCGAGTTCCGACACGCGCCGAACCTGACACCGAAGCGCAGGACAAAGCGGGGCACGGGCGCCTTCTTTTGGTTACTTTTCTTAGGCGCCTAAGAAAAGTAACAGTAAACAACACTGGATCGGTA
>CAJHYH010000348.1_pt1 | contig 16178 bp, 6 predicted proteins | sample 9198661 | NCBI WGS metagenome assembly CAJHYH01 (sample SAMEA7708356, study PRJEB35096) | sediment metagenome | biome: marine neritic benthic zone biome [ENVO:01000025]; feature: sediment [ENVO:00002007]; material: shallow marine sediment [ENVO:03000034] sea grass bed [ENVO_01000059] ... | reverse complement strand
TGGCAATGGCTTCCGTTATGGTTCGCTTAAGCTGGCGGACTTCTTCCAGTCGCTGCCTGAACAAACCGTATTCCATACCGGCCAGCGCATCTATGGAGGAAGCGCCTGAAATCGCCAGCATGGCATCCAATTCCTCGGGATGGGCCTGGGCGTTTGAAGCGATAAAACGCAGCCGCTCAAGGGATTCCGCCGTTGTCGCAAGTGTATCCTCCCCGGTGATTTGATCGTAGTCGGCAATGATGTCGTTTAGCACGGCGTCAAGTATTCCGGAACTGGCCGCGGCCATTCGCCCCTCGGCCCGGCGCACCGCTTCACCTGCCGCGACACCTGCACGCATGTCAGCCAGAGGATCGAGAAGGTCTACAAAATCCCAGTAGGTGGTGGAATTGTTATATCGGCGGGATAAATAATTGAGGAATTTCCGGGTCTCATTTTCACCTTCAACATCTGTCAGGTACCGTTCCGCATAAGCACGAATGACTTCCTGACGGAGAGACGTATCGATCCCTCTGGTATTGAGAAAGGTATACGCTTTTCTTAAGTCACTGTCGGAATCTCCCTCGTTGATTTCCAAATGAAGCCGCTCAACACCCCGCTGGACATCGTTTTTATCATCCCTGGCCAGACTGTACATCCGCCGCCAGACGGTCCCGCGTGTAACCGGTATGGTAAAATTGATATCGTATGCGGGCCTTAAGCTGTCCGGGCCTGGCTGTCCAGTCTGGGCCAGGACCTGATCCATTTGACGGCATGCCCAGTATTTTGTGACCAGTCCAATGATTTTGTCGTAATCAAAATCAAGCTTAGCGATATAGATTTCATCCGCAGGGGTCAGATTTCCATGAAGTAATAGCCTTGCGTTGACGAAATCACTGCCCCCCTCGGTCATTTCATCAGCGACCACCCCCTGAATACGGGTCCGGGCCGTTTCCCATTGACGCTCGTATTCCTGAAGCGTTTCGGAATCATCGCTTTGTCTGGCGCGCTCGATTCTGCTCATCCAGATGGTCCGGATGGTTCGAACCGCATTGAATACCTGCTCTTCGTTTGTTCCGGCACCTGTGTATCCTCCCGTCGTTGCTGCGGCCAGTATCCCTTCCGCGACCTCCAATTCGATGGTTTCACGCTGAAGCTGCTGTTCCTGAGACAGGGGGCCGGTTTCCACCCCCACCGTCTCCATATAGTTGCGATAGCCCTGAAGAACGGATTGGACAATTTCCCAGTCTTCGCCTCCGAGTTCACTGTCCATTGCATTGTACAGTGTCATATCGGTCCAGGTGCCTTCCGTAGACCATCCATTGCCGTTCCTGACAAAATTATTCCAGTCCCGTTCAAACCCCGCAAAAGACTGCGGTCCCCTGCTCCATTCGTCCTGTATCCTCCGGATGACATCGTTGGTATTTGTCCCCGTAATCCCCACACTGTCCAAATAAAGATGTTCGGCCGACTTGAGGTCATGGTGAAGCAGGGCCAGTGCTTTGTTTTCATCCGCGCCGGACAGATCCGCTTTGAGATCTTTTTTCAGGCTTCCTTCGCCGATGTCATGAAAGGCCCGATTGTACCGCCTCTCAAGTTCCTGACGGCCAGAATGGCTTAAGCCTTCCAGAATTCGGAAAAGCTCTGCGTCCCGCGTTCCCACAGGGATCAAAGCAAGTGCCACCGCCGTGTGCTGTTCGTGATAGTTGCTCGATGACAGAAGGGCAAAAGCCCTTACCAGAGAATCCCCATCCAGTTGTGATTTTAAATAATCCTGGATAGTTTGGCTTCGGGTGATGAGAAAACAGGCCTGAACCTGCAAACGCATTCCCTCACCAAGTCCCGTCAGCGCCCTCAAGGTACGGGGCTCGTCATTTAGCCAGTTGAGGGCATCGTAAACTTCATCGGCACGTCTTTGAGCCTCATCCGTATCCACCCCGCCCCGTGGAGATTCCTTGTTGCGCTGGATATACCCCTGGCTAGAAAATGCATTCTGCTGAACGACATGGGCAGCCTCGTGGGCCATAAGTGAAATGTCCCCAGCGCTCTGCCCGCGTCCGAGATAGATATTGTCCTGATAGGTAAAGGCTTTGGCATGAATGGCGTTGGCAGCTTCATGGGCCTGGGCATCCGAATGCACCCTCACATGACGCAAAGAGGTCTTTAAAACCGGTTCGATGCGCGACCGTGTGCTATCAGGCAGAAGGTTGCCGCCGGAGTTTTTCCGAACAATCCGGTTGACGGTGTGTGAAGGCCCGGTCCCGCCCTGATCTTTTGCCTGCACCGAAGGAGGAATTCCTTTTTCCTCATCCCATTCTTCACGGCAATCGGGGCATGAAGCACGGGCAACAAGGGTTTCAGGTAATTTGGTCTGAATGAAGGTATCATTCCCCTTCTCTTCCTCATCCTCTTCCATGATGCCATGCTCCGGGGACTCAGGCATCTGCATCACGGCTTCCGAAACCCTGTCCGCTTCCTGCTCATAGGGGTCATCCGGTTCTCCCAAAGACAACTTCGGGAACACCGCGGTTTCGTCTATTTCCTCCTCCGCACTCATATCCTTCTCAACCGGGGAGGAAAATGAAGCAAAACCGGATTTTTGAAGGAACAGCGGCACACCGGATTCAATCTGACCATCATGCTCGTGATCGACAGTGGGAGTCTTTTCAGATACTTGCTCCGCCGCAGGACGATTACGCTTCTCTTTTTTTTCCAGACTTGCCGCTTGCATAATCAGGACTCAATCACCCGTTTCAGTTCAGGCACCATTTGCTTTCCCAGCTTCCGGTACTCATCGGACAGCGCTTGAATAATGTCCTTGAAATTGATTTTTCGTTCTTCGCTCCTGGCGATGACGGCCGCAGCCAGCACCACGTTGCGGATCTCGCCGCCCGTCAGGTTGCACTGTACGGCCAGTTGGTTGATGTTGGCCTTGCGCATTTCGTGATAGGTCCCCAGGTGGCTCAGCCAGATGGCGCGCCGTTCTTCGGGATTGGGCAGGGGGAATTCGATCATCATGTCCAGGCGGCGGGTAAAGGCCGCATCGAAACGCGCCTTGCTGTTGCTGGTCAGGAGCACCACGCCGCTGTAGGTCTCGATGCGCTGCAGGAGGTAGTTGGTCTGCGCGTTGGCGAAGCGGTCGTTGGAATCCTTGATGTCGGTACGCTTGCCGAAAACCGAATCGGCTTCGTCGAAAAGCAGGACCACCTCTTCCTGCTCGGCCTGACCCAGGAGTTTGGCCAGGTTCTTTTCGGTCTCGCCGATGTATTTGCTGGTGATGGCGGCCAGGTCCACCCTGTAGAGGGGGATGCCCAGGCGATTGGCCAGCCAGCTGGCGGCCAGAGTTTTCCCGGTACCCGAAGGCCCCAGGAACAGGGCTTTGACCCCCATCTGGTAGCGCGCCTTGATCGTCACGCCCAGGGCGTCCCCCAAGTGTTCGCGGACATGGCAGCGTTTTTCCAGCAGAGCCAGCTGCTTGCCGGTGACGGGACGCACGATGAGGGCCTCGTCGGACACCAAGGCGTCTATGGGCTGGGCCAACGCGGCCAGCCCGCTGCTTTCCCGCTGCCAGGCCGCCCGTCTGATCTCGTCCAGCCCCACATCCTCCCTGCCCCGGCGGGCGCTCTGCCGGCGGGCAAGCTGCGCCAGTTCCTCGATGCGTGCTGTGCTGTGGACATGATCCCGGGCCATTTGACCGGCGAGTTCCCGGTCTTCCAGGTGGGCCGCCCACAGGTTCTCGCGCTCTTCCCGGGTGGGACGCGGGATGATCCAGCTGCTCAAGCTGCCGTGACGGCTCTCAAAGGAACCCTCCAGACCGGTCATCACCAGGATCGATCCCCGATACCCCCTTAGCTGCGGGATCTCGATCAGTTCGCCCGGGCCGCAGGGGTAGTGAAATACCGGGACCCTTTGCTGCAACTGGCAGATGGGGCCCAGGCCCGGCAGGGCGCTCTTTTCATCGTGGATAAACAGAGGGGCGCTTCCGCTGAAGGATGCCACGGCCTTCGCGGCAACGGCGGTTTCCCGCGGAGAAGCACTGCGCAGCACCAGGACCGCGTTGGGGAAAGACTGGAGCGCCCGCGCCTGCGCGCGCGCGCCTGAAAGGATTGACGGGGGCAGATCGAAATCCGGGTATGGCAGGGCCTCACTCGCCCCGGGCCAGTTGATCTCGCCGGCCACCACACACAGGGCCACGGCCGAGGGCATCTTCACGCCCTGCTCGGGCAGGGGCGCGGAGGCGTTCAATATCTCCAGTAGCCCCAGTTCCAGCGCCTTGCTGTTGGCGATGCACGCCATGGCGCTGTCTTCTCCGTCCGCATTGACCGGCGCTAAATATTCGTTCAGCAGACTAAGGGTCGGGCGCGATCCGCCCACCGGGTTCTGGAGGTAGGCGATGCAGCGCCCCAGCATGGCATCGCGTTCGACTTCGAAACACAGAAGCAGAACGAGGATTTCCGGCAATGAAAGTGCATGGTCATTGGCGATTTGCACCAGCATTGCTTGTCCCGCAGGCGGCGTCTCGAGGGCGGCCTGGAACAATTCCGGCCAGGCGGTTTCAGGCTTGTCGGCAAACCGGTCACGAAAGGTTTGCATGTAAAGGGCTTCGGCGTTGTTCTGCTGGAAGGCCTCTTCGGGGACGAGTCTGGCGAGCAGGGCCAGCAGGTAATCGCGCAGCCCCGCCTCGGGGCGGTCCGCAAGACCATTCCGCTCGTTCGGCGGCAGGGAATCGGGCATGGTTAGCGATCAGCCTCCGTGTAGTGGATCTGGACGACACGCCCGAGCCAGGGCACCCAGCCGGGATTGACGTCCAGACCGGCCAGGCGCACGCGGATGTCCAGCGTGTCGATGGATCCAGTGATGTCCAAGTGGGTTTCGGTTAGCGCGATAAATGCGGGGCGCCTGATCAGTTCCCGGACGTTCATGCCCGCCAGGTTGCGAATGTAGCGGCAAACGGCGATCACGAAGATATCGCGCACCGGGTTTAGCCCCAGCGGTTTTGAAGGCTCCCGGGAGCGGGGAATCCTGAAGAGCGCCTGTCGATCGGCAGGGGCCTTGGCGAAAATGGTTTGCCGGGTTACAGCCTTATGCCGTTTTTGAGCCCGTTTGAGAACCACTTCAGGATCTCGCAGGAATTGAACGCTTGGGTCATCAGGCGGGATCCTCTGCCGAAAGGCGATCCGCCATAAGATCGTTTCTCGCAGGTCATCCAGCGGATATCCGGGATGATCTTCAAAGATGGCTTCGATCCCCAGCCTCGCGAGGACGTTGATCAGCAGGGGAAAACCGGCGTAAGCGCTATACGCCCCCGCAAAAAGGTGGTCCAGCCCGATCCGTTCGGGGCCGGTCCTGGGCTCCCGGGATGCCCGCGGGACGTCAGGATCCAATGCGTCCGGTCGGGCCGGAAACGGCATCGGACCCTGAGGCCTGGCCCCGGGTTCGCCGGATGGCCCCCTGTCGCCTCCGGCCGTGGAGGGTATTTGAGTGTTATCGGTCGGTCGGTCTTTCTCCGGCGCCGGGGGTCCCTTGAATCGGCGCCGGCCATTTTCCCGCTTCAAGGCAACGGAAGCCTGGCCCCTGGCGGCCGGTAAATAAGCGATAGGCCCCGGAAACCTTGCCGCCCCATTTGCGGCGATCGGCAAAGTCGGATCCGGGGCACGCGGCTGAAAGGCAATACCCTTGCCTGGCGATCGGTACCGCGGGGGGAGATCAGGCGGCGTTGGCTTCCGGGTTGCGACCTGGATCATGGTCCGCCTGATCTCCGCGGGGCCTATGACCTCTTCTCTACCCGCCATCACCAGGCCGGTTGTCAGAATCGAACGCGCGTCTTCGAGCCCCCAGAGGTGCACGGCCTGGGCCACCAGCTCCCGGCTTTTCGCCGCCAACCCGTCGGTTGGATATGCATACCTTGCCGGCTCGAAGGACAAAGGTGGATCGCCGGCATCAGACACCCCGGGTTTCAAGGTCTTTTTCGTCTTGAGCCCAAGGGATACGACCAGCCGGCGGAACGGTTTTTCCGTGAGGGTCTGGAGCAGATGGAGAAGGCGATCATTGGCAAAGAGTGGTTCGAGCACGTAGGCCAGATTGGCCAGTACCGTCGGCCGGGTGTAATCGACCGATATCCGGACCACCTGGCCTATGATTTCCTGTAAGCTCTGCGCAACCGGTTGCCGGGCCGACCAGCCCTTTACGGCCACCGGCCAGAACCAGGCCCGGGGCAGATGCCCGCTGGCCAGTTGCTCCGTGAGCAGCCGGTGGGGTTCGAGTTCATGCGCAAACCAGACCGCCGGCAGGTTGGGATGACCAGTTGGCCGCAACGCAATCCGGGTCGGCCGAACGGTACGGATAAACGCATCGATGCGATCCGCAAGCAGATAGCTGCTGGTGCGGTCATCGAAACGCCCCAGATCCATGGATTTTATGTAGACGACGCCGTTGGGGGGCAGGCCCGGAAACGAAGCGGTTCGCAGGGCGTCTTCAACCAGATGGGTGATACGCGGCAGCCGTGCGCGGTCGTCCGTCCGGATTTTCAGCGCGCGGACTTGGCAACGAGCGGCCATGGCATCACTTCGCCATCGCGTACTGGTGGGCCGCCGATTTGAAGAATTTTACCTGGGCGCCCTGGTCGACGGTAAACTCGCCTGTCTTCGCGGGAATGTGGGTCACCTTGATGCGAGCGGCCCCCTGGGAGATGTCTTCCACCCGGCCCTGGGCGGTGACTTTGTCCTGCGAGAAGACCGTCGCGATCATGCCGATCTTGATCGACCCCTTGTCCACCACCAGATCGATCACATCGCCGCTGCGGCCCTTGGCCGGTGCGGGAACGTGCCCCCTGATCAGGGTGCTGACCGGCGCGTGGCTGGCCAGGAGGATGCAGACCCGAACGAGATCGTTGATCAGCGCAACCGCCTGGGGAACCTTCGTATCCACCTGCTGAAACAGCCAGTCCACCATATTCTGCAGGTCACGGCGCATGAAGACCTCGATTTGATCCCAAGCGGGCAGCCGCTCGAGGTGCTGCAGATTGAGCGCGGCATCGAATATGCTGATCTTGTTGGCCCACTGCAGCCTGACGGCCGGCGTCAGCTCGTTGCAGCGGTTGTAGAGGCAAACCGCGATGTCCTCGATATTTTCAAGAACGGCCGTGGCCCGTCCGGCAAGCGCGGACCGGCCCCTTCCGGTCTCGATCAGGTCGGCGAGCGAGAGCTCATCCCGGGCCTTCTGCTTGAGGCTCAGCCAGGTCAGGGCCGATAGCTGCTGCACATCGATGGCGGACTTGGCCTGGTAGAACTGCTGTCTTTGTTGCTGGTGCGTGTAGACCAGCTTGTTCACGGCCAGTCCGAATTCCTTGGGGTTGTAGGTCTTGGCGGCGGCATTCGCCGCCGGCGTCTGCAGGGGTATGTGGCGCCGGGCCCTATTTTCGGCGTACCGGAACAGATCGACGAAATGGGTCACGCTGGTGACGCGGCCCAACAACGCGCGGGCCCGTTTGAGCCAGAAGATCGGCACGTCCCTGAACAGATCGAGCATGTCCTCCAACTCGTCCGTGGCTTCATAGTCCTCGGCCAGACAGGCGGCCACGGGGCTGACATAGACCCCATACAGTTGAAGCGAGGGCACATCCGCGCGCGCTTCCACCAGACGGGGGCGCACATAGGCCAGCACGCTGACGGACTCGGTCAGAATGCGCATGCGCCGCGCATTGATCGCGGCGACACGCGTCTTTTCCTCTTCAAACAGCGAACGTGTGACCAGGGCGTCGTGACGCAGTTCGGCCAGCCTGGTCTTTATCGCGGCCAGGGCATCCTGCCACTGTTTGGCATTGCGCCTCAATACATCCAAACCGGCCTGGCATTTCTTCAGCACCTTGCGGTACTCGTCGAGCTTCTGGTCCACCACCCGCATGGCCTCCAGGGCATGCTCCAATGCGGCCACGCCCACCGAAAAATAACTGGCCTCGTCGCCGTCGGTGGGATTCGGATCGAAAAGACCTTCCCGGATGTTCTTGCTCAAAACGGTTCTCTTCAGGGAAACTTTGTTCTTACCCTCGCGCTGTATAAGGGCTTTTTCGAGTTCCTCGACTTTTTCAGGGGGAACATTATTGTCCGCCAGGAAGGTCCTTTCTGCGGTCGTCAAGGGACTGATGACCAGGGCGACAAACTGATTGGGTTTGGAGGCGATGTCGGGTGGCTTGCGTGTCCGGTCCTCGAGGACTTTCTTACGCTCATCGCCCTGAAATGGTTGAACGAAACTGTCATACTTGGGACCGATAAACAGGGCCGTGTCGGCTGGTGCCACCGTAACCGCGTCGATGATCTGCAGGGGGATCCGGCGCAAGGCTTCGAAAACCTGGGCCTTGGCGACCACACACTTCTTCTTGATCTCCATGGCCGGGGACTCGTAGATACGCTCCACGATCTTTTTCTGGCGCAGGGATCCCTTGCGTTTGAAATAGGTTTTCGGATCCTTGTAGGCCACGCTCAGGTAACTCGGAAAGGCCTCATACAGCGCCCGGCGATCGTCCTTGACGGCATCCACCTTGTCCGGCTGGGCCAGCATGGATATGGCCTTGCCGCCGTCGCCCATGCGCTCGGCCAGGATACTCGCAAAGGTACGGGCGGCGTAATAGACATCGTTGGTTTCGAGTTTTTCGCCCGTTTCGGTTTTTTGGATGAGCACCATGGCCTCGCGGATCTTTTCTTCCTCTCTTTTACCGACGACTTCGTCGGGCGCCATCTTTTCGACACGGATTTCCTTGACGTCCAGAACGAGTTTGTCGGCATCGGCCTGATCGGATTCCGCGGCGATGCGTTCGAAATAGTCATCGACGTCCTTGACCGTGGGCGCGCGGGTCTGGCCTTCAACGACCTTCCCCATGGCGGGCGAGGTCGCCAGGCGGGAGGCCTTGACATTGCCCAGCATCAACTGGCGCAGGCGGTAGATCTCCGCTTCCGTGGCGATATAGTTGGCACTAACAGACTCTTCGGTGATCTGGACTTTCTTGGAAAGGTCGGCGATATAGGCTTCAAGCCCCTCAAAGGCGGCATCGCCCACATTGTCCGGATCGATCGCCTCGTAATCCCTCCAATAAACGCCGGTATTGTCCTCCAGCCAGTCTCTCAGGTCATCGATGGTCGTAACCGCCAATTGGCCGTAATCGGTGGCGCTTGCTTCAGGCGGCAGAATAATCGGAAATTTCTTTTCATCGGGGATTTCATCGGGATCTTCGGTCGGAAACGCGGGGATTTCCTCGTAGTCGATCGCGCCGATCACCTTGGGCGCCTGGTTGCGCCAAAAAGTCCGGTTGGCGATCTGCAGCCTGATCTGATGGATCAGTTTGCGCAGGGTTTCGAGGAATATCGGATCGGGCGCTTCTTTTTTCAGCAGATCCGGCTCATAGACCGCCTGGGGCACCGGCACCAGCAGCTTGATCTTTTCCGGCTTGTGAAGATCAAAGGGGGTCAGGCCGGCGGAGGCATTGAGCGCGACTTCGAGCTGCTCCTCCGGGATGGGCACGGCATTGACGACAAACTGGCTGGGGAAGAAGCCGGTGCGCATGTCCTTGAAATCGATCAATTGCTTGGGCAGAAAACCGGCCGGCGGCAGGGCTTCAAAATGCTCCCGGGCCGTGGGGATGTCCGCATCCGCGTCCCTGATGTCGTAGAGGTGCTGGGTCAGCTGCTGAATCCGCGCCTCCCACATCAAGGGGGTGCCGTTGACCATCAGCATCGGCCTTGTGCTCAAGGGAGCACCGCCTTGCCTTACGACGGCGTACCGATCGATAAAGGAGACCCGTCCGTCTCCGTCCACATGGGCGAGTCCCACGGCCACGCCGACATCCTCCCAGGGCAGCATGGCCAGCGGATGATCGTTTTCATGATCAAAAACCCGATAGGCCAGTCGATTGCGCAATCGGCCGTTCGCCGCGGTGGGGACCGGACCGAGTTCCACCGGCCAGGGATAAAAGACCAGGCGGCAGCTGTCGATGATCTGCTCGTCTTCCAGAGGATCACGTTCCTTGTCCCAGGGACATTGGCTCTCTTCATCGATGGCGAGCTCATCGAAGATCTCGATCGGCTCGAGCACAAAGATGCCCACACCGCTGGCGGGCGCATCGCTGCCGACGGTCTCCACATTGTCGAATAAGATATCCGTTGTCCGGGGAACACTGATATCGTCACCATAGGCCGTCAAGCCCAGCCCCGCGGTCAGCCGAAGCCACTGCTCCGTGACAGTTGCGCCGCCTGCCCCGGGAACTGTGTTGCGATAGCTTGTCAGCTCGAGCCCTTTGATCACGCCGGCGGACAGTTGCCGGCCAAAGAGCATCAGATGCCGGAGACGGTGCTTGGCCGAGCGGATAAGGGTGGTGTCGGTGAGGGCGCGCCCGGTGTAAAGGTAGGGGCGGCGAAGGAAACTGTCGCTGACGCGTCTTCGTTTCTTGGGTTCGATCTGGATGACGCGCTCCCCGTGAAACCAGCGTCTTTTCTTGTAGAGGGTCATGATTCCAGTTCCTCTTTGCGGGCCAAGACATAAGCGGCGACGTCTTTGGGTTTCTTGGCGCTATCGGCCAGCAGGTTTGCCAGTTCGCTCGTGAAGGGCGTCAGTTCGGATTCGGAAAGGGCCCCGGCAACAAAATCCAGCTCGGGCACGATCAGGGCGTCGGCCAGTTTGGCCGCCTTGTCCACCTTCTGCTTGGCCGTTCCGGTGATGATCTTGTTTTCAACCCGGGCGATGCCTTTGCCCATGCGGCGGTCGGCAAACCGCAGGCTGACGTCGGCGGCATGCTTTTCATCCAGCTTTTTGGCCTGACTGAACTCCTTGAGGGCGGCCCGCATCAATATCTGCGGCGCATTGTCGGCCGGGGTTCGTTTGGCGGTGAATTTGGGAATGGTCAGCAGCCGCACCATCTCCAGGTCGGCCGCGGCGCTGCCGCGCACTTTCAGGTGGGTGAAGTCGTCGTAAAGCTTCAGTTTGCGCTGGAAACGGCGCATTTCGGTTTCATCCTCGAATTCGTTGGTCATCACATTGACGGCGGTGCCGGTGACCTCGTCCCGGTAGCTGAGATTGCGGCGCCGGATAAACCAGAGGTACTTTTCCCGGGCAATGAGGGCGTGCCAGTTGACTTCGGCCAGGGGCGCCTCTTTTGGGGGTACGGGAAGGGAGAAATCCGGCAATTTGGCCCGGAACACACCGAGATAATCCCGAGGTTTGAACATCGAGCGGACGGTTTTGACCTTTAATCCCACCGGGCGCGGGGCTTTTTTCAATTTCTTGGTCAGGCCGAAAAAGATCTGCCGGGGTACCGGCACAAAAATCATCACGGCATGCGCGGCCAACGCGTCCGCGTCGCCGGTAACCGGAATCGGCGGCAGTAGAAGGCTTTCTTCCACCAGGGTGGCCAGTTCGTCTTCAGGGATGACGGAAATCTCCACATCCATGCTTTGCGGGAAATAGTATTGCGTCAGTGTATTCATGTCGACGCCGGCCGAGGGCATGCGGCCGGCCGAGGGCAGCGAAAGAAAATATTCCGAGGCCGCAAAACGGGCGCTGGGACGCTCCTCCAGAATCTCGTCGATCATTTCATCGTACTGCCTGAAATGGGCCCGGCGCAGATGCCGCGGCACGAAACCCATTCCGAGCACATCGCTGTGGACCGCACCCATCTCCCGACGAACCATGTTGTTGTCCACCCAGTGGACGGCCCCCCGGCGGAGATCCAGCATGGCCAGGGGCAATGTCGAAGACGGTAGTTTGTTCTCCGCCGTTTCGGTGAATATGCTGTGGGCGATCTGCGCCCGGCGCTGGTGGGCCATCAGTGACTGGTCCGAATCCTGGGCGAACAGGCTGACACCCATGGGGTATTCATAGGGTACCAGGGTTATTGCGGTGGCCTCGATGACATCCCCGTCCTTCAGCCGGCGCTCACCCTCCACATCCACGGGATAGGATGCGGTCGGGTTGGCTGTAAATGTCAGCGCCCGCAAGGCCACGATGTAAATGCCGCTCAACGAACGCAGCGATGGCAGGGGCTTACGGCTCAAACCCAGTTCCGCGTTGATCTGCTCGGCCAGGGGGATGTTCGCGATATTGATCTCCACATCTCGAGGCAGAAACACCCTTTCGCCATCAAAGGTCATACCGTACCCGCGGCCGATCTTGATGCGGGTCGCCCCGCTGGCCGCGACCAGCAGCCCTTCAACCACCCCGGTGCCGCCGGATACGGCCAGGTCGTCCTGGCGGGTGAGGAAATAGGCAATCTCGCGATTCAGGTCCGCGGCCTTCAGAAAACGGCCGTCAAACCAGCGCGGACGGCTGCGCCGGTAGTCAATGACGATGGAACCGCCTTGGCGGTACTTCTCCAGTGCGCTGACATGCACTTTCTTGCGGAGGGTATGGAATTCCTTGCGTGTCATGATTGATCACCTCGCATTGCATTGATGAGCCAGAACAATTCGGTTGTCGTCAAACTGAGCAGACGAACGGAATCGTCGAATACGATGCTGCCGTTGGTATCGTAAGTCATGGGACCTTCGGTGCAGGGCAGTTGAACCCTCGACAGCAGCACCCGCTGGTCGGACCTGCCGCTCAATTGATCTTCATCCCATGCCCGGGTGTATTTGTTCGCTTTAATGGCCGCGATCGCCTCCTCCGGGGTGGGCGGTGCGGCGGGATCGATCGCCGGCAGACCCCGGAAAGGATCGGGCGTGGGGCGATCCGCGGGCAGTTCGGTGCGGATTTCCATTTCAAAGGCCGCTCCGTCCAGCAGGCGGTTGTAGGTGAAGGCATCCGTGCCTTCGGTGTTGCCGCCGCCCAGGAAGGGCGTCATTCCCCGCCCGCAGACGTTGAACCGGATGAAAAGATCGACGATGACCCGGTCGATGCCGCTGTTGGCAAAGCTTTCGGCCAGGTCCTGCTCAGGCTGGGTGGCAAACCATTCGGGCGCCCGGATGCAGTAAGGCACCGAAAGCTCGATCAAGCGGCCGACGCAATCGATCGCCAGCCCGGCGTCGACCACGATCACGTGCGGCTCGGTGGTCGATTCGGAAACCGCAAGTCCGGCCACCGTGCCGCTGCCGTGCAAAAAGGCCAGGGCGCGGCCCATCCGGCCGCGGAAATAAGTCTGTTCGTCCTTGAAATCGTTCTCATCCAGCAGCACGCCGTTTTCATAGTTCACGCGCAGCGGGCGGATGCTGCTTCCCAGCGGGTCGGTGTGGTTCGATGCCATGGCTTGCCTCCGGAAATCGGCTTCTTGCGCTCAAACCATTACGGACTGCGGTTTCACGGCGCCAGCCGATCATCGAGTGTCGGTAACTTCTTGACAAAATCATTACGCCCCAAATAGCTGCGACCGACGCGGGCGATGTTGCGGGGCGGTTCTTCCCGCAGATACGTATCGACGCCGACCAGGGCGTACAGGCCGACCAGCAGGGGTTGGCTGGCGGCAACGATACGGAAGTCGATATGGGCCGGTATCTCCTGGCGCACGATCCGGCGTATCAGGGCCAGGGTTTCTTCCCCGGTATACCGGTGGACCAGCAGCGTCAATCGATTGGCCAGCCGGGCGTAGAAGTTTTCAATGATTTCCGACTCCTCGCCCTGCTTCACAAAGTCGTCGGCATAAAGCGCCAGAAACTCTTTTTTCGATTCTTCCCCCAGGATGAGCGTATCCCCCACGTAGGAATTGGCGCTGGGGATCCTGCCCATCAGGAGGGGGTCGTCCTCCACGCTTAAATCGGCCCCCAGGATGGTGGCAAAAGTGCGCCGCAGCCGGAAGTCTTCCAAGAGGACGATATCGCCTTTCTGCACCCCGTCATCCGTGGCCAGGTCGAGGGCCAGGGCCAGTCCCCGGATGGTTCCGCGCATGCGGTGGAGTTTGGTGGCCGACTTGATGGTGCGCCGTTTCACCGCCTCCGAAAGCGCCGGTTCGAGCGCCACGGCAACCCAGCCGGAGAGCCAGTCGAGGGCCTCGGCGGGCGCGGCCATCGGATTGGAAACCATGTGGGCGGCGCCCACTTTATCTTCCAGGGGGGTCAGAAAACTCTCGAACAGACACAAAAAGCGCTGCAGAAAATCCGGCCCTGTCGCCGGTCCCAAGGCACCTGTGGCCGAACCTGAGGTCGTTTCACGGTAAAGTTCCGGCAGGTAGTTATCGACCAGTGAAAACCGGGGCGCATAGATTCGCAGGGCGGCCACCTCCGGGCTTTCATGCCCGTTGCCCTGCAGTTCCAGCCTGATCTTCAGGAAGCGCCCTTTCAAGCTGCGGACCCTGTAGCCCGGTTTCTGGATGAGCACGGTAAAAAGACCCGACCGGTTCCTGACCGGTGGACAGTACAAAAGCCCCTTGTGAAAGGGGACTTCCGAAGCCTCGCGCAGCCAGGCGCCGCGGGGCACGTCCGGTCCGGCTTCCCCGTGGCCGAACCGGTGTTCCATCCAGGGTGCGCGTTCCAGCGCGGTTGGATCATCGGCCGCCGCCAGGTACACCCGCAAGCTGGTGCCCGCGGGCAGGTGCGCCTCGATGTAAAGCCGGTGCCACACGGTGCCCGGCTGCTCGCTGTCGATGGGCGCGGCGGCATCCACGCTGGCCTTCAAAGGATAGGCCGGGAAGGAAAGATGATGAAGCGGTCGGGGCCGAAACCGTCCCCGGCGGTCGGTGGAGCGGTAGCGTACCGGCGAGGCCAGCCCGTTGAAGAAGGGCATGTTTTTGAAAGCATCGCCGGCCCCCCAGTTGAGGGGGTATCGATAGCCCAGCGCTGTCAGCGGCCGGTCGGGGAGCTTTTCCAGGAAAGGCAGCGCGTAGACAACCGCCTCTTTGAGATCCGGAAACAAAACAGCCCAGCAATCGTCCTCGACCCACCCGATGCAATACGGCGCCCCGGTGTCGGCGAGGGGCAGAGGGGCACTCATCTGGCCGCCGGCAATCAGGACCACGGCCGCCGGGTTTTGCTCCGCTGTCGGATAGAGGAGCACTGCCACCTCACCGCCGGGATTCGACGCCATGGCAACGGCCTTAAAACCCTCCGGTAAATCCAGATCTGGCCGGGCGATCAGCTTCGGCGGAGGAGGAAAATCCTTGCAGGGTCGCGGGGTATCGGGCGGATAAATGGCCTGGGGCTGATCGCGGCAGGACTCGCCGATAATCTGGAGAAACGCGCCTGTCTCCCGATCCAAGAGAAGGGCGCCCCCCGTTGCGAGGGCTGCGATGCGGTCGGGCTGCACCGCCGTTCCGGTTTGAAGGGTCATTACCGCTTCGGTGTCGAATCTACCGCTGTCATAGCCTTCTAACACCACTTTATCCTCTTCCTTGGATCCCAGCCGGTTGACCATGTAGATCGTGGACAGGCCGGCGGCATTCCGGCTGACGACATAGAGAATGCCGTCGGTGTTCATGGCCATGTCCTTCACCGTCTCACCGGCGGGTATGGGAAGGATATCCACCGTATCGTCCATGACCCCGCCGGCAATGAGGGTGTCGCCCGCCGGGTTGACCCCCGCCCAGGTGCCGTAGGCGTCCAGGGTCATCGGGTTTTGATCGGCGAGAACGGCCGCGGTCTCGCGGTCGGAGGGCAGGTTCGCGATCCGGCGTGAACTGTGCAGCCGCAGGACCCGCCGCTTGGCATCCCAGGCCAGACGTTCATGGCCGGGGGCAAGGTCGAAGGCCGAGGCCGCACCCAAAAGCCACGACCGCTGTTTGTTGGCATCGATCATCGGCAGATCTCCGGCACCACGGGAATGGGAATGTTCTGAGACGGCTGGTCGACCACAGTGCCACCGGCCCCTTCCGGGGCACCGTATTCATCGTCGATCGCCTCGGGGGCCTCCGTGCCTTCCACAACCACGACGGTCAGCAACTCGGGCAGCTGCCATGGTTCCAGCGTCAGGCTGAGCAAATCTTCGCCAGGCAGCTTTTCCCATTTGCGGGCGGCGTTCAGCTGGAACATGTTGATCGCGTTGACCGTCAGGATGCCGCCGACCCTGGCCACCACCACCTCCAGTTCGTGATTGACCACCGTTCGCCCGAGCTGCCAGCCCGCCTGTCGGTGTCCGCCCGGACTCAGGGGCCAGAGAACTTCTCTGAGGGCGTCCTGCACGTCCTGCATGACTTTTTGCCGTGGGAAACCTTCGCGCAGGCTGACGGCGACACCGAGCGCCAGGCGCACGTATTCGGTGCCGATGACATACAATTCGACGCCCCATCGGCGTCGAAT
>CAJHYH010000655.1_pt1 | contig 16384 bp, 14 predicted proteins | sample 9198661 | NCBI WGS metagenome assembly CAJHYH01 (sample SAMEA7708356, study PRJEB35096) | sediment metagenome | biome: marine neritic benthic zone biome [ENVO:01000025]; feature: sediment [ENVO:00002007]; material: shallow marine sediment [ENVO:03000034] sea grass bed [ENVO_01000059] ... | reverse complement strand
CAGAGCCATTGCGTCGCCTGGACCATCGATGATCTGCTGGCCGAGATCAGGGCCGTCGATGCCAACCTGGCCCGCCGCGTCTATCTGCTGGAAGACTGTACATCGCCGGTGGTCATTCCCGAGGTCATCGACTATACGGACGCAGCTGACGCCGCCTTTCAGCGCTTCGCCGATGCGGGCATGCACCTGGTGCGCTCGACCGACCCGATCGCCCGCTGGCCCGGTATCCCCGAACTTTGACCGGCCGTTGGATGATCCGCTGCGCAAACGGCGTAAAGAGGCGGGTTTCCCCATCGACCGCCATTCACCTTAACCCCCAAGCGCGTCGATCTCGGAGAAGACCATCCGTATGAACTCGCACCCCATCGCCGGCCCGCTGTTCACTGATCTTTACGAGCTTACCATGGCGGCCGGCTATCACCGTCACGGTCTGCATGCGCAACGGGCCACTTTTTCAGTGTTCGTGCGCAATCCAGGGCGAAAGCGCAACTACTTCGTGGCCGCCGGCCTTGCAAACGTCCTGGCGGAGCTCGAGCGCTACCACTTCACACGCGAAGATATCGATTACCTCCGCGGGCTGAATCTTTTCACGGCCTCCTTTTTGGATTACCTCGGTACGCTGGGCTTTAGCGGCGATATCTGGGCCCTGCCCGAAGGCACGCTCTTCTTCCCGGAAGAGCCCCTCATGGAGATCACGGCCCCGCTGGTCGAGGCCCAGCTGATCGAAACATTTGTGCTCAATACCCTCGGGCTGGCCTCTCTGATCGCCACCAAAGCATCCCGCTGCTTCCACGTTGCCCGGGGCCGGTCCCTGGTGGATTTCGCCTTGCGGCGCACCCAGGGGCAGGACGCCGGGGACCAGGTGGCCCGCAGCACCTATCTGGCCGGCTTTGCCGCCACCAGCAACGTCCGCGCCGGCAAGCGTTTCGGCCTCCCGCTCACCGGCACCATGGCCCATGCCTTCATATCGGCCTATCCTGCCGAAATCGACGCCTTCCGGGCATTTGCCGAAGTTTTTCCGGAGAATGCGGTTTTCCTGATTGACACCTACGATACCCTGGAGGGCGCCCGCAACGCCGCCACCGTGGCGCGCGAAATGCAGACCCGTGGTCAGACCCTGCAGGGCGTGCGGCTGGACAGCGGCGACATGGTCGCCTTGAGCCACGCCGTGCGCACCATCCTTGACGAGGCAGGTTTCGGGGACGCCAAGATCTATGCCAGCAGCGGGTTCGACGAATTCAGCATCGATGCCACGGTCCGGGCCGGCGCCCCCATCGACGCCTTCGGCGTCGGCACCAAGGTGGGGGTCTCGGCCGACGCCCCCTATCTGGACATCGTTTACAAACTCGTACGGCAGGGGGGGCGGGATGTGCGCAAGTTGAGTCCCGGCAAAGTGACCCTGGCCGGTAAGAAACAACTCTTCCGCCTTCGGGATAGCCGGGGACTTTTCAGCGAAGATGTCATCGCCTGTCGCGACGAGGAATTCGACGGGGCGGAAAAACTTCTGAAACCGGTCATGGTCGGAGGGCGGCACCTGGCGCCGGATCCGCCGCTGGCGGCGCTGCGCAGGCGGTTTGAAAAGGGGTTTGCCGCTTTGGACGATCGCTACAAAGATATCCACAACCACGCGGCCTATCCGGTTCGCATCAGCCCGAAGCTCGATGCCCTCCAGAAGTAAAACGGCGCCGGTTTGCGGGTGAACCGGCGCCCCAATAATTTTTCAGTGTGGCGGCGATGGCCGCGCCCGGGGATCAGATCCCCAGATAAGCCTTGCGCACGTCCTCGTTGGTTAAAAGATTGTCGGCCTTGTCGCTCATGATGATGCGGCCGTTCTCCATGACATAGCCGCGGTGGGCGACCTTGAGGGCCAGATTGGCGTTCTGCTCCACGAGGAAGATGGTGGTTTTGTTCTCGGCGTTGATCTGGCGAATGATTTCAAAGATGCGCTTGACCACCAGCGGCGCCAGCCCCAGCGAGGGTTCGTCCAGCAGCAGCATCCGCGGCCGGGCCATCAACGCGCGGGAGATGGCCAGCATCTGCTGTTCGCCGCCGCTCAGCGTGCCGCCGGCCTGGTGGCGCCGTTCGGCCAGGATCGGAAACAGCCCGTAGATGTATTCAATGTCGTTTTTGACACCGTCGCGGTCATTGCGCAAAAACGCGCCCATGTCGAGATTTTCAACAACAGTCAGATAGGGAAATATCCGCCGCCCCTCGGGCACTTGGGATATGCCCAGAGCCACGATTTGGTTGGGGCTCAGGCCACTGAGCGAACGGCCCTCGAACTTGATCTCTCCGCTGCGCGGCGGCACCGCCCCGCAGATGGACATCAGGGCGGTGGTCTTGCCCGCCCCGTTGGCGCCGATGAGGGTCACGATCTCCCCCTCGGCGATTTCCAGGCTGACCCCCTTCAAAGCCTGAATACTGCCGTAGAATGTCTGGATGTCAAGCAGTTCAAGCATCGATTTCTTCTCCGAGATAGGCCTTGATCACCGCCGGGTCGTTTTTGATCGCCTCGGGATTGCCCTCCGCAATGCGCTTGCCGTAATCGACCACGTAAATGCGCTCCGAGAGGCTCATGACCAGCTTCATGTCGTGTTCGATCAGCAGGATCGACACTTTTTCCTGCTCCCGGATCCGTATGATCAGATCGTCGAGCTCCTTGGTTTCCTGGGCGTTCATGCCCGCCGCCGGTTCATCCAGCAGGAGAATGAACGGCTCGGTGGCCAGGGCGCGCGCAATCTCCAACCGGCGCTGGGCGCCATAGGGTAGATTCTTGGCAAACTCGTTGACATAGGCGGTCAGACCGATCTTCTCGAGCATAAGGTAGCTGTCTTCGACGATCTGTTTTTCTTCCCGCCGGCTGGCCGGCGGCCGGAAAACCGCACCCGGAATGCCCGAGTGCAGCCGGCAGTGACGCCCGATCATGACGTTTTCAAGCACGGTCATGTTCTGGAACAGGCGGATGTTCTGGAAGGTGCGGGCCATCCCGTTCTCGGTGACCTTGTTGGGCTTGAGGCCGTTCAGGCGCACGGCTGCGCCCTGGGGCGGGCTCAGGTGCATGTCGCCGCCCGTCGGCGCATAAATCCCGGTAAGGCAGTTGAAAAAGGTGGTCTTGCCCGCGCCATTGGGGCCGATCAGGGCCACGATCTCCCCCGTACGCACCTCGAGATCGATATGATCCAGGGCCCGCAGGCCGCCAAAATCCATGGTCAGTTGGCTGACTTCTAAAACCGGTCTCATTCGCTTTTGTTTTCCGCTTTGTGGCCCAGGCCTTCGAATTTGTAGATCCGCCGGACATCGCTGATAATCCCGCCCGGACGGAAAACCATCATCATCACCAGAATGACGCCGAAGATCAGCATGCGGTACTCGGAGAAGGCCCGCAGATATTCCGGCAGGAGAATGAGGATCATCGCCCCCACGATGACGCCGAGAATCGAGCCCATGCCCCCCAGCACCACCACGCAGAGAATGATGATCGATTCCCAGATGGTGAAACTGGTGGGGTTGATGAAGGTGGTCTTGGCCGCGAAGACCACCCCGCCCATCCCGGCCCAGGTGGCCCCCAGCGCGAAGGCCGAAAGTTTGGTGCGGGTCTTGTCGATCCCCATGGCCTGGCAGGCCACCTCGTCTTCACGCAGGGCGATCCAGGCACGTCCGATGCGCGAATCCTGCAGCCGGCGGACAACGAAAATGGTCATCAGGGCGAGCCCGATCATCACAAAATAGATGAACGTCGTCGACTGCTGCAGGTTCAGGTCCATCCCGAACAAGCCCGGTTTGGGGATGTTGGCGATGCCGCTGGGGCCGAAGGAAAATTCGTTCCAGTTCTCCAGCACCAGGCGGATGATCTCGCCGAAACCAAGCGTGACGATGGCCAGATAGTCGCCGCGCAGTCGCAGGACTGGAAAGCCCAGCAGGATGCCGAACAGGAAGGCCAGGGCCGCGCCGATGGGCAGCGCCATCCAGAAGGTGACACCGTAGTGGACGTTGAGCAGCGCATAGCTATAGGCGCCCACGGCGTAAAAGGCCACGTAGCCCAGGTCGAGCAGCCCCGCCAGCCCCACGACGATGTTGAGCCCCAGCCCCACCACCACGTAGATCAGCGCCGTGATCATGATATTGGTCTGGTAGAGGGAGAAGACAAAGGGGAAGGCCACCACCATGACCGCCGTGGCAATCAGCCCGGGGATATAGAAGCGCGGATTGCTCAACAACCGCTGGGCCAGGGTCTGCTTGTCTTCGCCGCCGACTTCGGCCTTCTTTTTGCCGGCCTCCTTGCGCCGGATCAGATAGCGCCAGAGGAACGACAGGCCGAAGGCCCCGATGCCGACGCCCGCCATCCGCCACCAGTGCCACTCGATGGTCTTCTCGATCGTGTTCACCTTGATCACCATGATCGGGAAGGTGAGAAACATGAACCAGACCGCGGCAAGCAATGACTTCTTTATCTCTTGGAATGTCATCATAGGCAGATGTTTCAACCTCGGGCCGGTGCAGGGCATTCGGCGCCCGTACCGCCGGCCTTCATGCGATCAGACCTTGTCGGTCTGCGACCGTCCGAGAATGCCGGCCGGTCTGAAAATCAGAATCAGCACCAGGAAAATGAAGGCGAACACGTCTTCATAGTCGCTGGAAATATACCCGGTGAAGAAACTCTCGGTCCAACCGAGCACCAGGCTGCCCAGCACGGCGCCGGGCATACTGCCGATTCCGCCCAGCACGGCGGCCACGAAGGCCTTGATACCGGCGATAAAGCCCACGTAGTAATTGACCTGGCCGATATGCGAGGCAACCAGCACTCCGCCCAGAGCGGCGATGGAAGAACCCATCACGAACGTAAACGAGATCACGCGATTGACGTCCACCCCCACCAGCATGGCCATGTCCCGGTCCTGGGCCACCGCCCGCATGGCCTTGCCCATGCGGGTGAACTTGATCAGCACCGTCAATCCCACCATGACCAGCGCGGTGGCCATGTAGATGACGATCTCCGTCGAGCGCACGATGTGCTCGAAGGGCTGCATGAAAGCGAAATCGGGAACCAGGTTGGGAAAGGGCAGAAAATTGGAGGTCTGGGCCAGAAGCACATAGTTCTGAAGAAAGAGTGACATGCCGATGGCGCTGATCAGGGCCGACAGACGCTGGGAGCCCCGCAGGGGTTTGTAGGCGATCTTTTCGATGGTGTAACCGTAGGCGGCTGAATAGACCATGGCCACGAGGGCGGCAATGATGACAATCGCCACCGTGTTCCAGCCCAGCAGGGTCAGCACGCTGATCACGATCAGGCCGGTGAACGCCCCGATCATGTATATCTCGCCGTGGGCGAAATTGATCAGTTCAATAATACCGTAAACCATCGTGTATCCCAGAGCGATAAGCGCGTAGATACTGCCACGCGTCAATCCCCCCAGGAAAAGCTCCAAGAAATAATCCATCGGCTCTTTTTCCTATTGCCGGCCCGAACAACCCCCGTCCAGCGCCGGATGCCAAAGCCGGCCGGTCGGCGATACCGTGCCGATAGCCGCTTCGATCACCCGAGCAGGCGATGCGCCCGCCTCAGGTAGTGAGATATGCCTTAATAATTTGTCCCGCCCTAAACACATCAGGGGCCGGCGCCCGAAGGTCCGACCCCTGAAATTGACGTTGGCCTCAACTACATTTCGATGGTCGCGAAGTTGCCGCCCTGCACCTGGTAGACGGCAAAACCGACGCCGATGGCGTCACCGCGGTCGTCAAACTTGATGATACCCAGCGGCGTGGCCACCCATTCGCTCTGGAGGGTCTTCTTCAGAACGTCGAATTCGGTCGAACCGGATTTTTCGATGGCATTGAGCAGCGCCTGCGTGGCCGCATAGGCGTTCAGATAGAAAGCGCCCGGATCTTCCCCGAACTCATTCTTGTGCGCGTCGATGGCTTCCACGGCGATCGGGTTCTTGGAGGTGTCCACCGGACCGGTGGCGTAGACGCCTTCGGCGTATTCGCCGGCCACTTTGATAAAGGTCACGTCCTTGACGCCGTCATCGGAGATAAAAATGGTCTCCATGCCTTTCTTCCGCATCTGGGTAACGATCTTGGAGGCTTCCGGGTGGTAGCCGCCGAAGATCACAGCTTCAGCATCCGAGCGTTTGATCTTCTGGACCACGGCGGAATAGTCCACCGCACCGGGGGTAATACCCTCGTACAGCACCACTTCCGCACGGCTGTCAGCTTCGAGGAACCCTTTGGCGAATTCGGCCAGGCCCTTGCCGTAGTCACCCTTGTCGTGCAGGACGGCCAGTTTGGTGAGCCCGAGCTTGTCCAGTGCGAAATCCACCTGCAAACGTGCCTGGGCATCGTCCGAGGCGATGGTGCGGTAAAAATTGGGGTAGTCGCCGCTCTGGGTCAGGGCCGGATTGGTGGCCGAAGGACTCATGGCGATGATGCCGGATTCCTTGTAGATCCCCAGGGCTGCCTTGGTGGCGCCGGAGCAGATATGGCCCACCACCACGTCGGCCTTGTCGGTCACCAGCTTGGTGGCGGTGTTGGTGGCTACTTCCGGCTTGCAGACATCGTCTTCCACCAGAACTTCAATCTGGCGCCCGTTCACGCCGTTCATGGCATTGCGCTGTTTGACGACCAGCTGAGCGGCACGCACGCTGGGGATGCCGTAAGAGGCCAGATCGCCGCTGTGGGCACCGGCAACGCCCAGTTTGATGGGCTCCATGGCCATGGGTTCGGGGGCCGCCGGGGCTGCGGTCTCGGCCTTTTTCTCTTCCTGCTGGGGGCAGCCGTAGATCATCAGACCGGCCATGGCGAGTGCAAGCAAGAGCACGATGAATCTTCCAATTGGTTTTTTCATTATCCTCTCCTCCTTGAAAAAGTAACGAAAATGAAGGCTTACCTTTGTTCAAACCTCGTTTATATAATCGGCGTGCAGGCCGGCGTCAAGATCGAATTTGGAAAACACGCCCTCGGTTGCGTCACATGGATCGGCACGCCAGAGGCCCTTGCGGCATCAGGCGCCCCTCGGCTTCACCGCTTGCGGGCCTGTTACGTCCCCCGTATGCATCCCTCAGGCATCCTGCTCTTCGTAGACATTGCAGATACAGCACAGAAAGGAAGCCGGTTCGGCGTCGCTCAGATTGCGCATGCCGTGTGCTTCCATACTCGGAACGTAGACGAAATCGCCGGGCCCGACGACGACGCGCTTGACGACATCTTCCGTTTCGGTGTCGAATTGCCAACATTCGAAACGACCGCTTAAAATGTACATGGTCTGGTGGTAAAAATGGTTGTGAATCGGGATTTGGCCTTGGGGCTGAATCGTGAAATGGCGCAGGCCGTATTCCGGGTAGCCGTTCCCGTCGTCGCCACAGCTCGACAGCCAGCGAATGCTCGTGCCGGCCACGTCCCGCATATCGCCTTTGAAGGGAAACTTCTCAATCTGCTTGGCTTCGCAATCCTTGTAGTGCTTGACTTCCATGATCATTTCTCCGCGCCTAAGATATAGATTTCAATATCACCGCCTGGGCTTTGTCCTCGCCCTACGCAGGACATTGACAACATGGCGACTGACGGCAGATTTTTCAATTGTTTTCTTTAACGCGCGGCCTATTTTACCGACCCGCATCGCTTCATCCCGGCAGGGTGTGATCGAGCATGTTCGGCTATCAACGCTATGGCCATCTTGCTTGACCCCCCGGAGCGAATGCAGTATGGCATGCCCAAAGATCCTGATTATTAAACGCGCCAGCCCTGTCGAAATGCTTCTAGGGAGACATGTCCTTGAACCCCATCGGTCTGATAGTGAAAACTGTCCCGGAGGCGCAGCAGACGGCGGACCGTCTCGAAACATGGCTTAAAGCCCGCGATGTGAAGGTCAAGCGTATCCATCCCGACACTATTCACAACGCATCCAGTAAAACCGCCTGCCCTTCGCCGACCAACCGTCAATTGGCCTGTGTTTTCGTGCTGGGTGGCGATGGCACTTTTTTAAGCGCCGTGCGCTGGATCGGTGAGGCGCCCGTTCCCATCCTGGGGGTCAAGTTCGGGGAGGTGGGGTTTCTGGCTGAAATCGCCGCGGAGGACCTCTTTGCCGCGGCCGATGCGGTCGTGCAAAAAAATTTTGCCATCCAGCAGCGAATGCGGCTGGCCATCGCGGTGATTCGCGACGGCATTGAACGCTGTGCGGAAAGCGTCCTAAACGACGTGGTGATCAACACGGGTACCCTCGCCCGCCTGGCGCTGATTCCCACCTATATAAACGATCACTACCTGACCACCTTCAGGGCCGACGGTTTGATCGTGGCCTCGCCGACCGGCTCAACCGCCTACTCGATGGCGGCCGGCGGCCCGGTGGTCCATCCGCAGGTACCCGGTATCGTCATGACGCCCATCTGTCCATTCACCCTTACCAACCGTCCGCTGGTGGTGCCGGACACCACCCGCATCCTGATCAGACCCGAGGAGCGGTCCACCAACCTGATCCTGACCCTCGACGGACAGGCCGGTCTCGACATTCAGCACGGCGACACCATTCTAATCACCAAAAGCCCCCACCCGGTTCACATGATCCAGATTCCCGACGGCGAATATTTCGACGTGCTCAAGGCCAAACTCAGCTGGAGCGGCGGCCGCGCCTGACGAACGCCTGTGATATCAAAATGAAAGGGCCGGTCGATCAAGGTGATCGGCCGGCCCTTGGTATTTTCCTAATCCAGGAGCCCGATTGAACTTTTTTCTCGGTATTCTAATTAAAACCGCGATGTCCGTTCATAAGCCGTAGATTGGGATCAGACCAAGGCCGCAGCATTCTGGCAACCGCAGGCGTAGCGGCGCTACGTCGAAGATTGCCAAAATGCGAGAACGCCGGTCTGGCCCCCAAGATGTGGCCCAGGAGCGGGCATCTCAATATCTGTAATGATCGGGCTTGAAGGGCCCCTTCACCGCTACCCCGATATAGTCCGCCTGCTCGGGCGTCAGCGCCGTGAGCTTGACCCCCAGGCGATCCAGGTGCAGGCGGGCCACCTCTTCGTCCAGCTGCTTGGGCAGGGTGTAGACGTCTTTTTCATGCGGCTTGGAGGCCAGCTCAATCTGCGCCAGGCACTGGTTGGTGAAGCTGTTGCTCATCACGAAGCTGGGGTGGCCAGTGGCGCAGCCCAGGTTCACCAGGCGGCCCTCGGCCAGAACGATCACCGTGCGACCGGACTTAAGGGTCCATTTGTCCACCTGGGGTTTGATGTTTTCGCGGGTGCATTCCGGCGTGGTCTCCAGATAAATAATGTCAATCTCGTTGTCGAAATGGCCGATGTTGCAAATGATGGCTTCGTCCTTCATGGCTTCCATATGGGTGCCGGTAATCACGTGGTAGTTGCCGGTGGCGGTGACGAAAATATCACCTAAGGCCGCAGCGTCTTCCATGGTCACAACCTCAAAGCCTTCCATGGCCGCCTGCAGAGCGCAGATGGGATCGATCTCGGTCACCAGCACGCGGGACCCGTAGCCCCGCATCGAACGGGCGCAGCCCTTGCCCACGTCGCCATAGCCGCAGACCACCACGACCTTGCCAGCCATCATGACGTCGGTGGCCCGTTTGATGCCGTCGGCCAGGGATTCACGGCAGCCGTAAAGGTTGTCGAATTTGGACTTGGTCACCGAGTCGTTGACGTTGATGGCCGGAAAGAGCAGCTCGCCGTCGCGCGCCAGTTGATAGAGCCGGTGAACACCGGTGGTGGTTTCCTCGGAAACCCCGCGGACCTTGGCTGCCACCCGCTGCCAGCGCTCGGAGTCTTCGGCGTAGCCCGTTTTGAGGCGTTCCATCAGGATCTTCATATCGGGATTGTCGTAGGTTTTCTCCAGCAGCGTCGGATCCTTTTCGATTTTGACCCCCTGGTGGATAAACATGGTGGCATCCCCGCCGTCGTCGACAATCAGGTCCGGCCCGGAGCCATCCGGCCAGGTCAGGGCCATTTCGGTGCACCACCAGTATTCCTCCAGGGTCTCTTCCTTCCATGCAAAGACCGCGGCGGTGCCGTTCTGGGCGATGGCGGCGGCGGCATGATCCTGGGTGGAAAAGATGTTGCAGCTGGCCCAGCGCACATCAGCCCCCAGGGCCGCGAGCGTTTCGATCAACATGGCCGTCTGGATGGTCATGTGGAGGCTGCCGGTCACTTTGAGGCCTTTGAGCGGCTTGGCCTCACCATATTTGGCCCGGACGGCCATCAACCCTGGCATTTCGTTTTCAGCCAGCTTCATTTCCTTGTTGCCGAATTCAGCCAGGGACATGTCCGCCACCTTGTAGGTCAGGCTCAGGTCAAGGGCGAAATCGTCAAGTTGTTGTTTTTTCAATGATACGATTGACATCGATACTCCTTATGGTCGAGGTTGATGCGATTGCCCCGCGACGGTTCTTGATTTGGATACCGATCGTTTCACCGCCGATACGGCTGAATGGGCCCCCACCTCACGGTCCACTGCATGCTTATCGGTGGTATGCGCTTAGAGGTTTAATATAAAGCGGCTGACGGGGTTCGCAATCCGTCCCTGCAGCAGCCTCAATAGTGCCTGTCCCTAAAGGGTAGATTTTTGTTTCAGGCCAGGGCCGCAGCGGTTTTGAAACCGCAGGCGTCGTCAGGCCAGGCCGAGGATTTCAAAAACCGCCAGAACGCGGACATGGAACGCAAGATGCCTTTCATGGATGGGCACTAAATACCGGCCAGGTTACGCATCTCATCCGCCTTGTTGGTTTTCTCCCAGCTGAAGGTGTCTTCGCTGCGCCCGAAATGGCCATAGGCCGCCGTGGGAAGGTAAATCGGCCGCAACAAATCCAGGTATTCGATAATGGCGGCCGGCCGCAGGTCGAAAACCTCCCGGATGATTTCCTTGACCCGCTTCTTGGGAATGACGCCGGTGCCCATCAAGTCCACCATCACCGAAACCGGCTGGGCCACCCCGATGGCGTAGGCGATCTGCACTTCACATTTTTTGGCCAGGCCGGCGGCCACGACGTTTTTGGCGATGTGGCGGCCCATGTAGGAGGCGCTACGGTCGACCTTGGACGGGTCTTTGCCCGAGAAGCAGCCGCCCCCGTGGCTGCCCTGGCCGCCGTAGGTGTCAACGATGATCTTGCGGCCGGTCAGTCCGCAGTCGCCCATGGGACCGCCCACCACGAATTTGCCGGTGGGGTTGATGTAGTATTTGGTATCACCGTCGATCATGTCGACCGGGATGACCTTCTTGATCACTTCCTCGATGACAGCCTCGCGTATCTGTTCATGGGTCACGTCCGGTTTGTGCTGGGTGGAGACAACCACGGTGTCGACCCTAAGCGGTGTGCCGTTTTCATACTCGATCGTGACCTGGGACTTGCCGTCCGGCCGCAGAAAGTCGAGTGCGCCGTTCTTGCGCACCGTTGCCAGGCGCTGTGTGAGCTTGTGGGCGTACATCACCGGCATGGGCATCAGTTCAGGTGTCTCGTCGGTGGCGAATCCGAACATGAGCCCCTGATCGCCAGCACCCTGATCCTTGAAAAGACCTTCGCCCACGTTAACACCCTGGGCGATATCCGGCGACTGCTGGTCAATGCTGGTAATCACCGAGCAGGTCTGGCAGTCGAACCCCATTTGCGAGGAGCAGTAGCCGATATCCCGGATGGTCTGCCGGACGATCTGGGGGATGTCCACGTAACACTGGGTCGTGATTTCTCCGGCGACAAAAGCGATTCCAGTGGTTACGAGGGTTTCGCAGGCCACCCGGCAATGTTTGTCCTGGGCAATGATAGCGTCCAGGATAGCATCGGAAATCTGGTCCGCGACCTTATCCGGATGGCCTTCAGTGACCGATTCGGAGGTGAAAAAAAACTGTTCCTTGCTCATTGAATCTATCTCCTTGGCGTTGCGTTGCTTGCTTTGTTTATAAGCGGGACGGTTGTGGGGTCATTCTCCCAGAGCCATATTGTCGATCAGGCGGGTTGAGCCGACCTTGACGGCCAAGGCCATGCGGGCCGGGCGGTCGATGACAGCCATTTCTGCCAGGGTCTCGGGGTCGATGATGACGATATAATCGCTGATGGTGCCATTAAAAGATGCAATATGCTGTGCTGCCGCAGCGATGATGGTGTCTGCTTGACGCTCACCTTCATCTACCAGCGTCCTAGACTGGCGCAGCGACTGGTAGAGGCTCAACGCGGCGGCGCGCTGGTCAGGGCGCAAATAGGCGTTGCGCGAACTCATGGCCAGTCCGTCCTCTTCCCTGACGGTGGGGCCGCCGATGATCTCGATGCCGAAATTGAGATCCTGCACCATGCGTCGGATAATGACCAGCTGCTGGTAGTCCTTTTCACCGAACACGGCGATATCGGGACGGACGATATTGAAAAGCTTCGTGACCACCGTGGCCACCCCCCTGAAAAAGATGGGGCGCGATTTGCCGCACATACCCCTGGAAAGATTTTCAGGGCTCACATAGGTCTGGAAGCCTTCCGTATACATTATTTTATTGTCGGGAGTGAAAACGATATCGGTGCCCACGGATTCCGCCAGCCCCAGATCCCGCGGCATGTCCCGCGGGTAGGCTTCGAAATCCTCGCCAGGCGCAAACTGGGTCGGGTTGACGAAGATACTGATCACCAGAACATCGGCCCGCTCGCGGGCAATGCGCATCAACGATAAGTGACCTTCGTGTAGAAAACCCATGGTGGGTACGAACGCAAGCCGGCGCCCTTCACGACGCAATTGATGCGCGCGCGACTGCATTTCCTCAACTGTGGAAATAATTTCGATAACTTATCCTTCCGTCTGATCTGAAGCTGTGGGTCCCTTATGGCAGCAGGGAATAAAAGTCAACCCGGATGCCTGGGCAGCCACCGGTTTCCAACCGCCATCGACAGGCAGCGGCGCGTTTAAGGTTTGGGCCCTATTAGAAAGTCCGGACGCAAGCATTTACGGGCGGAAGGAGGTCTGAAACATTTGATTGTAAGGCTTTGGGCCAGGTTACAGTGCCCTGGTGCCCATAGGCTTCGCCTGCGCTGCGCCGCCGAGGACCCCCAGGAAGCGAGAGAATGTTGCCCCTTCTGGACGACCACTAGATGAGGTTTTCAATATCCGGATGATTCCGCAGCACCGTCACAAACTGGCTGGTGCGATGATCCAGCCGGGTTTTTACGACCGCGAGCAGCCGCTGCATGAAAAGAAATCCCAGATGGGGATTTTCGGCCAGCAGGGTTTTGATTTTGGCCTCACGAATCGAATAAACCTCGCAGGGCTCGGCACATACCGTCCGGGTGGTGTAGCCGGCGTTGTCTCCCAACATGGCCGACCACCCGAAAGAATAACCGGGCTTAATCGCCCCGATGGCAAAGGAAATTTTTTCGGATATTTTCTTTTCGAGCAAAATCTTTCCGAATTTCAAAAAATAGAATCGGTCGGCCGGGTCACCTTCCCTGAAAACGAGATCATCTTCATCGTAGTGCAGAACATCAACATGCGGCTGGAATATTTCCAGCATTTCATCGGTCATATGGCTCAGGATCACAATATCTTTCAGGTTTTCAATGGCAACCATCGATGACTCCTCTGGGATCGGTGCATTAAGCCCGGACATCATCAGGCCCTGGCTTTAAAACCTCGGCCTTAACGCAGCAAAAACAATAAAATCACAAACAGCCCCGAAACGGCCGCACTGATGCCGACAGGGATGACACCGTTGTCAAAGGCCGCCTGGATATTTTGTCGGTAGCCCTGGGATTCTCCGGTGCCTTCACTGCGAAGCAGCCCGCTAAACGGCAGCAGCAGCCCCTTGCTCAGTGCAGCAGGCACATTTTGTCCGAATCGATTGATCGCCCCCGTCAAACCCTTGGCCAACCAGCGATCGCAGACGCTGTTCAGGCTATTGAACAGGCCATCCACCATTCGGTATAAAAGCCGGCCACCCTTGCGGTAAAACCAGTCGGTATCCAGCGATATGGTTTCCGTCCGTTTGAGCAGGGGCAGAAAAAGAAAGAATACAAGGGCCGATAGCATCAGCAACTGCAGCTGCGACACCACGTGGGCCAGCGTATAGGCCTGATAGTGGACCTGCCCGTAGGGCAACACATCGTAAAGCGGCTGCGGATATACACCCAGAAAGATACACAGAAAAGCCATAAAGGCCATCGCCGCCAACATGGTCCGGTTGGTTTCACCCGGGCGCAGGCCGTTGTCCTTGGCAAAGAAGACAAAATAGGGGAATTTGATGCCCGCATGCAGGAAGACACCTGCCGAAGCGACCTCCAGCACCATCCAGACCCAGACCAAATGCTGTTCCACGCTCTGCTCGATGATGAGGGTTTTGCTTGTGAAGCCGCTCGTACCCGGGAAAGAGGAGATCGCAAGGGCCCCGATGGTGCCGAAAATCAACGTCCAGGGCATGGTCTTGTACAGCCCGCCCAAGTCGGTGCATCGGCTCTTGCCGGTCATGTAAAGCACGGCGCCGGCCGACATCCACAGAAGCGATTTGTAAATGATATGGCAAAAAGCGTGGGCCGCAGCACCATTGAGCGCCATGGCGGTCCCGATGCCCACCCCGGTAACCATGAAGCCGACCTGGTTGATAATGCTGTAGGCCAGGATGCGCCGCATGTCATTTTCCAGCAGGGCGTAAATGATCCCGTAGAGGGTCATTACACAGCCGATAACGATCAGGATTTCCCATCCGGGATAGCCACGGATCAGCGTGTAGACCGCCGTTTTGGTGGTGTAGGCGCTCAGGATGACACCGCCGGTCACAGTGGCTTCGGGATAGGCATCCGCCAGCCAGGCATGCAGCGGCGGGGCCGCCGCGTTGACCAGAAAACCGATCAGGATCAACCAAGTGCCCAGGCTGCGTTCGGTCATGGCCCCGAAGCTTGTCGTGCCGGTCTGGGAGATATAAACCAGAATGCCCGCCAGCAGGCAGAGCCCCCCCACCAGATGCACGAGCACGTAACGGAAACCGGCGCCCATGGACTTCTGGGACTTGCGGGCCAGGATCAGCATCGTGCTGGCCACGGCCATGATTTCCCAGAAAAGATAGAGGCTGATCAGGTCACCGGCAAAGACCACGCCAAGGGCGCTGCCGATGTAGAAGAGGGCCGCCACATGCTGGGTGGCATCACGCAGGTAGAAGGCATAGATAAAGGCGGCAAAGGCATTCAAAGTGAAGATATAGCCGAAAACCTTGCTGAGCTTGTCGACCCGCAGGAAAGTCAGCTCATAACCCAGAAAAGAGGCCTGCCAGCTCGATCCGGTCTCGAGACCGGCGATCAGGAGAAAGGCCGCCGCCGGAATGACGATGACAAACCAGCTTCGGGCCTGCCCCCTGATCAGGGCCGCCAGCAGGGCTGCCACTATAAACAGGGCCGCGGGAGGAAACTCAGTCATCATAATAATCCTCACGGGCTTTGAGCAAAAGGGCCACCAGCTTGGAAAACAGGATCAGGGCGGCGCAGGAGACGAACCCCAGAACCGCGCTGAATCCGAAAAAGCTGTCAAATCCGAAATGAGGGTGCCGGTGGGCGAACAGCTCCCCCACGACGGTCAGCCCGCAGACGATATAGAGAAGAATCCACAATTTACGGATCACATCGGGGCGGTCGAAATAATCAAACTCTTTTTTAGCGCTCATCCTAGCGTATCTCCGTCACCCTAAGGCCAGCCGGGCGAGATTCAAAAACACATCGGGGTAAAAAAACAAGGCAATGGAACCCGCGGCCGTAATCACCGGCGGCACCACGCACCACGCGGGTGCTTCCGCCAGCCCCTGTTCCGCCTCGGACGCCGGCGCGGCCGGGTTGAAAAAGGCCTTGAAAACGATCGGCAGGAAATAGAAGGCATTCAAGAGCGAGCTGGTCAGGAGAACGACCACGACGGGCCACTGGCCCGCATCCAGGCTGCCGAAGGCCAGATACCACTTGCTCAGGAAACCGCCGGTGGGCGGAAGGCCGATGACACTCAGGGCACCAATAAAGAAGGCCCCCATGGTAATCGGCATCCGGCGCCCCAGGCCCGTCATCTCGCTGATGTTCTTTTTACCGGTGGCCACAAAAATGGCCCCGGCGCAGAAAAAGAGCGTGATCTTGCCGAAGGCGTGCATGGCGATGTGGATCATGCCCCCGGTAAGACCCTGGGCCGACAGCAACCCGACCCCCAGAACGATATAGGAAAGCTGGGCGATGGTGGAAAACGCCAGCCGGCGTTTCAGATTGTCCTGTGTCAGCGCGATCAGCGAGCCGGTGAGAATGGTGACCGACGCAATCGCCGAAACCCATATGCCCAGATCCAGCGAGGTCAGCAGATCGCTGCCGAAAATACCGCTGAGGGTGCGAAATATACTGAAGACCCCCACCTTGACAACGGCCACGGCGTGCAGCAGGGCGCTCACCGGGGTG
>CAJHYH010000509.1_pt1 | contig 16463 bp, 11 predicted proteins | sample 9198661 | NCBI WGS metagenome assembly CAJHYH01 (sample SAMEA7708356, study PRJEB35096) | sediment metagenome | biome: marine neritic benthic zone biome [ENVO:01000025]; feature: sediment [ENVO:00002007]; material: shallow marine sediment [ENVO:03000034] sea grass bed [ENVO_01000059] ... | reverse complement strand
GACCCTGGTGGGGGCCTACGGCTGTTGTTACCGGCACGGCGAGGCCGCCCTGGCGATGATCGCCGACGGCCGGGTGCCGGTGCGCGATATGATCTCCCACCGCCTGCCCCTGTTAAAACTCGACGAGGCCTTGGCGCTCGTGGAGACACGGGCCGGCATGAAAATACTTCTTGACCCCTGGCAGGAGGAGGCAACGCCATGAGCAATGGGGATCCGATCCAGACATTCGGTTGGCAGATCCAGAAGCTGATCAACGGGCAGGATTTAACCCGTGCGGAGAGTTATGCCATGTTCCGCCAGGTGCTGGACGATGCGCAGCCCGACCTGCAGCAGGGGGCCTTTCTGGCCGCGTTGGCGGCCAAAGGCGAGACCCCGGAGGAAATTGCCGGTGCCTGGCAGGCCATCTTCGAGCTGGATACGGTAAGGGTCCCAGACAACCTGGGCGCGCCGCTCGTCGAGAATTCGGGCACCGGCATGGACAGCCTCAAAACCTTCAATATCAGCTCGGCCGCCGCTGTGGTGGCCGCCGCCGGAGGGGTCCGCATGGCCCGCCACGGGGCGCGGGCCCTGACCTCGACCTGCGGAACGGTCGACCTCCTGGAAGCGGTGGGCGTCGATGTGGAATGCGACGTACCCGCGGTGGCCCGCAGCATCCGTCGGGCCGGCATTGGCCTCTTCAACGGCATGAGCCCCAAGGTCCATCCGCGCGCCCTGGCACGGATCCTGGGGCAGATCCGCTTCGGATCAACCCTCAATATCGCCGCCAGCCTGGCCAGCCCCTGCCGACCGACCCACGGGCTGCGGGGCGTATATGCCGAAGCGCTGATCGGCCCGGCGACGGCGGTCATGAAAGAAATAGGCTACCAGCGAGCCCTGGTGGTGCACGGGTTTGACGCTGACGGGCGCCGGGGCATGGATGAATTCTCGACTTTAGGGGAGAGCCGTGTGCGTGAGATCGCCGCGGACGGTAGCGAGACCAGCTGGACGCTGATGCCTGAAGAAGTCGGCCTGCCGCGCCGCCGGTATGTCGAGATCGCCGCCACCGGCGACAAGCAGACCGAAGCTGTCCGTTTCCTGCAAACCGTTGCGGGGATCGAAAAAGGCGGCTGTGAGGATATTACCAGTCTGAACGCCGGGGCGCTTTTTTACCTGGTGGACCAGGCACCCTCCCTGGCCGACGGCGTTCGCCATGCCCGCGCGCTGATCCGCGAGGGTGAAGCACTGCGCAAACTGGTGCAATGGGTCGCCGTTCAGGCCGATGCCGCCGGTGAGGGCATCCAGCGCCTCAAGGACGTGGCCGCCCGGGCAGGCCTGGGCCAAGCTGCCGCCGGTCATCTCTGAAGCCGGTAGGGTTCCTCATCGGCGCCGGGGCGCGCCGTTGAGCCGCTCGCGGCAGCCGGTGGCCAGGGCGACGGTCAGGAGGATCATCAGGCATTATGACCGCGGCCACGAGGACCTGGATGCGCTTCATTGGCGGCGGCTGAAAAAGTCGATGACAAAGGCGATATGCTGGCGCATGGCGTCGTAGGCGGCATCGGGGTCATGTCGACGGATGGCTTCGCAGATGGCCTTGTGCTGCTTCAATATCATCTCGATGTTCTTCGGATCCTGATAGAGATGCAGGAGATTTTCGCGAATCCCCACGTGAAGAAAATTGGAGACATTCTTCATGATATAAATCTGCAATGGGTTTTTGGTGGCCGCCGCAATGGCCATGTGGAAGGCCAGATCGCCCTCGGTGCCGAGCCCCCCGGAACCGATATCGTGCTCCATATCGGCGATGGCCGTTTCAATGGCTTGGAGTTCGGCGGCCCCGCTGCGCTGGGCGGCCAGGGAGGCGGCGGTGCATTCGATGCCCATGCGCATCTCCAGCAAATCGATGAGGCTTGCATCCTGGGTCTCCATGACCGTGGCCAGCGGGATCTGAACGGCTTCGTCGAGGGGGCGCACGAACGTCCCCTGACCCTGGCGTTGCTCCAGAAAGCGCAGGGTCACCAGCTTGTTGATGGCCTCGCGCACCGAGTTGCGGCTGACATTGAGGGCTTCGGCCAGCTCGCGCTCGGTCATGATCTTCTGCCCCGGCTGGTAGTCGCCCCGGAAGATCAACGCCCTCAGCTGATCGAAAACCTGATCGGAAATGCGTTTGGGTTGAATCGGTTTGAGCTCTATTTTCATGCGTCGTAGACCTCTGCCAGCCCTTTGAAGAGATGGCGTACCGCCGCGGTCGCTTCTGCCCGGGAAAGCATGCCGGCAGGTCAAATCATGCCAGCCGCCCATCCCCGCACCTGCCCGTCGGCCCGATATCCATGCCCCGGGCCGACGCTTTCGCTACAGTCTGTTTGGCAATGTGATCATGCGGCAGGATAAATCCGCCACCCCACATCACAGCCGGCAGGGGTTTTCTATAACACGCGGCCGTCAATCCCGCTGCGTGGGCCGGCGAGCGGTCCCACCGCCGTGGCGGTGATACGCCGGATCAGCCTTGTGTTCCTCACCCCTGCCTTACAGGGTATCCCGGTTCTCAGGAGGCCCCGAAAAAGATCGCCGGCAGCCAGGTCGTCAGGGCCGGGAACATCACCAGGATCGCCAACCCGATGAGCTGCAGGATGACAAAGGGCATGATGCCTCTGTAAATATGCATCATGGTGTATCCCTTAGGGGCGACGCCGGCGAAGTAAAATAGGGCATAGCCGAACGGCGGCGTGACGAAAGAGGTCTGCAGGTTGACGCACATGAGCAGCGAGAACCACAGCGGGTTGAACTCCAGTTCCAGGACGATGGGCATGAAGATGGGTACGGTGATCAGGAGGATCGCGGCCCAGTCGATGAACATGCCCATGAGGAAGACGATGACCATCATGATGGCCAGCACCACCCAGCGGTTGAGTCCGGAGCCGATCATCAGGTCGGCCACCACGTCGCCGCCGCCCATGCTCAGAAAGACGGTGCTGAAGAATTTACCGCCGATGAAGAGCATCATCACCATGGCGGTGGTCTTCATGGTGGCAAAGGCGGATTCGCGGATGACCGTCCAGTTCATCTTCTTGTTGAAGACCGCCAGCAGGGCCGCCCCGCCGGCGCCCAGCCCCGCGGCTTCCGTAGGTGTGGCGATGCCGGCCAGAATGGTGCCCATCACGGCCAGGATCAGCGCCAGGGGCGGGATCAGGGACTTGAGGGTTATGGCCCACTTCTGCGCGGCGCTCCAACTTTTGGCCTCATCCTTGGAAATCGGCGGTCCCAGTTCCGGGTTGAGATTGCAGCGGATGAAAATGTAGAGAAAATAAAGACTGGCCAGAATGAGGCCCGGGAAGATGGCGCCGGCGAAGAGATTGCCCACCGAGGTTTCCTTCAGGCCCGTCAATCCACCGTAGACCACCATCATGATGCTGGGCGGAATCAGGATGCCCAGGGTCCCGGCCGCGCAGATGATGCCGCTGGTCATCTCTTTCTGGTAGCCTTTGTTCAGCAGGGCCGGCGTGGCCAGAAGGCCCATGGCCACCACGGACGCGCCGATGATGCCGGTGGTCGCCGCAAACACCGTACAGACGACGACGACTGCCAGTCCCAGTCCGCCTTTAAGCCCGCCCAGCACGATATAGAGGGCGTCGAACAGCTGCTCGGCCACCTTGGAGCGGTCCAGCAACTGGGCCATGAGGATGAACAGGGGAATCGCCACCAGGACGTAGTTGTTCATCAACCCCCATGTGTTGTTGGCAAACATGTCGAACAGCGCGGCCACGTTCCAGCCATTGTCGATCAGTCCGAAGATCACGGCGACACCGCCCAGGCAGTAGGCCAGCGGCAGCCCCGTGACAATCGTGGCGATCAAAACCACGAACATGGCAATGGTCATAAATTCGAGACTCATAGGATGCTCCGTCTTTTTCGGCCGTGATCTAGGTCGCCGATTTTGCGGTGAGGGTTTTCACGTTTTTGAGCACGGTGGATAGCCCCTGGACGACCAGGAGCAGAAAACTGAAGGCCATGACGATTTTATAGGGCCATATCCGGGGCGCCCAACTCGTGGAGTTGAGCTCGTTGGTGATCGTGGCCGTGTGGGCGAACGTGATCGCGCCCCAGGTCATCAGGCCGTAGACCGGCATGAAAATGAGCAGATAACCGGCGATCATGATGACGGCCTGCACCTTGGCGGGAAGTCGTGAGGTGACAATGTCCACCCGGACGTGCCCCTGGGCATGCTCCATATACGACAGCCCCAGCATGTAGTGCATGCCGTAAAAGAAGGCCGTGGCCTCGAATCCCCACACGGTGGGGGCGTTGAAGGCATAGCGCATGAGAACTTCGTACAGGACGATAAAGAGCAGCGGCACGATTAGAAACGAGGTGAGCTGCCCCTGCTTTTCGACCAGGAAGTCAATGCTCTTGATGATCGTGTTCAGCATTTCCTTCGACTCCTACGGCTTGGGTTGGTGGATAGATGAGAGGCCCGGCGACACGGTGCGTCGCCCGGGCCTCTTGCGTGCGTGAACGGTCAGCAGACCGTCCGCTACTCGGTGGTGCGTCCGCCCACGAAGGTTTCATACGGCCAGGGCGTCACCCCGCTGCGGGCGTCGCGCCAGTCGGCAAAATCTTCGATGAAAGCTTCCTGGGAATCCATCACCTTTTTGACATCGGGGTGTTTGGTTTTCAGATCATCGATGTAGGCTTTGGTGGTCTTGCGGAATTCGATGATGGCTTCTTTATCCATCTTGACGATTTCCACTTTTTCCTTGAAGCGGCGGATGGCTTCGGCATTCAGCGCGTTGATCCAGTTGTAGGACCACAGCTGGGTTTCCTTGGCCGCAATGTCCAGGATCCAGCGGTAGTGCTCGGGCAGTTTGTCATAGGCGTCCTTGTTGAAGAACAGGGCGCACTGGATGCCGGGCTGGTGGACGCCGGGCTGGATGGCGTATTTGGTGATTTCGTCGAACCCCATGGGGTAGTTGATGGCGGGGGAGGAGAATTCGGCCGCGTCGATGACGCCGCGCTCCAGGGCCAGGTAGACTTCACCGCCGGGCAGGGGGCTCACCGAGGCGCCCATATTGTTCATGATGTCCATGTACCAGCCGGGGGTGCGCACACGCATACCCTTGTAGTCTTCCATCTTGGTGGCGCGTTTATTGGAGAAGAGGCCCATTTCCTGTCCGCACTGGCCGCCGGGCAGAGCGACGAGGTTGAACTTGCCGTAAAGCTCGTTCATCATCTGGGCCCCGCCCTTCTCATACAGCCAGATGTTGTAGCCCTCGCCGTCCAGGCCGAAAGGCACCGAGGCAAAGGCCACGAAGGCCTCGTTCTTGCCTTTCCAGTAGCCGGGCCAGTCATGTCCGGCCTGGGCGGAGCCTTTGCTCACCGCGTCGAAACTCTGCATGGCCGGCACCAACTCCCCGGCCGAAAAGGGCTTGATATCGAACTGGCCGGCGGTGAGCAGGCGCACCGTATCGCAAAAATGGGTGGCGTTGTCATAGAAAAGCAGGCCTTTACACCAGCGCATGACCATTGCCCAGCGGACTTTTTCGGTGGATGGCTCGAACTTTACGCGTTTGGCCATATCATGCCGCGGGTCGCTTCCGAATTTCTCGCGTTTGGCATGGGCGGCGCTGGTCAGCAGACAAAAGGTCAGCACAAGGCTTAAGACAATAATAAAGGATTTTTTCATGACGGGAACTCCCTCCTACGGATATGTGGGTTCAAAGTCTCTTAGCGGATTGCAACAACAGTGGAAAAGCCGCGGCCGGCTTGGACTGTTTCCTCACCTCCTTTCATCAGGGCCGTCACTAAACCGAATGGAACGGTTGAATCAGATCAATTGTTCTATGGTCCTACCAATTAGAGGTACCTTTAGTTTAGTGATGGGGCAAAGTCAATAATTAATTTGCAAGCTCCAGACAATGAATCGCATTCAGGGCCGATCAATGGCGCTTCGGGCGCCTATGCCGCCGGTCGCAGGGCGCGTTCCCGCCGATCAGAAGGAACCGAGAGGGAAATGGAACGTGTATCGGTGGCAGCCGGGCGAAATCGGAATTCACCGCGTTCCGTCGCCATCGGCCGACGATCCGGCGTCTTGCGGATAATAATGCTTGTCATGGCCGCCCGGGCCAAAGGAATAGGTCATACCTTCTCAGATTGGACCATGGGTCGATCCATTGATGCTTTGCAATTACAGGACCAACCGAATCGAGGCGAGCAGACGGCGACCGAGACCGTTTATGCTCATGTTATCAATTGTTTCACACGGACGTTGTAATTTGGGGTAGACAGGTGTCCGGTCAATTGTGTAGACTTATCGCTACATGTCGCATTCCGGCGACAATCGTCGGCGGCCGCAACCTCTTGCGGTTGCCGAAAAAACGTATTCGCAAACAATTGTTCTTCAGACGGTCCCTTAATCGATTCGAGGTCAAGGCTTGCGGATAACCAAGTCTGCCGACGCGATGTAATATGTCGCCCCCACGGGGCGAAGCGCAACGCCGCCAGCGGTCTTGGCGGTGACCATCATCCAAGGAGACGCGGTCCATGCCCAGGGCACAGGCCAACGCCAGCCAGGAGATCCGGCGCAAGCTGGAGTTGTTTCAACTAATCTTCGACAGCATTCACAACGGTGCCATGGTGACCGATGCCGCCGGTGTGGTGACTCACCTCAACAAGCCCTATGCCCGGTTTCTGGGCCTTAATATTTCGGAGAGCATCGGCCGGCACTGCACCGATGTCGTCGAAAACACCCGGATGCACATCGTGGCGCGGACGGGTGTTGCGGAGATCAACCAGATTCAGAAGATCCGCGGCCAGAACATCCTGGTCCACCGCATCCCCATCAAGCGGGACGGCCGGGTGGTCGCCGTCCTGGGGTTGGTCATGTTCCAGGACGTGGGCGAAGTGGTCCGGCTGGCCAAAAAGCTGCGTCATCTGGAGTCGCAGGTCAGACGCTACAAAAAGGAACTCATGGCGCTGCGCTCGACGCGTTATACCCTTGAGAGCATCATCGGCAACAGCCGCGTCATCGCCGATTTGAAACAGGAAGCGCTGGTGGCGGCCGGAAACACCTACCCGGTTTTGATCGTCGGTGAGAGCGGCACGGGCAAAGAACTTTTCGCCCAGAGCATTCACCACGCCGGCACCCGCCGGGGGCGACCCTTTGTTCAGATCAATTGCGCCGCCATCCCCAAGGACCTTCTGGAATCCGAATTGTTCGGCTACGAGGGCGGGGCCTTTACGGGCGCCCGATCGGCCGGCAAGCCGGGGAAGTTCGAACTGGCCCACGGGGGCAGCATTCTCTTGGACGAAATCGGCGATCTGCCGCTGGAAATGCAGCCCAAGCTGTTGCGTGTGCTGGAAGAAAAGGTTTTCGAGCGTGTTGGCGGCAACGCGGTGATCCAGTCCGATTTCAGGCTGATGGCCGCCACGAATCAGAATCTCGAGGTGCTCATCGCCAAGCGCCGTTTTCGCAAGGACCTCTACTACCGTCTGAACGTGATGTCGCTGGTCATTCCGCCTCTCGCGGCGCGTCCCGAAGACATCATTCCCATTGCCCGGCATTTGCTCCGCCAGGCGACAGCCGCATCGACCGGCGATGAGATCCGGCTGAGCCCGAAAGCGATCAATGCCTTGCTGGCCCACGACTGGCCGGGCAACGTGCGGGAGCTCTCCAATGTGATGGACCGTGCGCTATCCACCATGCGGGGTGATGTCATCCGGCTGCGGGACCTGCCCATTCCCTTGAAGCGGGAAAGGGCCGCCGCCGGCCACCCCCCCGTCGCCCCTATCCGCGACGTCCAGGCGCGGGCCGAGAGAGACGCCATTATCAATGCCCTGCGGCAGACCGGCAACAACAAGGCCCGGGCCGCCGCGTTGCTGGGCATCCACCGCACCCTGCTCTACAAGAAGATGAGCCGGTACGCCATCCCCCTCAAACGCTGATTGTCTCCGTTTTGCTACATTCCTGTGCTTCAGGTGCCTGGCTTGGCGTCCTTGAGCGCGGCTTCGGCTTCTTCGCGGGTTTCGTAGATGTGGGCCGCCATCGCGCGCTCCTGGAGCGCTTCGCCGATTTTCATCCGCATGAATGTGCTGGTGGTGTAACGGGTGACACCGGAGTAGAAACGCTCGACGATCCTTTTAACCATGGCAGTGTAAGCTTCCATAAGCTCCGGTGAAATGCTGAAGTTGTCATAGTTGACCACAGCATAGACCCGATGGCCGATGGGCTCGAGAACGTCGGTCACGGCTTTGCGGACCGTTTCGATGTCATCCTTGGAGCGAATCGCCAGCCCTTCGAAATTGACGAAGAAAAGATTTTCCTGCGGGTCGTAGACCAGACGTTTTTCGAGGGGCAGGGTGAATAGATCCTCGTTGAGCCCCATGGGCGCCGCCCGGAAGATCCTGACGTCCATGAGCGCCGGCGTGCCGTCGATGACCGGCGCGAATTCCATCCGCTGCAAGATGTCCTTTTCGATGTCCACGCCCGGGGCGACCTCGATCAGTTCCATGCCCGCCTCGCTCAGCCGGAAGACGCAGCGTTCGGTGACGTACAGCACCGGCTGGCGCTTGGATACCGCATAGGCGCCGGAGAAGGTGACGTGCTCCACCTGCTGGACGAATTTGAGCACCCGGCCTTCCTGAGCGATGGACAGCGCGCCGTCGCGCACGGAGACCTTGAGGCCGCCGGCGGTAAACGTCCCCACGAAAATGACTTTCTTGGCTTTCTGGCTGATATTGATAAAACCGCCGGCGCCGGCCAGTTTGGGCCCGAACTTGCTGACGTTGAGATTGCCGCCGGCATCCGCCTGGGCCAGGCCGAGAAACGCCAGGTCAAGTCCGCCACCGTCGTAGAAATCGAACTGCGAGGGCTGATCAATCAAGGCTTCCGTATTGGTGGCCGCCCCGAAATTGAGCCCCCCGGCCGGCAGGCCGCCAATGACACCGGGCTCCGCGGTGAGGGTCAGATAGTCGATGATTTTCTCCTCGTTGGCCACACTGGATACCCCTTCCGGCATGCCGATTCCCAGATTGACCACGCTGTTGGGAACCAGTTCGAAGGCTGCCCGCCGGGCGATGATCTTGCGGTCGCCCATCGGCATGGGCGGCAGCGATTGCATCGGCACTTTGATTTCGCCGCTGAACGAAGGATCATATTGGGTGCCGAAGGTCTGCCAGTGATGCTCGGGTGGCGACACCACGACGCAGTCGACCATGATCCCGGGGATTTTGACCTGGCGGGCGTTCAGGGTGCCCGGCTCGGCCACCCGTTCGACCTGGACGATGACGAATCCACCGGAGTTGCGGGCGGCGGTGGCAATGGCCAGGGCCTCCAGGGTCAGGGCCTCCTTCTCCATCGTTACGTTGCCGTCGGTGTCGGCCGTCGTGCCACGCAGGATCGCGACGTTGACCGGCATAGTCTTGTAGGCCAGATAATCCTGGCCGTCGAACTGGATCCGCTCCACGATGTCGCGGGTGGTGCGGGCGTTGATTTTACCCCCGCCGTTGGCGGGATCGACGAAGGTGCCCAGGCCCACCGAGGTGATCGTGCGCGGCTTTCCGGCCGCGATGTCACGAAACATGTGGGATATGACGCCCTGAGGGAGATTGTAGGCTTCGATCTTGTTGTCTATGGCAAGCTTCTGGAGCTTGGGCACCAGACCCCAATGGCCGCCGATCACCCGGGATACGAGGCCTTCCCGGCCCAGGTGGTTGAGGCCGCGGTTCTGGCCATCGCCCTGGCCGGCGGCATACATCAGGGTCAGCCCTTGGGGGCGGCCGGTTTCTTCGAAATACTTTTCCAACGCGATTGCCACGTACTCGGGAAAGCCGGTTCCCACGAACCCCCCCGTGGCGACCGTGTCGCCGTCGCGGATGATCTGAACGGCCTCCTCGGCACTGACGACCTTGTTCTTGCGTGTGCGGTCCGGGGGTAAATCGGAAAGCACCGGGTGCGTCCGGTGGGTTTCGGGACGGCTCGAATCGGCAGTCATGGGCACCTCCCTGCGGATCATAGGGTTGGATTATAGGTGTTAAACGCGGATGCAAAACCGGTGCCTCGCATGTCGGGTATTTTCATGCGAGGCACCGGGCTTGACGCGTACAAATGGCGAAGATGCGGATGACTCCATTGTGGTTTGGTCTTTCGGTGCGGCGCGAGACCCAACGGACATTGAAGCGCACGCGGTCTTATGTGTGCCGGCAGGGGCTATCCCCGCGAACCCAGCCGCAGGCCGCCGTGAATAAAGAAAACATCGCCGGCCAGGGCCTCGTTGCGATAAAGCTCGCAGGTCAGGGAAGCGATCTCTTCCGTGTCGACCAGGCGGCCGATGGGGACATCCCCCAGAATCCGCTCCAGCGCCTTGGCATTCATATTTTCGACAAGGGGTGTGCGGACGTAGCCCGGCGCGATGGCGACACAGCGAATGCGATCGGCCAGTTTCCGCCGGAAGAGCTCCGCTGTGATCACCTTGGGCATGACCGACATGGCCGCCTTGGTCGAGGAATAATTGATCTGGCCGGCCGTTCCCAACGAACCGGTGGAGGATACCAGGCAGATCAAGCCCCGGCAGTCATGGTTGATCATCTGCTCCAGGCACTCGCGAACCGTCAGGAAGACCCCGGTGAGGTTGATGTCCACCACCCGCTGGAACTGCTCAAGGGACATTTTGCCTTTGACCTTGCCGGTCTCGCGGTCGGTGGCCACCAGAAGCCCGTCCATGATGATGCCGGCAAAAGGCGCCACCAGGTCGATGCGGCCATAGGCCTCGATGGCGCGGGCGGCCAGCTTCTGATTGTCCGTTTCGTTCGTGACGTCACATGCGAAGGTTTCAACTTCACCCTCGAGACTCTGGCGGGCCTGCGAGAGGGCGTCCTCTGAAATGTCGCCCAGCACGACCCGGCCACCCTGACCCAGCCAATAGCGGGCCACGGAAAGGCCGATGCCGCTTCCACCGCCCGTGATGACAGCAACAGCGTCTTTGATTTTCAGCATGATAGACCTCCTTAGAAAATGTCAGCATAATGGCTGGCTGTTAGTATGCATGTAAAGCTCGTTTTGCAAACCATGTTCCAGCCGCTGTGGACATGGCGTGATCAGGGCTCCGGCCGACGGCGGGCCGCAGGCTTGGGTTGAAATCGATCGTGCGCGGATGAAGCCGAAAAAGACCGGGAGGGCCTTTTGGGGTTGTGTGTATCACCGTTGCTACATGCAGGCATCATCCCCCGGGCCGTCAAACAGGCGTTAGCATTCGCCCGGAATGGTCTCGGTATGGCCGCCAAGGATGGGATTGTTCACCTGGCGTGCATGCCATGGATCGCCCTCGCCGGCATTGTACGCCGGGAGAGGCCCGGGCCCCACGATCGGCTATGGCACCGGGTCGGGCGCGGCGCCGTCGGCGAGGCGCTCGGCCAGCACGGCGCTGCAGATGATGGCGATGGCCAGCACCTGCCAGAGCGTCATCGGCTGTCCGATGAAGAAAACCGCCAGGCCAGTGGCAATGACCGGTTTGAGAAAAAAAAGATAACTGCCGCGCGTGATGTCGGGAACCGCCGCCAGGCCCCCAAGCCACAGAAACTGGGTGATCGTGGTATTCCACACGGCGATGGTCACCAGTGCGATCCATTGCGGCGGCGCGCGGTCGAACAGGGTCGCCGGGTTGACCCACAGGGACCAGATCAGCCCCACCACACACCACAAACCGATGGCGCCCAGAAACATGGTGATGGCGGTCACCCGCAGGACCCCATAAACGCCGATGATCGGCCGAACCAGGACCGTGTAGGCGGCAATAACCACCGCGCACCCGAAGACCATCAGGATGCCGACCAGGTTTTCGGGCCCGCCCGCCAATCGGGCCAGATAGCCATCCGTTATCAACAGGGCGACACCCGCCATCGCTCCCAGGCCGCTGATCAGTTTGGCGCGGGGGAAAGGTTCGCGGTTGAGCCACAGATTGGCCAGCCCCACGCCAATGGGAATGGTGACCACCATGGTGGCCACCTGCGGCACGGTGGCGAAGTCGAGCGACCGGTGGTAGAGCAGAAACCCCAGCGTGACCCCGAACAACGACAGGCCCAGAAGCTGCAGACCATGGGTCCGGAAGGGTGCGGCCAGGTCGCGTGAAGCCGGAAATACCAGGCACAGCAGCACGAGGCCGAAGCCGCCGAGCAGAAACCGCCAGACGGACAGTTCCGGCCCGCCGACCCCCGAGAGCACGGCCACGAATTCGGTCGAGGCGTGGCCGGCCACCCCCAGGAGCACGGCCAGATATGCTGCCGTGGAGGATCGATGCCACAGTCCCATCAACCGTTCTCCATGATCATCCCGTGTCGCTTCCGCGGGCTTGTTGTCGGACCCCGGATGGCACGAAGTCCGGCAGGGACCGCGAGGGCGTTCGGCACTATAGCGGGTATTGGTCTTACCATTATTTGGCAGGGTGAATTCAGAATGTCAAGGCACGGCCAAAAGCCGTTGCCAAAATGGTATCCTTCTGATACTGTTCATTATCTTTTGAATCAGCGACAGGGTTTGACGTGGTCGCTCAAAAGGGGTATTGGTATTACCAATACGTCAATTCGGCTTCGCAGGCCGAAAACTGTCCATCTGACCGCAGTCAGGCCGCGATTGTGGGCAAGGTTGACACGATGCTGCAACCCTTTCCACGCAGGAGCATATGAATCAGGTATGAAGATACCGCTGCAACCGATCAAACCCCGCAAAATTTCCGATCAGGTGTTTGACCAGCTTCGGGAACTGATCTTCCGCGAGGAATTCAAGCCCGGGGACCAACTCATGCCGGAGCGCGATCTGGCCGAGGCCCTGGGGGTCAGCCGCACCTCGGTGCGCAACGCCATCAACAAGCTCGTGGTCATGGGGCTCCTCGAACAGAAACAGGGGCAGGGCACCTTTGTCAAAAAACCCGAAATGCGTCCCCGCAATCCGCTGGAAGTGGCCATGCAGCCGGAGGACGCAACCCTTGAGCATCTGCTCGAATTCCGGATGGGCATGGAATGCAATGCGGCCTACTGGGCTGCCAAACGCGCCGTCGATAAGGATCTCCATTTCATGGAGAAAAGCTTCGCGGAGATGAAGGCGGAGGTGGCCTCGGGTCGGCTGGGAACCGAGGCGGACGTGGCCTTTCACATGGCCATTGCCTATGCCACCCAAAACCCGATCCACGTTCAACTGATGCGCCAGTTCTACGACTATCTCTTTGTGGGCATCAAAGAGAACCTGGTCTACCTCTACGAGGACATGCATAACATCGAAGAGATTTTAAAGCAGCACCGCGCCATTTTCGAAGCCATCCGGATGCATCAACCGGATCGGGCCTTTGATGAAATGCATCGCCACATTTCGTTCGTTCTTGAATTTATCAAAACCCGCCGCTGATGACGGTCTAGTTCCCGGACGTGCCGCGCCTGCAAAATATCGCCGCCATATGATGGGCCTTAATCCTTAAAACGCCTGCCTGGATTCGAAGCACCGGCCAAACACTAAGAACCCTGGAGCTTGGCTTGCATGGCCTTGACCAGCTCCTGATGCCTGAAATTTTCGGGCTCGGCGTCGAGGGCCCGCTGGCCCCACATGAGGGCGCTGGTATAATCCTCTTTCTGGCGATAATTTTCGGCGACGGCGTACAGCAGGTGCTGCACGGGCGCGCGGCGGTGAGTGTCCGGGATTGAAAGGGCTTTGCGGAAATCGCTAATCGCCCGGTCGTGTGCTTTCTGCACGGTCAGGCAGCTGCCCCGCCCGATAAGGCTTTCCTCGTCCCAGGCATCCAGGGCCAGGGCTCGCGTGTACATGCCCACGGCCAGATCCAGATCCCCCTCGACCTCATGGATTTTTCCCATGTAGAAATAGGCGTTGTCGCCGTCGCGGTGGCGATAGCCCGGATCCAGTTCGATCACCCGGCGGAAGGCACGCACGGCGCCGATGCCGTCGGGCTTTTTGAAACAGCGGACACCTTCTTCGAAACATTCCTCGGCCGATTCGGGTAATTGCCGGTCTGCCATCGGACCCCCCTTTGCCCAAGTTGGGATTTAGCTACTCTGATCATGCCGTGGCCCTAAAAGCAATAGCGACCTTCGACAATCGCTTTTCTATGCATGAGCGCAAAAAGCTGATGTCATTCCGGAAAGAAGGCCGGTGTCCATTAAAGGTATTAAGGGAATTGGCGATAAAACCACAAGGGCGTCCTGGCTACCGAATCTGGTATCCAAAGCGCATTGAGTTTTTAATATATCAATAATTACATAGGTTTTTGATTCTCGTCCTGAGTGACAGCCAAATGCCTTTTGAGACCATCACGATTTCATCAGCAGGATCTCTGTCGGTTGCGTCATTGTGCCTGACATTTGCCCTTTTTCAGGGATTGGTGGCCTACCGGCGCCCGGAATTTGACTGGAATCGCTGGGGGGCGGTGCTTTCCCTTCTGACGGCAGTCTACGCCGTGGCCGTGTTCTTTCAATTCAACCTCCCGGCCGGTCCCCATACCCGTCTCTGCGAAAAAATCCAGTTTTCGGTATTCATTCTGCTGCTCTATGCGCTCTATCGTTTTACATCCGCCTTTTTAGAGAGCCACCCGCGTTTGATATTGCGCACCCTGCCGCCGTTGACCGGCATCTGCCTGGCGCTGATCTGGTTTACGGAGCTGATCGTCGCGCCGACATTCGTGCAGCGCAGCTTCATCTGGAACCCGCGGCCGTATATCGAGCCGGATCTGGGGCCGTTGGGGGTTGCCTATCTGGTTGTGGTCTTTTTGCTGGCGATATCCATCGTTGTCATCTGGTGGCCCCCGGCGCGTCGCAAAGTAACGGGCGCACGAGGGTTTATCGCCTGCTTCCTCGTCTGGGCACTGTTGGGGCTGCACGATATTCTGGCCACCCTCGGTATGCCCACGGTGCAGTTTCTGATGGAATTCGGCTTTCTAGGGTTCTCGCTTTCCGTCATTTCCATTACGATCCGTAAATATATCGAACTTTTTAAAATCGTGGAAGAAAATGAGCACGCCCTGCAAAAAGCCAAAGAGGGTCTGGAGCAGCGCGTAAGCGAGCGCACCGCGGCCATCGCCCAATCCAACCAGGATCTAAAGGCGGAGATCCGCGACCGCAAGCGGGCCACCAGAGAGCTGCGCGCAAGCGAGGAGAAGTTTCGCACCCTGATCGCCAATATCTCCGACGTGATCATCATCCTGGATCGCGAAGGCGCCATCCGCTACAGCAGCCCCAACCTGACACGGCACTTTGGCTGGGACGCCCAGGATCTGCAGGGACGCATATTCTTGGAGACCGTGCATCGCCAAGACCGCAAGCGCGTCCAGAATCGCCTAACGGAATTGCTGGCCAAGCCGGGCCAGACGCTGACGCTGTCGCACCGCTTTCAAACCATGAACCGCACCTATCAGCACATCGAGCTGACCCTGGTCAACCTCCTCGATATGCCTGAGGTTCGCGGGCTGGTCGGTAATTTCCGCGATGTTTCCGAACGGATTGGATCGGAGCGGGCCCTGAAGCAGAGCGAACAGGCGCTCAGGAGGGCCCAGGCCATTGCGCATGTGGGCAACTGGGAGCTGGATCTGGCCAGCCAAACCATCCAGGGATCGGAGGAATACTACCGTATATTCGGTCTGAACGACACAGGTTCTGGCTTTCCGTTAAAGACCGTGCAGGCGCTCATTGTGGACGAAGACCGTCGCAAGGTGCGCAAGCGGCTCGAGGCGCTCATTTTCAAGGGCAGGGCCTACGACGTGACCTATCAGACTAGGCGGGCTGGTGACCAGGCGCGGGTCTGGATTCATTCACGGGCCGAACTGATCGGCAAAACCGGCAGCGACGGTGCCCGGGTTTCCGGCGTCATCCAGGATATCACCGCCGCCAAACAGGCGGCGGCCGAGAAGACCCAGCTGGAAAGCCAGCTGCGTCAGGCCCAGAAGATGGAATCCATCGGCACCCTGGCCGGCGGCATTGCCCACGACTTCAACAACATTCTCTCGCCGATCATCGGCTTTGCCGAAATGACCGCCGAGGATCTGCCCGCCGAAAGTCTGGCCCGGTCCAACCTGGGCGAGATTTTAAAAGCGGGTCGGCGCGCCCAGGAAATGGTGCAGCAGATTCTGACCTTCAGCCGCCAGAACAGCCAGGAGCGCAAACCGGTGCAGATCGCCCCCATCGTTCAGGAGTCGCTCAAGCTGATGCGCTCGTCCCTGCCGGCCACCATTGAGATCCGGCCGCATATCGAAACGGAAGACGGGTTTGTCATGGGCGACACCACCCAGATTCATCAGATGATCGTCAATCTGTGCACCAACGCCTACCACGCCATGCGGGATGCGGGCGGGACCCTCGACGTGTATCTGGACGAAACCCATTTTGTCCGATCGGCCGACGCCCCGGCGGTGGGCATGCCCCCCGGCCGTTACACACGCATTCGGATTCAGGATTCAGGTCACGGCATGGAGGCGGAGGTGCTGGATCGGATTTTCGAGCCCTAT
>CAJHYH010000036.1_pt1 | contig 16507 bp, 13 predicted proteins | sample 9198661 | NCBI WGS metagenome assembly CAJHYH01 (sample SAMEA7708356, study PRJEB35096) | sediment metagenome | biome: marine neritic benthic zone biome [ENVO:01000025]; feature: sediment [ENVO:00002007]; material: shallow marine sediment [ENVO:03000034] sea grass bed [ENVO_01000059] ... | reverse complement strand
TCAAAGGCCTGCCCGGCCGCGGGCCCCACCAGGTGTACCGAAACGTCCTGCCAGCGGTCGGGGCGGGCGTCGGGCCCCATGTACTCCCCGGCCAGGTTCATCCCCCCCACGACGGCCACGCTGCCGTCGGCAATCACCATCTTGCGGTGGTTGCGCAAATTGGCACGCCCCCGCAGCGGCAGGCGCAGCATGGGCATGAAAAATGCGATTTTACCGCCGGCTTCGTACAGCGGCGCCAGAAAATGCCGATCGATCTTGACCGAACCCAGGGCGTCGAGCAGGAAATACACCCTGACCCCCTGCGAGGCCTTGCGGGCCAGGGCCTTAACAATGGCGCGTCCGGTCTCGTCGCGGCCCAGGACATAGGTGGCCACGTAGATGGCATGTTCGGCCCTTTCGATCAGACGCAGGGTCTCTTGATAAGCCGCCTCGCCGTCCAGCAGCAGACGGGCGCGGTTGCGGCGGGTCGGGGGGAAACCGCCCCGGTATACCAGGCAGGCCAATTGCTGCTCCAGGCCGGTATCGGTAGTCAGCACGGGCGTCGAGTCCGGAAGCAGCCGCTTGGAAGCCGCCTGGCGGGTCATTTTGCGACCTCCGAAGAAGATATAGAGGGGCACACCGATGTAAGGGATGAAGACCACGGCCATGAGCCAGGCCAGGGTGCTGGTGGGTGAGCGCCGCTGCCGCAGGATATGCGCCAGGAGCACCAGCGCCAGCACAAAACCCAATGTGGGCAGCAGGTGGATATAGATGAATTCAATGATGACCATGGCAGAATGATTTAACGCCCGCAGCGGTGGAGGGTTGTGATCGAATCAACCGCGGTGGTGTCTGCCGACCATACTAGCGAATGGTGGCAAATTACAACCGTGGGGCGCCGAGTGGCACTGATCGCATCTTGACAGCCCCCCCTTCCGGAGGTTAGACGGACGGGTTTTCAATCGCAGGGGACTCCATCTTTGAAAGGCAGGCCCATTGTTTGATCCCGGTCCGGGCGAAATTGCCGCCCTTCTGACCGCCCTGTCCTGGACGGTCACCATGATGGCCTTCGAAGCCGCCGGGCGGCGCTTAGGCTCGCTCAACGTGAACTTCCTGCGCGTGGCGATTGCATCCGTTTTTCTGGCTGTCTTCGGATATCTGCAACGGGGGCTGTGGCTGCCGGTCGACGCCAGCCCGCATAACTGGATCTGGCTCTCCGTGTCCGGCCTGATTGGTCTGACCCTGGGCGATATCTGTCTTTTCCGGGCGTTCGTCCTGGTGGGCGCCCGGATTGCGGCCCTCATCATGGCTTTCGTCCCGGTGATCAGTGCCCTGATCAGCTGGCTTTTCCTGGGTGAAATCCTGAGCCGACTGGACCAGACCGGCATGCTCCTGACCACCACCGGCATCGTCATGGTCGTCACGGGCAAACGCGCCAACGACGACGGCACCCGCAGCGGCTATTCACTGGGGGGGCTCCTGATGGCCCTGGGAGGTGCCCTGGGGCAGGCCGTGGGGCTGGTATTCAGCAAATACGGCATGGGGGCCTACGATGCCTTCGCCGCCAACCACATCCGGCTTCTGGCCGCCCTGGCAGGTTTTATCCTGATCTTCGCGCTCACCGGCCGCTGGCGCAAACTGGCACGCGCCACCCGGCATCGGTCCGGCATGGCTTATACCACCCTAGGATCGTTTTTCGGCCCCTTCGTGGGGGTCTCGCTCTCCCTCTACGCCGTCCAGCACACCCAGGTCGGTATTGCCGCCACCATCATCGCCCTGGTGCCGATCTTCATCATCGCCCCGTCAATGATTCTCAAGAAAGAGAAAATCGGGTTCCGGGACGTCATCGGCGCCGTGCTGGCGGTGTGCGGATCATCCCTGTTGTTTATTTAGAACTGAGACGCAACAATCCAGGCACCTATCGGCCGGCACTGGCGCTGACCGTATCGGGGTCGGTATCGCTTTCGGTATCGGAATCGAAGATGTGTATCGTCGCCCTTTTTTTGAAACCCTATTCCTATACCGACCCCGATGGGAAGCGGCGGGGGGGAGCAGGCCGGATCTATCCCTTAAGAATCACGACCAGGTTTTCGATGCACCCTTCCACCATGGTTTCGGCCCGCCGCAATTCGCCAACACTCTTGAAATGCGATTCCAGCTCCTCAAAAATCACTTCGTAAGGCGAAACCGGTATGGCCTGGTCGGCGCGTTCCACCGGCAGCCGGGGATAGCGCTCGTCGTCGAAGAAAAAATTGCAGGCGCCGGGAGCTTTAATCCGCCGGTACGGCCAATCCAGCTTGAGCGCCGCAAAGACACGCAGCGAGGCCTGCGCTTCGGGGTTGTCGGCGAAATCGGCCGGCGTCACATGCCGATCGATCAATCGCTCAAGGGCCTCGAAAAAAGCCGCCCACCAACGGTGTTCGGTGACGGCCAGCCCGTATAGATACCAGTGATCAAAACCCTCGCGGATGATCTGCTGGTGCCTGGCACTGAGCTCACGGGTGGTGGGACAAAAATAGTTCTGGCAGGCCTTGGCGCCGTAGTAGCTCAGCTCGCGCCAGTCGCGACCATGGTTCCCGGCTTGGTCCGGATGCAGCAGGCAGCCCACGCGGGCGCGCTGCCGGCCAATCAGCCCCACATACGGGCAGTGGTAAAAATGCGGGAAGGGGCGCTCTTCGGGCGTCCAGCCCAGCTGCTGCCGACCGAAGTCCTCGATGGCCTCGGCCACCCGCGGTATCCGGGCAAACGCCTCCGTTCGCGCGGTCAGAAGGTCTTCCAGGCGCTCGGGCGTGAGGCTGCTGATGTTATAGAGGCCGCAGCAGGCCCCGCAGGAGACCCGCGTGCTGACCTGACAGAGATAGGGCGGCGCCATCGTTTTTCCCGGGGCATGAACGATTCAGGGATGATCCGCTCCGATCGCTCGACAGCAACTTGACAGGTGCGGCCGTCAGGCTCTAAGGCTTGAGAACACCAACCCGACAAGGAAAGGCATACCGCCATGGCCGACCGAAAACAAGCAATTATCACGGAACTGGAGAAGGCCGCCGAAGAGACGGTGGATTTTTTCGCCGCGTTAACACCCGCGCAGCTCGAACGCCCGGTGTATACCGATTCGATCCAGTGGAATGTGCGCCAGGTGCTGGCCCACCTGGTCACGATCGAAAAAAGCATGCACTGGCTCTTTCGCAATCTTCTGGACGGGGGGCCGGGGGCCCCGGAAGATTTTGACATCGACCGCTTCAACCGCCGCCAACCCGCCAAACTCGATCATCTCGCGCTGGCCGAAGTAATCGACCAGTTCCGGGACGTGCGCGCCGAAACCATCGCCATCGTGGCCGCCATGAAGGATGCCGACCTGAACCGCGAGGGCCGTCACCCGTTCCACGGCCATGGCCGCCTGGAACGTTTCATCCGCTGGGCCTACGAACACCAGCGGTTTCATATAAACGATGTGCGCCAGGTGCTTGGGGAATGAGAAGGGCCCACCCACACGTGCAGGAATGTGGATTGACGCTCTGCTAGGGCCCGGATGGTTTTCCGGTCACATCAAATGACGACCCCTGATCCCTCACCGGCAGGCACCCCTGTGGACTAATTTGGAGACTTCGCGTTCGGCGTCGGCATCGCTATCGGGATCGGGTTCGAAGATGGGTATCAGGTTCATCTTTCCGCGATGCGATACCGATTCCGACCCCGACCCCGAGTAAAAAGGCAGCCGGCAACTACCCCGCATAGAAGCCCTTGGGCGCCAGTTCAGGGAACGCGGCCTCATCCAGCCGGATCAGATGCTGACGGATATCGGTGCACAGGTCGCAGTGATTGAGGTAGGTTTCACGCGTGGGTTCGAATCCGTAGACTTCGCAGGCCAGATGGTAGAGCCCCCTGATGCCGTTCGATATCAACCGTTCGAGCAACGGGTATTTGCCGGCCGGCAGGGGACCGCCCAAGTCCTCCATGGCGAACGCCAGGCCGGCGCACAGCCCCGGTATGTAGCGCCCCTCGAGATCGATATGGAAGTGGCTCGTATCGCTCAGGGCCCGGGCGCAGCTTAGGGGACTTTCCTCCAGGACTTCTGCCACCGAATACCCCGGGTAGACAGCGCGAAATGTCTCCAGGGCGCGCCCGCCCAGATGAATCCAGTAGCGGTCCGGGATACGGGCCAGATAGTCCTGGCCGAAGGCCGCCTCGAATTCGGCCATGGTATGGGTTGCATTGGCCCCCAGGCGGTCCAGGTCGCGTACGAAGGCGTTGACCCAGGGGAACACCTGGATACCGGCCTCCCGGCAGGCATTGATCACACCGCGCACGCGGGCAAAGGGAATGTGGGCGTTGTGAAAAGGGCTCATCGAAACCAGCAGGGTCCGGAGGCCCTCGTCACGCAGGTCCGAAAGGATGTTCGCGGTACGGGCGTTGTCCACGTACCAGGCGGCGTTGGTTTCGACGTAGTCAATGCCCATGCCGGTCTTGCGGGCTGCATTCAGGACCGCGGCCAGCCCGGCAGGATCGAGCAGGGGCTCGCCGCCGCCGATATGCACCGACCGGCATCCCAGCCCGACAATGCGCCTGAAAATCGCCTCGGCGCGCACACCATCGAGATAGCCCTTGGCGCGATGCGGGCCGCAGTTGTACAGACAGTGACCACAGCGCGAAACGCAGTGGTAGTTGACGATCACCCCGCCCGAGACGAGGTTTTTGATATTGAGAACGGACATGGTATAGAGCCGATTGCGGTAATTTCAGAACCGATCCATTACATACGAAAACGAACGTGGTCAAGTTTTTCGGGTATGCTCGCTGTCGGTGTCGGTATCGCCATCGGAATCAAAGTCGTCTGTCATTTTTTTTTCGGATCCCGATAGCGATACCGATGCCGGCTCGGACCAAAAAAAACAGAATCAAAGGAATCGTGAAAATATGGAACTGACCCCTAACCTGCACGCCTTCCTATGGGCATCCACCGGCGCCAACAACTGCAATACCTACCTGCTCCGTTCGGCCGAGAAGAACATCCTGGTCGACCCCGGCCATGCCCCCTACTTCGACCACGTCCGTCAGGGATTGCGATCCATAGGGCTTACAATCGCAGACATCGACCTGGTCATCGGCACCCATGCGCACCCGGATCACATCGAGGCCGTGCGGCTTCTCGACAGGCCGCCGGGGGTGTTTGCCCTGCACGCGGCTGAATGGCAACTGGTGGAAGAAGCCGCACCCCATCTCAGGGCCGCTCTGAATTTCGACCCTGAAGGACTGGCGCCGGACTTCTTCCTCGCCGAAGGGGAATTGAAGATCGGGGATATCGAACTGCAGGTCTTTCACACGCCTGGACACGCGCCCGGTGCGGTGACGCTCTTCTGGCCCCAGGAAAGGGCTCTGCTGACCGGCGACCTGATCTTCAAGGGCGGCCTCGGGCGCACCGATCTGCCGGGCGGCGACGGCCGGCAGTTGAAGGCAAGCATCCGGCGCATGGCTGCCCTCGATGCCGACTGGCTGCTCTCCGGTCATGGCGATGTCGTCAACGGCCGCGAGACGTTGCGTGAAAACTTCAGCGGTGTCGAGCGAACGTGGTTCAACTATATTTAGAAGCGCTCAGGTTGTCGATTGTTCCTGAAGGCCTGCGAGGCGGGCCCGCGTCGCCTTGCTGAGATCGGCCAATCGCTGCCGGCAAGCCGGGTCCTTTTCGGGATTTGGCACCACCGCCGACCCTGAGATGCCATGGTCGCGGGCCAGGCCCTCCAGTTGCGCCTGTTTTTCGCCGCCCAGCATATCCGCCTGCTTCAGTCGATGGGCATCCAGGATGCCCTGCATCTGATCTCCGAGGGCGGGGGCCTTACGGCCAAGCAGCGTCAGCCAAGGCGCGTTGTCGCCATCGGGATCGATGCGCTGAATCACGCCGGCAATCACCACCTGCCGGTCATCGATATTCATCTCGGTCTGCAGCGCGGTTGTGCGGTTCTCCAGCGCTTCGATGTTGAGGGCCCCGTCCGCATACTGCTGCAGCAGACCCTGCAGGCGTTTTTCAAATTGCTCCGTCTGCTGGCGTTTTTTCTCTTCCTCCGAGAGCGATAGGTGCCGCGTACGCTCCATGACCAGGTCCAGCGTGCTCTTTATTTCGCTCATCATGCCCCTCCCCAGGATGGGATTTCTTTGTATTGCAGCAACCGCAGGCGGTCAAGTCCATCTGAATTGGTGTCTGCAAAAACCCCGGGTGGCGAGGTCAGAATGTGCTTGTTCAGGGGCAATGAACTTGGTATGAAAACGCCGCTGCGTAAATGATTTTGCGCAGTATGCAGTTGCGAGCCCTTTTCGCTCGGCGGCCGCAGCCAAACCGGCAGGCCCTTAAATGATTCAATCTCGTGAACCCGCCAAAATCGAAAGAAGCGTATATGCCATTGGAGGAAAAAAAGGTACTGCCGCCCACATGCGCGCCGACAGATCGGCCCCTGCCTCCCATGGTCTGCATTGTCGGCTATTCCGGGGCCGGTAAAACCACCCTGATGGTCAACCTGGTCGCCAGCCTGACAAAGCGCGGATTGCACGTGGGCACCATCAAACACGATGTTCACGGGTTCCAGATGGACCACCCCGGTAAGGACAGTTTTCGACACAAAGCGGCCGGAGCGATGACATCCATCATTTCTTCGCCTCACCAGCTGGCAATGGTCACCGACGTGGATCACGACCATGCGCCCCAGGAATTGCTGCCCATGCTGACGGGCATGGACATCGTTCTGGCCGAAGGTTTCAAGCGGGCCCAACTTCCGAAAATCGAGGTATTCCGGGCGGAAACCGGAAAGGCGCCGGCATGCCAAGGCGACCCCCATCTGCTGGCCGTGGTGAGTAATGCACCGGTTGATTGGGGCGTCAGGCGCTTCGCCGCAACCGAGGCCGGCGCCCTGGCCGATTACCTGATCGCTTTTTTCGGTCTTCCGGGCGCTAAAGTGGTAAGCTTCCAGAAGTCCATCAGCTGACGGCCCGGCAAATCAATCCGTAGCAGAAGCACGGCCTTAAAAAACCCTCTTTCTGTCCGGCGACCACCTACAGGATCAGCCATGCCCCAAGAATACATCGGTTTCCACGAAGCTTATCAGCGAACCATGGCAACCATACGGCCGCTGCCGAGCACCCGTTGCCCGATATCGGACTGCGAAGGCTATATTGCGGCCGAGAACATGATCGCCCGTGCCGATTCACCATCTGTCAGCACTTCGCTGAAGGACGGCTATGCGGTGAGGGTCGATGACACGGCCGCATCCGGTGACGGCCGCCCGCCCCCCCTGCGGGTCATCGGCAGCGTTGCTGCCGGGCATGCGGCCGTCGAAGCCGTAGCGCCGGGAACCGCTGTACGTGTGCTCACCGGTGCCCCCTTGCCGGCCCAGGCCGATACGATCGTGGCCGAAGAATTCACGCACCTCGCCAATGGCCATATCAAGGTAACCACCCCTACGGCCAAAGGTCGCAATATCCTTCGCCAAGGCAGCGACACGACCGCCGGGACGGTATTGCTCCACACCGGGCAGAAGATGACGCCCGGGCGCATCGGTTTGCTGGCAGCCGGGGGGCATCAAAGCCTGCGGGTATTTCAGAAACCCCGCATTGCTATCATTGCCACCGGCGATGAAATCCTGCTCCCTGGCCAACCCCTCGAGGATGGGAAACTGTATGCCAGCAACATGCTGACCCTCAACGGGTGGTGCCGTCATTTCGGCTTTCAGACCATGATGGACGTGGTGGGTGACAACGCCCCGGCACTTAAAAAACGTCTGACCCGTGCCGCCGCCGAGCAGGATGCCATCGTGACCAGCGGCGGCGCCTGGAGCGGCGACAAGGATATGATGGCGCGCGTGCTGGATGAACTCGGGTGGGAGAAAATTTATCACCGGGTGCGGCTGGGGCCGGGAAAGGCTGTCGGGTTCGGGCTGCTGGCCGGCAAACCCGTATTTATCCTGCCTGGCGGACCGCCCTCGAATCTGGTCGCTTTCCTGCAATTGGCCCTTCCGGCGCTGCTCAGCCTTTGCGGCCATCGTGATGCCGGACTGCGCCAGGTTTCAGCCCGGCTGGCCGAACCGGTCTCGGGCCAGGCCGATTGGACCCAGGCCATCTTCGGCCGCCTCGAAAACGGAGAGGACGGTTTTCACTTCCAGCCGCACGGCCGACCGGGCAGCCGCCTCCAGAGCATGGCCGCAGCCCAGGGCCTGCTGTTGATACCCGAAGGCGTGGCCGCATTTCAAGCGCAGGCAAGCGTGCGCGTCCAGTTGCTGTGTTAGCGCTCCTGTTTGAAAACCGGGTCTGATCACGGTCCAATTCGGCCTGGCTGCATTTGGGTTTTCGGGCAGCCCCTCTCGGCGCGCGATTCAATTCATCCCCTGTGATTTTAAATTTACACATGGACAACCCGTCCAATCGCTGCTTATATTTGGCTTCGCTTTTGATAATCGCCTTATAGGACTGAAGGAGCCGGACCCGGCTGCACGGATCCGTGCGTTGAATACCTGCTCGCATTGAAGGCCGCCACCCGTCGTGAGGGAGCCGCTAATGAACCTTATCCGTTACCGCCCTCATCTCCGCTTTGCTTTGATCGCAACGCTAATCTTCTCTTCCGCTGTCTGGGGCAATCCCGCCCTGTCCGACAGCGAAAAAAAAGATGCCGTCTACCGCATGTACGCCAGCTATAAAAAAGACTTCCCCGCCGTCCGGGACATTGCGCCGCGCCAGGCACGCGCGCAATTCGACCAGGGCAAGGTGCTCTTTGTCGATACGCGCAAACCCGAAGAGATGACGGTATCCATGCTCCCGGGCGCCATCAGCCAGGCTGAATTTTTAAAATACCGGGACCGGTTCGCGGACCAGACCATTGTCGTCTACTGCACCATCAGCTATCGCAGCGGTTTGTTCGCCCGCGAGATGGCGGCCGAGGGCATCACGATCAGCAATTTACAGGGGGGTATCCTGGCCTGGATCCTGGAGGGCGGCCCGGTCTACGACGCCCGCGGCAACCCCACGCGCAGAGTGCATGTCTTCGGCGACCGCTGGGACTATGCCCCGGCGGGCTGGAAAAGTGTGAAGTTCAGTCTGTTGGACCAGATCTTCTAAAACGGTCGGGTATCGCCCGATTGCCGCGTTACGCGAAGCCCTCGTCATTCCAGTATACTTCGTGTACGCCGCATTCCTCAGGTCCCCCAAGCCGTATCTCGAACTTTTTTCAAAACCATCTTGGTCGGTTTCGAGGTACGCAGTCAAGTACCATTCCGCTTCCGTTGTGGACTGAGCCTGCTGATTTGAATTACCTTTGGTTCGGTGACTTTTCTTATGCGCATAACAAAGGTAACGGTTTTAGCAAGTTTGCAGCAATTATCGCTAAAGCGTTCAACACATTCGACTGCCGAATTAGCTCGCACACTAACAGAGGAGCTCGTCGATGCCCCGCCCCATTTACCTGGACTACAACGGCACTACCCCCCACGACCCGGAGGTCGTCGCCGCCATGCGCCCTTTCCTGGAGACGGAATTCGGCAACCCCTCCAGCGGGCATGCCTACGGCAAACGCCCCCGCGAGGCGGTGGCCGCTGCCCGTGAGCAGGTGGCCGCCCTTCTCGGTTGCCGCCCCGGGGAGATCATCTTCACCAGCGGCGGCACCGAGTCCAACAACCACGCCATCCGGGGCGTGGCACGACGGCTGCGGGAAAAGGGCAACCACATCATCACCAGCGCCTTCGAGCACCCGGCCGTGCTCGAGGTCTGCCGCTATCTCGCCGCGGACGGATTCGAAACCACGTATCTCCCGGTCAGCACCGATGGTCTCGTGGATCCGGCGGACGTCGAAAAGGCCCTGCAACCCACGACCATCCTGATCACCATCATGCACGCCAACAACGAGGTCGGCACCCTCCAGCCAATCGCCGCTATCAGCCGGATCGCCCGGAAGCACGGCATCCTCCTGCACACCGATGCGGCGCAGTCGGTGGGCAAGGTCCCCGTGGACGTCGATGCGCTGGGCGTGGACCTGCTGTCGGTGGCCGGTCACAAGATCTATGCCCCCAAAGGTGTCGGGGCGCTTTATGTGCGCCCGCCGCTGATCCCGGAAAAATTCTGCCACGGCGCCGGCCAGGAATCGGGATGGCGGGCCGGCACCGAGAACGTGCTCGAAATCATCGGTCTGGGCAAGGCCTGCGAGATCGCCCGCGAGGGGCTGGAAGAACATATGGTGTGGATGAAGCAGCTGCGGGACAGGCTTTACACCGGTCTGACCGAAGCGATTCCCGCCACTTGCCTGAACGGTCACATCGAGCAGCGCCTGCCCAACACGCTAAGCATCGCTTTCAGAGGCATCGAGGCCCAAAGGCTACTGGATACCATTGGAAGCGAAGTAGCGGCCTCGGCCGGTGCCGCCTGCCACGCCGATGCGGTGGAAATCTCCCACGTGCTCATAGCCATGGCCGTTCCCCTGGAATGGGCCCGAGGAACGGTTCGGTTTAGCCTGGGACGGATGACCACTGCGGAAGAGATCGAAAAAACGATTCAGGTGGTGGCGGCGGTGGCCCGATTGCAGGCCCGCCCATGACAGGCCATGCCCCAGCATGAATGCCAGCGGCCTGGGGACGGTCGTCAGTTCCTGGCCGTGTCCAGAATCTTGCGGACATATTCGGAAAGCGCGGACATGTTGAAGGGCTTTTGAATGAACCCCTGGCAGCCTTTGTGCATCAAAGTCTCCGCCTGACCGTTGATGGCGTACCCGCTGGACAGTAGCACCGGCAGGTGCGGCCGGTGGGCGTGGATACGGTCAAACACCTGATCGCCGTCGACCCCCGGCATGATCAGGTCGAGAATGACGAGATCAATGTCGTCGCCCGCATCCTCGAGTATCGCCAGGGCTTCTTCGCCCCCCTTGGCGATCATCACGCGATAGCCCAGCTTTTCCAGCATGGCCTGGCCGACATCGAGAATCATCTGTTCGTCGTCCACCAGAAGCACCGTTTCCTGCCCCGCGGCAAGGCCCGTTTCACGGCTTTCACCCGCCTGGAGCGCTTCCAGGGTCATCGGCAGGAAAATCGTAAAAACCGTCCCCTGCCCCGGTTCGCTCTCGACCGTAATCGCGCCGCCGTGATTTTTGACGATACCATAGGCGGAGGCCAGCCCCAGGCCGGTTCCCCGGCCTTTTTCCTTCGTCGTGAAAAAGGGATCGAAGATCTGCTGGCGCGTGGAGGCGTCCATGCCGACGCCCGTGTCCCTGATCGCAATCCGCCCGTAGCGCCCCGGTTTGATCTGATGCGACCGGCTCTGGACCGCATTCATGTCAACGGGTCGGGTCTCGAGGTGGAGTTCACCGCGATTGGGCATGGCCTGCCAGGCATTGACGTACATGTTCAACAGTACCTGCTCGATCTGCCCGCGGTCGGCCGCCACTACGAGCGGGTGATCGTGAATCCGGGTGTGGATTTCAAGCTCCTTGCGGGTGCGGGCGAACATGTTGGCGCTACCCACGACGATTTCATTGATGTCAACCGGCTTGACCTCGTATTTACCGCCCCGGGCGAACCCGAGAAGCTGTTTGGTCAGGTCGGTGGCGCTGCGCACGTATTCCTCGATCGCCGCGACGTGCTCCTCGTGGGGATGGGCATTGTCCAGATCGACCGACATCAGGGAGGCCCGGCCCTGGATGCCCATCAGGAGGTTGTTGAAATCATGGGCAATGCCGCCGGCCATGGTCCCCAGCGACTCCATCTTCTGGGCGTGGATAAGCTGCTCCTGCAGTTTCCGGTTCTCCGCTTCGGCTTTCTTTTCAGGGGTAATGTCCCGCAGGTGCTCGATCACTTTGATCAGCTCACCGTTTTCATCCAGGATGGGATACGCGCGCACGTCCAGCCAGGCATCCAGCGCTGCCTCGTAGCGCTTGACCGAGGTCGGCTTTTTCGTGCGGTAGCATTCGGACGTGGCGCAGTGCTCGCATTCCCGGTCGCGGCCGATCAGTTCGAAACAGCGCTTGCCGACGACTTCTTCGTGGGTCATGTTTAAAAATCGGTATCCGGCGGCGTTATAGCGGATAATACGATGCTGGTTGTCCTGAATGCCGAGAACATCGGGAATCGCATTCAGTGTCGCCTCGAGCAGGGAGGTGGTCTGCTCCAGGGCCCGGGTGCGCTCCCGTACCATGTCTTCAAGCTCGGTCTGGTAGCGGGCCAGTTTTTCTTCGGCGCGCTTGCGAATGTCGATGTTGACGTGACTGCCCACCATCAGGATCGGGTGGCCCTCACGGTCCCGCTCGATCACCTTGCCCCGCCCCAGGATCCAGAGCCATCCCCCGGCTTTGGTTCGCAGGCGGAACTCGACCTCGTAGCTCTCGTTCTTGTTTTCGATGTGCTGCTGGATGAACCCCTGGGTCGACTCCAGATCGTCCGGGTGCAGGAGATTGGCCCAGGTGTCGTAGTTGGCGGGAAGCTCGTCCGGGTCATAGCCCAGCATGGCATAGTAGCGCGGGCTGAAATAGGCTTCCCCGGAAGGGATGTGCCAGGCCCAGGTGCCGTCGCTGGTGGCTTCCAGGGTCAAAGCCGAGAGCTTGTCCGGCTGTTCTTGCAGGCTTTTGACATCGATCCGCTTTTTGTCGCGGTCGGATCCGGTGGCGGGTATAGGGCTGTGTGCACGTCTGGAATCACTCATCTGGCGGCCTCATCCTCGGATGCATTTCAGATGGGGTTGATCGTCGATAGCCAATCATGCCCTGATTATAAACAAAACCGGAAGGATGAAAAGGTTTTTGACGCATTCATCCGCTGCGATTTGACGATGATGCGGGGAATCGACGCAATTGTCTGCGGTTCCCGATGAGGCTTTGGTCCGCTGAAACCGCCTCCACGAACGATAAACGCTGAATCAGTTCGCCGACTGCAATGTCCTGACCAGAAGTTCAAACGGGGAGGGGTCAATGATTTGGCCACCGTGGAAGGGATCGCTCAGCGACATGACCAGGTAGAGCACCAGGCCGATGAAAGCCGTGTAAAGGGAAACCAGCGCAATGAGCGGCACCTGCGGCCGATAGGCGCCAAAGCAGGCCATCGAGACCAGGAACCCGAAAACGATCACGAAGATATAGACCGGCGGTTTCGACAATGTATGATTTAAGCGTATCATGCGGAAATCGGAAAGGGCATCGAGGTCCGCCATAATGGTCGCCCTGAGATCCTTCTGGTAGGCAGTGGCCGGTTCGAGCCTCACGACCCTATCCGAAAGCTGTGCCCGTAGCGCCGAAGCCCGTTGACCAAACCGGTTTTGGGCCATGGCCGGCCAGTCGTCATCGACAATGGCCTGGGTGTAGTCAATTACTAGCTTCTGGATTTCCTGGGTTCCCTTATTATCATACAGACGCATGGTCAGATAGATGTCGGAAATGGCCACCGCCTCACGCTCGATAGCATGTTTAATGGCCTTCCACTCGCTGATAACCTCGCTAAACGCCAACGAGAGCATCAGGCTTACGAGAATCCCCACCATGCGGAATAGGCTGGTGATCGGGTCTCTGAGTTCATAGCTCTGGTAGGAGGCAATAAACTTGTGGGCCAAGCCATAAACCAGAAGCCCGCACACCGTCGTGAGCGCCATCGCCATGGCGACGCCGGGGAACAGCGGCAATGAAAGCATGAATTCGACCATGTGAATGACGACTTCCTTATCTTCCCCATGGCGGGGATTGACGGCGATGGCCTCCGCAAGTTCCCAAGGGCTCCGGTGAAATCATACCGGGCGGACATGAGCGGGGGACAGTTTGTACCCTATGTCGCCATACGCCCTGTCACCTGCGCCCACGCGATTGCTGGGTGTAGGCATCAAAGGCCATGGCCGCCGTTCCCGGGGGGATTTCCAGGGAAGCATCAAAAACCCAGTTGCCGACGGCGTAAAAATTGTTGTGGCCGGAGGCATACATGACCTGCTTGTCCAGCACGTGGCCGTTCGGGTCGAGGGCCAGCAGGTAGACGTTGAGGGTAACCGTTTCCGCCGGCGCCGAGACCACCTTGCCCTTGATGGCCAGGTTGCCTTCCGGCGTGGAGGATCTGAGCCGCGTGTACTGGTATACAATTTTTGTGCTGCCGGCTTCGGTCCTGCCATCATGGGGACCGCCGTCCGCGATGGGGATGCGGCGTTCAGGGTTGACGGTCTGTTCCTTGCCGGACAGCCCGCTGCTCTGGCAAGCCCAGAGCCCGAGTACGATGACGAATAAGCCCGTGAACAGACGAACGGTTTTCAACGTACGCATCATCTTCAAAGTATCCTCCAAGGCTACACGCTCTTAGGATTGTCCCGCCACAGCATCCGCCAGTTCGCCTAACCCCTCAAGGTCAAATCCATCGGCTAGCGCCGTGATGGACCGGCTCAACGATTGTTGGGAGCCGAATTGCTGATCCAACTCCTCGGCAATGGTCTGCAATTCGGTCATATCACCCATTTCAGCGGATTCCCGAATTCGCCGTGCCAGTGATTCAAACATCTCCGGCGGTATGCCGGCCCTGATATCGCCCTCATCCGCAGCGACATTCTCCTCTGGCCCGCCCAATGCCGCCACGGATGTAAACACGATGTCCACCGCCCGACCAAGCTTCTCAAATGCGTTTCGCAGTTCATCCGCAGACGGCGGGTCATCCGGATTGTCCTTGATCAGATGCTCCAGAACCATGGCGGCGGCCTGTACCTCCTTGGCCGCGAGGTTGCCGGCACTGCCCTTAATGCTGTGGGCCTGTTGTAGAATCTCATTAAAATCATGGGAATCAACAGCGGCCTGTATCTTTTCGATCCCCTCACGGCAGGTAACCGCAAATTGCAGGATCAACTTGCGGTAGAGCGACCGGTTGCCCAGCAATCGCTCCAGACCTTCGGCCAGGTCAAACCCCTGCAGTGCGTCGGGCAGTTCCGCTTCCGCGGCAACGGTTTGCGTTCGCTGGATTTCATCGCCAGCCGCTACCGTGCCCCTGCCGGTTTCGGGCGTGACCCATTTAGCCAGCTCGGCAAAGAGCTGGTCCGGGTCGATGGGCTTGGTGACATGGCCGTTCATGCCGGCCGCGAGGCTTTTCTCCGCATCCCCGGCCATGGCATGAGCGGTCATGGCGATGATCGGCACCGCCTCGTTCCGGGATTCGGTATCCGCCTTGAGGGATTCTTCCCAGGCCCGGATTTCCCGCGCCGCGGTGTGCCCGTCCATGACCGGCATCTGGATGTCCATGAGGACGGCATCGTACCGGCCGGACTTGACGGCGTTTAAACCTTCGAGGCCGTTGCCTGCCAGGGTGATCACCAGGCCGGCACCCTCAAGAATTTCTTTGGCCACCTGCTGGTTGATTTCGTTATCCTCCACCAGCAGGATCCGGGCCCCGGCGATCTGAGCCAATCCTGTGTCCGCATCGATCACCAGGCGCTCTTCTCTGCCGGCGGCCGCTTTGGCGCCCATGGCTGCCATGACCGCATCGAAGAGGATCGAGGCGTTTACCGGTTTGAGCAGGAAGCCCTCCAACCCGACATTGTCCGACAGGCGCATGACCTCCTCCCGGCCGTAGGCCGTCACCATGATGATGGCCGGAATTTTGGACAGGCCGGGATGGGCCTTGATGCGGCGGGAGGTCTCGATCCCGTCCAGGCCGGGCATCTTCCAGTCCATAATAACGAGTTCAAAGGGTTTGTCGGCTGCTTCGAGTTCGCTCAAGGCTTCCTCGCCCGAAGCGGTCAGGTGAACGTCAAAGGTAAAAGAGGCGAGCATTTCATTGAAGATGGTGCGGCTCGTGGCATTGTCGTCCACCACGAGCACTTTGAGCCCCCGCAGATCGGATGTCGGCACGAAGTGGCGCCGGGCCTTGTCCGCGCCCAGGCCAAAGGCGGCCGTGAAATGGAATTGACTGCCCTGCCCCGGTTGGCTCTCGACCCAGATCTCGCCCCCCATCATCTCGACCAGACGTTGGCTGATGGTCAGGCCCAAACCGGTGCCGCCGTATTTCCGGGTGGTGGAGGTGTCGGCCTGAGAGAACGACTGGAACAGCTTCCCGATCTGCTCTTCCGTAAGCCCGATGCCTGTGTCGCTCACGGTGAACTGTAATTCCAGGCGCTCATCACGGCGTGACTTGACCCGGGTCGCAACCACGATCTCGCCGGCTTCGGTAAACTTGACGGCATTACCGGAAAGGTTGAGCAGCACCTGCCCAAGCCTGAGGGGATCGCCCACCAGGAAACGCGGCACGTCCGCATCGGTTGCAAAGAGCACTTCCAGCGCTTTCTTCTCCTGGGCCTTCACTGTAATCAGGTTGCCCAGGTTCTCCAGCACGTCCTCGAGGTTGAAGTCCACCTCTTCGATATCGAGCTTGCCGGCTTCGATCTTGGAGAAATCCAGGATATCGTTGATGATCCCCAGCAGCGAATTGGCGGAGGATTGAATCTTGCCCAGGTAATCCCGCTGCTTGGGATTGAGATCGGTCTTGAGCGCCAGGTGCGCCATGCCGATGACGGCGTTCATTGGTGTGCGAATCTCGTGGCTCATATTGGCCAGGAAATCACTCTT
>CAJHYH010000225.1_pt1 | contig 17319 bp, 16 predicted proteins | sample 9198661 | NCBI WGS metagenome assembly CAJHYH01 (sample SAMEA7708356, study PRJEB35096) | sediment metagenome | biome: marine neritic benthic zone biome [ENVO:01000025]; feature: sediment [ENVO:00002007]; material: shallow marine sediment [ENVO:03000034] sea grass bed [ENVO_01000059] ... | reverse complement strand
GGGTCGTTGCGGTCAAACCACCTCGGGCCGTCGGGATCATGATGGACCACGTCGACGCCGTCGCGGGTCCAGCGCACATCACACTCGATCCCCCAGAGCCCGTTGTCCACAACCGCGTCGAAGGCGGCCAGGGTGTTTTCGAATACTTCCTCGTTATCGTAGATGCCGCGATGGGCCACGATACGGGCGCCCCTCAGGACTTCCGGTCGCGGCGTCCTGCGGTAGCGGGCCACAAGGGCATCGGCCCCCTGCATCAGCCTGTTTTCCAGTCGGGAAAATGCGTCCGCTGATACCTGGCGCAATGACGAAGGGCTGCCGGGCATCATCGAACGCCCATGCGGGCATCGGCGGTTGAACCTGCCGGATGCAGGAGCCGATCAGTGCCCTTTAAACCATCAGCTTGGTCAGTCGGCGGCATCAATATCTACCGGGCTCAAGGGAGGGTAGGCTCGCCGGTGCAGCATTCGCCCGATGGTGGGCAGGTGGCCGCGCCGGGAAGCATCAATTGACCACCAGGACCGAGGTTTCCTTGGCCAGTTGGATCACTTTCTGAGAGGTGCTGCCCATAAAAAATTCGCGCAGACCGGTCAGACCGCGTTTGCCCAGAACAATCAGGCTGTGCGCCTGCCCCGCCTCGCGGACGATGTCCTGCGCCACACCCTTTTGTTTGGGTTCGACCCTGATCAGCACCCGCTCAGCGTCCCAACCGGCCCCCACGAGAACTTCTTTGGCCCGGCTGCAGGCCTCCTTTATCAGCGTGCGCTTCTTGTCTTCAAGCTGGCAGAAAGCAGACTGCTGCGCCCTGAAAAAGGGCGTTAATTCGGGGCTGTTCATATCGCAAAGGCCGGCGGTGTCCGCCAGAACGCTGAAGAGGGTGACGACGGTATCCGGACGAAAATGGGTCGCGACGTACGCAACCGCCCGCATGGCGTTCTCCGAATCATCCATGGCAATCATGATTTTCTCGGCCATCGATATCTCCTTTCTTTAAGGATTGGCGCAAGCTTCCCTTGACGATCTCCACCTATCCAATAATGGGCGCTTTCGAAGGTCCTGGCAAGTTGCCGAGGCGCTGACGCTCCCCCCCGGCAACCATCCATGGCCGCCCAGGCAACATCACGCACTTTTGCGCCGCCCGATTGACACGGCCTATTCGGTAGCCGCTTCCGCTGCTGAACGGCCCTCCCGGGCCATGCGGCTCTGATCCGACACACCGGCCGGCTTGGTCATGACTTGATAATGCGGTCGTTCCCGGCGGTAGAAGAGCAACACCCGGTGGGGGCGCTGCTGGTAAAGTGCCCGGGACAGACGGCCCGGGCTGAGCGTGGTTTCCGCCACCTGGAAGGTAGGGGCCCCGAAGCGGTGCAGGAATTCACTTATCGCCGCCGCACAGAAAAAGCCCGGTGTTTCGGTATCGAAATCGATTCCCGGGTCAGGTTCGATGCCGGCACCGGCCATGAGGACGTGGTGCATCCGCAAGGCTTCCCCTGCGGGCAGATCCCACTCAAAAATCTCGATCAGGGCATCATTGTTGTACCAGCGAAAGGGCAGGTAGGTCGGGATGTCGGGCGCCCCGTCGACAATGATGTCGCGGATGCGCTCGCGCTTGGGCGGTTGGATGCCGTAACCCCCGCCGGGGTCCCAGAAAACCACCGGACGATCGGGGGCCACGAGACGCAGCGCGGTATGGTTGGGCCACAGGTCAAAATAACCGATCACAATCTGCAGGCGCGGCACTGCCGTTTCGACGGCCAGGCTGTCGGCGGTCGCCGTGCGTCGCGGCCAGTCCTCGGGCATATAGGGGGAGGGACGATGGAAGCATCCCGTCACGACCAGCAATATAAGGCCAAGGGCCACAGCCGTTCGTAGTGGGGGCAAAACTGTTCTCCTTCCGGCCACTGGGCAAACCAAGCTCGCGGAAGCGGCGATCGCCGTAAGATCTGAAGAAGCGGTCGCCGCAGGGGGTTGACGCCGTTGTCGGGCGGTGACGATCAGCCCTCCCCGCCAGATACCCCCAGACTGAAATCTACGGGCACGTTGGCGCCGCGCTGACCCAGTTCGCGGTCGAGCATCATCAGGCCCTGGGGATTGCCGTCGATCAATCGAAGCTGGTCGATGATTTCGTTGTCGTTTTCTTCTTCTTCCACCTGTTCGGTGACAAACCATTGGAGGAATATGCGGGTGGCGTGATCCTTCTGCTCGATAGCCAGGTCCATCAGGTTGTTGATGGACTGCGTCACCATCTGTTCGTGGGACAGCGTCTTGGTGAACATGTCGAGGGGGGATTCAAATCTGTCCGGGGGCTGGGCGATCGGCAGCAGGGTAATCTTGCCGCCCTGGCTGTGGATGTATTCGTAAATTTTCATGGCATGGTACATCTCCTCGTGGTATTGCACCATGAACCATTTGGCGAAGCCTTTGAGGCCAATGACATTGCTGTGGGAAGACATGGCCATATAGAGAAAAGCGGAGTACATTTCTTTGTTGACTTGCTCGTTCAGGGCGGCATTCATTTTGTCACTGATCATTTCAGAAAATCTCCTTTCAAGATTGTAAAAAACCATATCGGTGCAGGACGCACGGACCGCTTCCAAGCTGCAGCCGTGCCGTAAATACGATTATCATCGACAGCTTGGGCGTCAATCGCCGTACGCCCCGCTTACCGGGATTCCGCAAGCGGCAGCGCTCCCCCTTCGGAACGGCAGCCTGCCGGCGCCGTGGGTGGATTAAAGCGCTACAGTATTCGCGGTTCGGGCTCCAGGTCAACGCCAAAGCGCGCCTTCACGCTGCGCGCGATGGACCGGGACAGCGCCAGGATCTCCCTGCCCGCTGCGCCGCCATAGTTGACCAGGACCAGCGCCTGCTGTGGGTAGACCCCACACGCCCCCGTGCGCGTGCCTTTCCAACCGCATTGCTCTATCAGCCATCCGGCGGCGATTTTTATACGGCCGTCGGACTGGGGAAAATGGGGCATCGTGGGATTTTCCGCGGCCAGAGGCTCAAACCGATTCGCGCTGATCACCGGGTTTTTAAAAAAACTGCCCACATTGCCCAAATCGGCCGGGTCGGGCAGCTTGCCCCGCCGGATGCGCCGAATGATATCGCTCAATTTTTCAGCGGTCAGGGCGTCGGCGGCTTCCGGTGCGATCGCCCGGGCCACGTCGGCATAGGTGGTCACCAGTCGGGAACGCTTGCGGAGTCTGAAAGTTACGGACGTTATGAAATAGCGGTCCCGCGGCGGCTGCTTGAAAATACTGGTGCGATAGCCCAGCTCACATTCGGAGACATGGAAGCGGCGCGGTATACCGCTGGCCATCTCGACCGTGTCGACCTGTTCCAGCAGATCACCGACCTCGACACCATAGGCACCGATATTCTGAACCGGACTCGCACCCACCGCCCCCGGGATCAGGGCCAGGTTCTCCAGCCCGTAGAATTGATGCTTCAGGGTCCAGCGCACGAAGGCATCCCAGCCTTCACCGGCCCCCGCCCGCACCCAGGCAAGCTCGTCGTCCTCCTTCACGACCTGGATCCCGCGGATTTCGTTTTTTAGTACCAGGCCATCGAAGTCACGGGTAAATAGGATGTTGCTCCCGCCCCCCAGAATCAGACGCGGCTGCCCGGCGACCGCGGCATCCTCGAGAACGGTGCGCAGATCTTCGCTGCTGGTGATGGCAGCGAAGTAGTTTGCCGAAGCGGCCACGGCGAAGGTGTTAAACGGTTGCAGGCTGACGTTGCGGGCAATCGGCATGCGCTTTCATCTCCTCCCTGCCGTCGACGGGCGTCCTACGGGTGCCGAAGCCCTTTTCTGCCGGTATTGGTCGGCTTCCGCATCGCGCCCCAGGGCTTCGAGACAGGCGATGATCATGTCGACCGTGTCGGTTGTGGGCGCCATCTGCTGAAGATCATCCAGGGCCTGGGCAAACTGGCCCAGGTTCATGCGGTTGACGGCCAGACAGGTTTTCAGGATGGCGCTTTCCGGATGCCGAACCAGCCCCTCAAGGGCCCGGTCGACGGCCTGGTCAAATCGGCCGTCCTGCTGTTCGAGGAGCGCCAGGCCCAGGAACGCGCGCGGGTGGGGGTGGTAGGCCAAAGCCCGCTCGTGGAGACTGCGGGCCAGGCGCGCCTTGCCGGGTATGGCCGCAATGCGGGCGAAATCCCCCTGCTGGAAGGTGAGCCCCAACCGGGAGAGGAAATCGGCATGCAGGTGGTCAAACGCCGGGTTGTCAATCAGTTCGATCTGCGCCACGAAATCCGGCAGCCGGCGGTAGAACCCCTCGCGCAGGGTCTGCCCCCACATGCGAACCTGCTCCGCGGAAAGCCGCGAATCGGTCTCATAATAGAGCAGGTCCTCGATCCGCTGGCACCAGATATCGTCATTGTTGCCACTGCGCGCCAGATACTCCCTGTAAAGGTCGGTTCCCGGGAAGATGTCCAGAATATAGAAGATGGCATCGAGCGGCCGGATGCGCCCGATCAGCTCCAGGGTCGCCTGGATCGTGGCATCGCTCTCACCGGGGCATCCGTAGATGAAATAGGCTCGCGGCAGAATACCGTAATGCGTGGTCAGCGCAAAGGCCTTTTCAATTTCCGCTGTCGTGATCTGCTTGTTGAGATGGGCGCGAATCCCGGCATCACCGCTTTCGATGCCGTAGCTGATCTGGATACAGCCCGCTTTGCGCATCCAGGCCAGCACCGCCGCGTCCACCGTGTCGACGCGCGAAATGGCCACCCACTGAAGGTCCAGCCCGCGATCCAGGATCTGGCGGCAGACTTCGATGACCAGGTCCTTGCGAAGGGTAAACGTGTCATCCGAAAAGTAGAAAAAGCGATTGTTGCGGATCGCGAGGCGTTCCAGCCGATCCACGAAAACACCCGCCGAATGGAACCTTACCCGCCGTCCCCAGATGGCCGGGGAACCGCAGAAACGGCAGTCCGCCGGGCAGCCGCGCGTGAGCGCGACATGCTGGAAGGTGAAATAGCGGGTCGGGTCGGGCAGATGGTCGAGTTCGGCCGCCGGGGGCGCACAGGGCGTCGCGCGCGGACGGCCGTCGATCCGCCGGGCCAGCCCCCCGATAGACATTAGACCGACTTCGTCCCCGGCGCGGATGCAGGTCAGCAGCTCGAGGATGGTCCGCTCGCCTTCACCGATGACGGCGAAATCCACTTCAGGATAGTGCGTCAGCAAATGTTCCCACAGAAAGCTGGCCCCCACGCCCCCGAAAACCGTCACGATACCGGAATCGACCGCCTTGACCAGCCGGGCGATTTCGATCCCGCCCCAGCGGTTGGCATTCAGGATCGAGAAACCCACAACATCGGGTTGAAAACGAACGATCATCTCCCGGATCCGTTCGGTCTGTCCCTGGAGGCCGTACCCGTTGATAAGGGCCACCTCGTATCCGGCCTCCTTGAGCACGGCCCCGATGGCGTAAAGCCCCATGGGCATGGCCCGGACGTCGTCCTCGTGAACCCGGGCTTCTAAAAAGTAAGGATAAACCAAAAGTATTCGCATCGGATCGCCTGGTTGGAACCTTTTGCTTTTGGCACCAGAATCGTACGGTCGGCTTTAGCGCCGGACGGCCGCCGATCGCCGGACCGGTGGTTGTGTTCATAGCATGGGTGCCGGTGAGGTCCAACTAGTTCTTGAAAAGCGGCGGCAACACACTGATATGAATTATATTCGAAAATTATATAAATATGGCGAATTAAATTCTTGACTGTTGCCGATTTTATGTTATTTTATTCGAAAATATATAGGAAGCGCGACATGATAGATCCCATTGGCATCCAGATTCTGAAAATCCTGCAGCGCAAGGCGCGCATACCCAATGTCGAGGTGGCCCGACAAATCGGCATGGCCCCTTCCGCGGTACTCGAGCGTATCCGCAAACTGGAAAATCAGGGCTATATCGACGGCTACGAAGTACGCCTCAACCCCGCGCGGTTCAACCGTCGATTGGTCGTGTTTGCCTGGGTGTATCCTCAAAACGCGGACGCCATCGATTCGGTCGGGAACCGCCTGGCCGCCCTGCCGGCCGTCCAGGAGATCCATTATGTCAGCGGTGAGGACGCTTTGGTGGCCAAACTGCGGGTAGCCGACACAGGCGCGCTCGATCAGTTGCTGCGGGAAAAAATTCGACGGATCAAGGGGGTGCAGACCGTCCGCACCCATATCGCCCTGTCCACCATCAAGGAAAGTGCGCATATCCCCATCGACCCGGACGATTCCCCGGCCCGGGAAAAACCGAAAGCGAAATCCGAACCCTATTGAGCGTTAACGTCATGACGGCGAACCCCGGCGATGGGCGATGCCCCTGCCCCTCGTCGCCGCCGTCTTCGAGATATAAGATTGAAAGGAAATCCCCATGCCCATGTCAGCCGATTTCAACCGACGCCTCGAACCGATCCTGGACGACATCGCCGCCCATTTCGGAACCCCGTTTCATATTTATGACGAGAAAGGCATCCGTGAAAATGCGAAGGCTTTCGCGCAACACTTCCAGATCCCCGAAGGATTCCGGGAGTACTTCGCTGTAAAGGCGCTCCCCAACCGGCGCATTCTCGAACTCATGGCTTCCGAAGGGATCGGCTTCGACTGCAGCTCTATACCGGAGCTTGTGCTGGCACGTATGGTCGGCGCCGCGGAGGATGACATCATGTTCACCTCCAACAACACGACCAGCGAAGAATTTGAGGCTGCCCGTGTCGACGGCGGCAGCATCATCAATCTGGATGACATCAGCCTGATCGACAAGCTGAACCCCTTCCCTGAAAGGATCTGCTTCCGCTATAACCCGGGCGCACGGCGCACCGGCAATGGCATTATCGGCAATCCGGTCGAGGCCAAGTACGGCGTCAGCCACGACCAGATCGTTCCGGCCTATCGGCAGGCGCTTCAGCGCGGTGCCCGGCGTTTCGGTCTGCACACAATGGTGGCCTCCAATGAACTCGATTACCACCACATCGCCGAGACGACCCGCATGCTGCTGGATATCGCCGCCCTGGTCGGCCAAGCGCTCGACATCCGGTTTGAATTCATCAATATCGGTGGCGGCATCGGGATACCCTATCGGCCGGAGCAGACGGGTTTCGATCTCGCGGCCCTCTCCCGGGAAATTCGACAGGGCTTCGTGGACTTCCGCCGCCGCAACGGATACACCCCGCAGCTTTTCATGGAGTGCGGCCGATGCATGACCGGCCCCCACGGCGTCCTTGTTACCCGCGTGATCAACCACAAGGAGATCTACCGCCGTTACGTCGGCGTGGATGCCTGCATGTCGGCGCTCATGCGGCCGGCGATTTATGGTGCCTATCACCATATCAGCGTACCGGGTCGCTATAACGGCGGGCCGCGGCAGACCGTGGATGTGGTGGGCTCACTATGCGAAAACAACGACAAATTTGCCGTTCAGCGCGACTTGCCGGCGGTGGACACGGGCGAGTTACTGCTGATTCACGACACCGGCGCCCATGGCCACGCCATGGGATTCAACTACAACGGGCGCCTGCAGCCCAAGGAACTGCTGCTGCGAACCGACGGTCGGGTCGAACTGATCCGTCGTGAGCAGCGTATCGAAGATTATCTGGCCACCCTCGAGTTCAGGCCGGACATCATGCAGCCGTCCGGCGGTGCTTGAAGCGCTTGACATAATACGGCCAACCCAATAATAAGCGGACGTTTTAACAGCCCGGCGGTCGCACCAACGGCCGCCGGGATTTAACATGCGGTCGGGGAATATGATCACGCAGCCCAAAGCATATTGCATCAAAGGGGTTCTTTTCGATTTCGACGGCACGCTCACGCGCCCTTTTGCCATCGATTTCAAGGCCATCAAGGCAGCCATCGGCTGCCCCCCGGACCAGACCATTCTGGAATTCATTGAAACCCTTCCCGACAAGGCCCGGCGACTTGAGAGCCGGACCACGCTTCACGCCATGGAGATGGCGGCCGCTGCGGACTCACACCCCCACGAGGGCGCCGAAGAGCTGATTCGGTTCCTCAAAGCCCAGGGGCTTCCGGTGGGCATCCTGACCCGCAACAGCCGGGCGTCGGTGGAAAGAACCCTGGAGAATTTCGCGCATACCCGCTCGGCCGATTTCGACCTGGTTATCACGCGCGACGATCCCGTCAGCCCCAAACCCAGCCCGGAAGGCGTGCTGCAGGCCGCGGGGAGGTTCAACATCGATCCGGATGAACTCCTGCTGGTGGGTGATTTTCATTTTGACATCCAGGCCGGTCAGAGCGCCGGGGCTTTGACGGTTCTGCTGGACAACGGGGACACCGGCCATCCGGTGGCGGATATAAAGCCCGACTTCACGGTCAAATCCCTCGATGATGTGAAGGTTATCGTGCGTTACGGCCTCCCCTTGCCGGCAGGAAAATTCCCGGCCGATCTACTCGATGACTATTTCGGGCGTCTGCCCCAGACCGATCCGCGCCTGCTGATTACACCCGGCATCGGTGAGGACACGGCCGCGCTCGATCTCGCCGGCGGCGACACCCTGGTGATCACCTCCGATCCGATCACCTTCGTTACCGACCGGCTGGGTTACTACACGGTCGTCATCAATGCCAACGATATCGCCACCTCAGGGGCCACCCCCCAGTGGCTCATGACCACCCTGCTTTTTCCACCGGCAGTGAGCGCCTCGGCAGTGCGGCTGGTCATGCAGGACATTGCCCAGGCCTGCCGCATGTGGGATATCACCCTCTGCGGGGGCCATACGGAAATTACAGATGCCGTATCCCGCCCGGTGGTGATCGGCACTCTGACCGCCACCATCGAGAGAAAAGACCTGATCAATAAAGATCGCATGCAGCCCGGCGATCATATCCTCCTGACCAAGGGCGTGGCCGTTGAGGGCACCGCGATTATTGCCCACGAATTCCAAGAACGCCTCCAGACCCTGGGCGTAAGCACGGCATTTATCAGCAAATGCCAGGATTTCGCGGAGGAAATCAGCATTCTGCCGGAAGCCGCCACGGCGCGGCGGTTTAAAGGCGTGAGTGCCATGCACGATGTTACCGAGGGCGGCCTGGCGACGGCCCTGGCCGAATTGAGTGTCGCCGGGGGCCAACGCTTGGAAATTGACATGGCATCCATCCCGGTCTACCCCCAGACGGCCAGAATATGCCGGCTGCTGGGCATTGATCCCCTGGGCTTGATCGGCTCCGGCAGTCTTCTGCTCACCTGCCACCCGGACGACAGCGAGGCCCTCGAAACGGCAATTCGTGAAGACGGGGTGCCGGTGACCCGTATCGGAAAGGTTCTCGGACCCGGTGAAGGCATCGAAGCGCGGCACTGCGGCCGGGCCGTTGACTGGCCGTCGTTCGCAGTCGACGAACTGACCCGTTTGTTCTGATAGCTACCGGTTTTCAGAAAAGAAGCGACCAGGCCACAGGCGGGGGTTCAAGGGCTTGGCGCCGTAGGACAGGAATTATTCTTTGATTAGACCACGGTAGAAAATTTCAAATGCCACTTCCAGGGTTTTGCGCAAGTAATCCTTCTGTTCATCAATGATTTTCTTGCTGGCTTCCCACAGCACGACACCAGAGAAAAGCGACCAGAAGATATCGGCCAGGGCCACCGCATGGTGATCGACGAATTTGCCGGCCCGAATGCCTTCATCGAAAATTTCGGCAATGGCGCTGATTGATTTCTGCGAGAGGGTTTTAATCTCATTCATGAGTTCGTCGGACAGGTTTTTGAGGGTTTCACTGGACTGCAGGTGAAACATGTTGATGATGATCAGCGGATCGAACTCGTAGACATCATACATGGCCGCCATCAGCGCCTTGACTTTCTCTTCCGGGCCGGAAACATCCTCGTTGTTGACGTGCTCGACGCGGATCAGCAGGTATTGCAGGATGCGAAGCGATAGCGAAGCATACAGTTCTTCTTTATTCTTGAAATACAAATATAGCGTGCCCGGGCTGAGCTCGGCCTCGTGGGCGATATCCTCCATGGTGGCTTTGTTGAAGCCTTTTTCGGAAAAAACGCGCTTGGCGGCCACCATGATCTGCTGGCGCCGGCGTTCCTTTTCCCTTTCTTTGCGCTCCTGAATCCCCATGCGATTTATCTCCTGAACGCTATTTTTTTTTTGATGAATCCTACATAAGTTAAATCCGATATTTGGTCAAGAAAAAAGCGTTGGCGTCCCGGTTTGCGACCAAAACAGCAAACCAATTGGTATTACATCCAATTTTTATAGATCGGGAGGTATCACGATCAGATCTCCGGGGCCCCATTGAGCTGGCCCTGAATGTCCCCCGCCCAACCGCTCAATCACCGCGCTATCCCAACTCAGGGCTTCAACTTTATGACCCGGGTGCCACGACCTTGGTTTTTCAGATGTCATTCTCGCTGCCCAGTTGCTCCCGGTGATCAGAACAAGATGTGTCGCTAGAATGGATCTCAAAACTTGTTAAGGTTACGGGACGGCGTAAACCTCTGAAAAAGAACGGTTCATGTCTTATATGGGCGCATTAGCCGGATGATTTGAGGCCGTTTTAGCCCCGCGCAATCGGTCTACAGCCGCCTGTTGGTGATAGGCCCTAGCTGAAGTGCTTGAATATGCGCGCCAGGGGATGGCCGGGGGCCCTGAGATCCAGATCGAGAAAATATCCGTAGGGGGTATGATTGACCGTATAGCCGGATTCGATCAGGCGGCGGCCGGCCCGCTGCAAAAGTGCACGGGCCTGGACAGCATCGGCCTTGGCTTCGGCCAGGTGGGTGAAGGAATGCAGGACGATGCCTGAACTCTGCCATTTGCGTGCAAGCCATTTGGCGTTTTTAACCAGCTTGGTTTCGGTCTTGCTTCCCGGCAGGACGTCATCCGGTTCGACATGAACGAAAGCGGCCACAATCTGCTCGAAACGGCCGGGCTCGGCTTCTGGGGCATCTTCGAGCGTCTTCAAAGCCGGCCGCCAGCCGATATGATCGCAGAACCAGAAAAGAACGCGCATGCTTTTTTAACTCCGGTTGAAGCGGTCTTATCCAGCTGTTGGCAACACAAAGGGGTTTACATGATGAATTCCCAGCCGTTCTAAATCAAGCGCAGCCCCCCGCCGCCATTATCCGTGGCGACCGCGCCGACATGGCGCGCCGACGCGACACCGGCCTGATGCAGGGCCTTTATTGCCGCATCGCACTGCTCTGAATCCACGGCCACCAGCAGCCCCCCGCTGGTCTGGGGATCGAAAAGGATCTCACGGTGCCAGTCGGGCCAATCCCCCTCGAAAACGATGCCGTCATTGACCATATCGCGGTTGTGGGCGTTGACGCCGGTGGATACGCCGCGACGATACATTTCCAGCGCTTCGGGCATAATGGGCAGTTGCTCCATGGCGATGGTCAGCGTGACACCGGCGCCGCGGGCCATTTCAAAGGCATGACCTGCCAGGCCGAAGCCTGTGACATCGGTGGCGGCTCTGGTGGCAAACCCCTTAAGCACCTCGCAGGCGGAGCGGTTGAGCGTGGTCAGATGGCCAATGCAGGCCTCCATGGCCGCAGGGCTGGTCCATCCTTTAATATTGGCGTTGAACAGCACACCGCTGCCGATAGGTTTGGTGAGAATCAACGCATCCCCAGGGCGGGCCGTATTGTTGGCCCAGTAGCGCTCGGGGTGAACCAACCCGTTTACCGCCAGGCCGAATTTGGGCTCCTCGTCCTCGATCGTGTGCCCGCCGGCCAGCACGGCCCCGGCCTCGGTGATCTTGCCAAGGGCCCCGGCGATGATCTGGTTGAGCACCTCCATGGGCAGTTTGCCGGACGGAAAGGCCATCAGATTCAGACAGGTCACCGGACGGCCACCCATGGCGTAGATATCGCTGAGGGCATTGGCCGCCGCAATCTGGCCAAAGAGATAGGGATCGTTAACCGGGGGCGTTATGAAATCCGCCGTAGTGACCAGCGCGAGCTCGTCCGTCAACCGATAGACCCCGGCGTCGTCGCTGGTCTGAAAACCAACGAGCAGATTGGGGTCCTCATGCTGCGGTATCTGCGCCAGAAGTCTGCCGAGCCCGACCGGGTCGATCTTGGCAGCTCACCCGCAGGTTTTGGAAAGGCTCAACAGCGTTGGTTTTTGAAAAAATTGTTTAAGCACGACCATGGCCTCAAGTATTTAGGTTGCTGATCTGATCCCTCATCATCGAAGCCGCATGGTTTGCCGCCAGGCGCCGGACACAATCCTCAGGCCCGCCGCTGGAGCGGAATCCCTGCGGTTCAGGTAATCCCAGTCCACCTGTGCCATCAGCCCCGGCCGGGTATTGATCAGGATGCCGGCCGCAAGCCGGGCGGTCTCGCCGCTGATCCGGACACATTGGTCCAAATGGGCTCGACGGCCGTACGCTAAGTCTTTGGTTAGCATGCGGCAACAAGTTGACGCATAGATGGCCTTAAACGCCTGCTGGAGTTCGGCCACCGCTCGCTTTACGACGCGTCCGTTGCCGACCCCCGGCCCGCTGCGGCCCAGAAAGAGGCCCATGGCCATCACGGCGCCGCTCAGAGCACCACACAGGCATCCGCTGCCGCCCAAGCCTTCCGGGAATCCGGATGCCAGCCTGACCGCCAGGGCATCGGGCAGATCACCCCGGAAAGCGCGGTTGATGACACTTAGAACCGCTTCGGCGCATTCCAGCTGACGGGTGGCAAAGACATTTTCGACCCGCTGGCGAATCAATCTTTCCAGTTCGTTTGACCGCGTCGCCAAAGTTCCTCCCTCTCTCACCAACCTTATTCATCAATGCGGTAGCAGGCCTTGTACATGACCAGCGGCTCCCGAAATGGCCTCTAGCACGAGACGGGGCGAAGCGTGCCCATTAACCCTAGTCAGCCTTTTCCACCGGGAATCCGGCCCCTTTCCAGGCAAAAATCCCCCCCGGGTGCCGGTAAACGTTTTTATAGCCGAGCTTAACGGCCCAGGCCGCCCCGTTGTGGCTGCGGGTGCATTTCACAAATCCGCAATAAACCACGATGGTCTTATCAAAGTCGGGGCCCAAGAGGGCGCCGTAATCCGCCGGGGTGCGTCCGTCCGTTTCCTGGTTGTTCCAGGTCGTCATTTCCGGTATCGGAAACAGGAATTGAACCGCCCCGGGCACATGCCGCTTCTTGTAGCTGGCCTCCAGGGGCATTGTGTCCACGATGACCATGTCCCTGCCGGCATCGATCCACTGCTTGAGATCAGCGGTGCTGACCAGATCATACCCGCCCCGCTGGACCTCGTGCACGAGCTTGATGGCCCCGGCCTCCTTTTCGACTTCTTTTTCAAACTTGTCCTTGGCCATGGCCGGTGCGGCCAGATTCAGTGCCAGAATGAGGGTTAGCACGAGCTTCAGGGATGAACGCAGAACCAGCATCTTTCGATCTCCTTAGAACCGTTGAAAAGCATTACCAATACGGTCTTCCGACCAGCGGCCGCGCAAGCGTATCGGCTTGATACCCCGGCGGCGACGCCATCCATAGATAAAGATTACGACCGCCAACATGGCCAGGTCGCGAAATAGAGCCGCCCTGAGCCCGTGGAAAGCCCGTGCTTCAGGGTCCTGGGGTCCGAAACAGCCGCAGTCCACATCCAGCCCCATCCGAATGCCGTAGACTAAAATGGCGATGAAAAGCGCTATCAGCCCGGTCGTCATCGCCAGACCGCCTTCGATGTCGAATAGCAGGGCGGTGCCGGCCGCAACTTCGAGAAGCGGCAGCGCTAAGGCCACCGGCATCAGGATGCTTTCGGGGATGATGCCGAAAGCATCGATCAGGGCAGCAAAAACCGCGGGCTCGAGCAACTTGGTGCTGCCGGCATAAATGAATAGACCGCCGACACCCCAGCGGCAGAGCGAATATAAATGGTCTCCAATGCGCATGGGACCCCTTCCCATCATAACGAGACCGCAAAGGCGGCCTTGCATTGTCACTGCAAGGCATAATTCCGGCCAAGACTTTTAGCGTCCAATCTAAAGAAATCGCATCAATTAATCCAATTGTTAGTATTGATATTAACGCATGATCGCATTGATATCATCAATACCGATTCATTTTCCTAAAAATCCCTACCGTCAATCCTGATCACGATCAATGGTCGCGTATGGGACTTTTGATCATTAACACCCCCCTCGCAGACAAGAGAGGCGTTTACGAATTTCCATGAGTTTAGTATGGTAACCTCCATCATCAATCATGACGGCTATCCTGTCTGCCGCCAGGATTGAGCGGTGCACTGATTTTGCGGTCGCGTTTGATCATTTGAAAGCAGCCGTTCTCAACCGAAAGGACGCATCCCATGGGCGCAAGCAAAGAACTCCTGACCTCCAAAGAATTTGCGGACCGTTCCGGCCTTCCCGTCTCCAAAGTCACCAAGCTGCTCCGGGACGGCAGCATCAAAGGGCAGAAGAAAGCCGGAAAATGGATGATCCCGGCGAGTGAACTCGAGGCGACCGACCAGCCCCCCCCCTCACCCCAGAAAGCCCAACCGCCGAAGACAAAGGCCGCGGCCGCCAAACCATCCACGGCCGCTGTCCGCCCGGGCCAAACCTACAGCGTGGCGGAGGTCGCCGACATGACCTACCTGACCGAATTCGGTGTCCGCGACTGGCTCAGAAAAGGCCTGCTGAGGGGTACCCCGTCCGACGATGGCGAATGGTGTATTGATGCCGCCAGCCTTGAAAACCCTAATATCAAACGCCTCCTTCGTTAGCGGCGGCTGACCAGGCCGGTACTGCGCATGCGCATCCCCTCTGACCGCCAGCTTTTCATTCGCGAACGTGTACTGGCTCGCTTCCGGCGGTATGCCGCCATTGATACGCGTTCCGATCCGGAAAGCCGCCAACACCCGTCATCAGAAGGTCAGTGGGATCTGGCCCGCATCCTGCGAACCGAGCTGGCGGCCATGGAAGGCCTCACGGCCGAGTTGGACGACCGCTGCTATCTTTATGCGCACAAACCGTCCCGCCGCACGTCTGGCCCGCTGGCCCTTACATTCTGTGCCCATCTGGACACCTCGCCGGCGGTCAGCGGCCGCGGTGTCGTGCCTGTGGTGCACCGGTCTTATGACGGTGGCGCCTTGCGTTTCCCTGACAATCCCGATCTGACCCTTTCCCCGGAGGATTCACCCGAACTGCTGAAATACGTCGGTGAAGATATCGTTACCGCGTCAGGTCGCACGCTGCTCGGTGCCGACGACAAAGCCGGTCTGGCCGCTATCATGACCGCCCTCGATTTCCTGCAGACGGCCGAAGACTGGCCGCACCCCGAACTGCGGATTGTGTTTACACCGGATGAAGAGATCGGCGAGGGTGCCGATCATGTGCAGTTGGAAAAACTGGGTGCGGTCGGCTATACCATTGACGGCGGTGACCTGGGAGAGTTGGAAGCCGAATGTTTCGACGCCCTCAAGGCCGACATCCGATTCCATGGCCATAACGTGCATCCGGGGTACGCCAAAAATCGCTTGATCAATGCCGCCGCCATCGCCGCGCGTTTCGTTGCCGACCTGCCCGCGCATGAAACACCGGAGCACACCGCGGGGCGCGAAGGCTTTTTCCATCTGACCGCCATGGACGGCAACGAAAGCCGGGCCCGGCTGGAACTGATCCTGCGCGACTTCGACGCCGACCGCAACCGCCGCCGGGCCGACGTCCTGGAAAGCCTGCGGGACACCTTTCTCAAACGCTATCCGGGGCTTGAGATCAGCCTGACGGTAACGGAGCAGTATCGCAATATGAAAGAAGTCCTGGACCGGCATCCCGATGTGATGGACATGGGCCGACAGGCTTTCAAGGCGGCCGATGTCAGGGTGATCGACAAGGCCATCCGGGGAGGAACCGATGGCGCCCGTTTCTGTTTCATGGGCATGCCCACCCCCAACATTTTCGCCGGCGGCCTGCTTTTCCACAGCCTTAAAGAATGGATCCCCGTTGTGGCCCTGCAGAAAAGTACGGAGGTTATTCTGCACCTTTGCCGCCTCTGGGCCCAGAACCCACAGGCGGACAGTCGTATTCATCCGTCCGATTTGAGACACGATGACAACAGGGGGTAAAAATGTGCGGCGGCCCCGCAATGGGGTGCAAAAGTCTGCCAAGGCACCGCCGAATGTGCTGGCAATTCCCAATATCCGGCATTTCCTTGCCTTCCGGGTTTGCTTCAACGCCCGCTTTTACTATCCCGTTTTCGCCATCCTGTTTCTCGATTTCGGGCTCTCTCTCGAGCAGTTCGCCCTGTTAAATGCCGTCTGGGCCGTGACGATCGTACTGCTGGAAGTGCCCTCGGGCGCCCTGGCGGATATCATCGGCCGGCGACGTCTTTTGATTGCCGCCGCCGGGCTGATGGTGGGTGAAATGGCCATTCTCTGCCTGGCGCCCCGGGGCAATCCGCCTGTTTTGTTCCTTTTCTTTCTGGTCAACCGGGTTTTGAGCGGGGCCGCCGAGGCGGCGGCAAGTGGCGCCGATGAAGCCCTGGCTTACGACACCCTGAAGCAGGCCGGGCGGGCGGAGCGCTGGGGCCTGGTGCTTGAACACCAGATTCGCTATCAGGCCATCGGCTATATGGCGGCCATGATGATCGGCGCCGCCGTCTATGACCCCGACCTGGTCAACCGCCTGCTGGAATGGCTGGGTGCGTCCCTGCGGGTCGACCAGGGCATGACCCTGCGATTTCCCCTTATCCTGACACTGATCATGGCGCTGGCCACTTTCTATCAGGCCCTGGCGATGCAGGAGCAGATACCGCCACGTACATCGGAAGACCGGGTGCCGGAAATAGAGCGCCCCACCCTGAGGGAGGCCTTTGCCCTCACCTTCCGGGCCGGGCGATGGATTCTGCAGACCCGTTTTGCCCTGATCGTTATTCTGGCCGGTCTGCTTTTCGACCATGTCATTCGCCTGGTCGTCACCCTCAACAGCCAGTATCTGCGTCATATCGCCCTGCCGGAGGCCGCCTTCGGGGTGATTGCCGCCGGCTTCTCGCTGCTGGGGGTCATCATTCCCCGGTTGGCCCGCCGCATGGCCGAAAACCGCCGGCCGCGATTCAACTTCGGCATACTGGTGGTCACTTCCTTCATGGGCCTGGCCGGCGCGGCACTGTTCATCCCTTTCTGGGGGCTGCTGCCCCTGGTGCTGCTCTACAGCGTGATGGTTTTCAACCAGTTCTTCACCAGCCACTACCTGAACCAGATCACCCCGTCGGCCGAACGGGCCACCGTGCTCAGTTTCAAGGGGCTCAGTTACAATGTGGGCTATGGCCTGGTGGGCATCGTTTACGCTCTGGTTCTGGCCTATCTGCGCCGGAGCGCCGCCGGCCCGCCCGACATCATCCAGGAACGGGT
>CAJHYH010000025.1_pt1 | contig 18675 bp, 15 predicted proteins | sample 9198661 | NCBI WGS metagenome assembly CAJHYH01 (sample SAMEA7708356, study PRJEB35096) | sediment metagenome | biome: marine neritic benthic zone biome [ENVO:01000025]; feature: sediment [ENVO:00002007]; material: shallow marine sediment [ENVO:03000034] sea grass bed [ENVO_01000059] ... | reverse complement strand
TTTTGCCGTAGTTTTTTTCGAGCGCCAGCAGATAATCCTGGTTTATCTGCTGCAGCTGATCCTGGGGCAGGTCATTGATACGGCGCCAGACCGCTTCGATCTGCGCCGGAGGCGGCAAATCGGGGTTCTCTAGGATCTGGCGCATGATAACGCCGAAACGCTCCAGGCCTTCGCGGATATGTTTGTACTTCACGAAGTTCATATCGTTCCATCCGGCCCGCAGCCATTTGAAAATCGCTACTTTGACCTGGTCGGGGGCATCATCTGACTGAATGAAAAAGCTGCACGAAAAACCGTCGTACATGTAGGATTCGACCCAACTCAGCCCCGTCATGGTAGTGCCCTTTTCCCCGCTGTAGATATAATGCCAGGCATCCTTTTCGTCCAGAACATACCCCTTGCGGCCCACTTCGGATTGATCATTCTGGCGCGACAGGGACGCCCAGATCGTGTGCGGCCCATGCCGGAATCCGATCAGGGTGCGCTGCAGGTCGTAGCTGTAGTAGGCCCCGGAAGAAGGGTCGGGGGCGATTTCCTCGTGTTCGAGGCCCCGGATTACAAAGGGCGCTTCCAGGTTTTGCATGCGGGCGGATATGTTCGGCAAATCCGGATGCTGCGCGTCGAATGCCTTCCAGTCGGCGTAGCGCACCGTGCCCAGGGTGAGAACCTGCGTCGGGATGCCGGGGTTGTGGGCGTAGCCAAGAATAAACGCCAGGGAGCGCCTCACCGTGAACTCATGGTAAGCCACCGGCTCCAGAAACAAGCCCGAGCGGCCTGCGCTGGAAGCACCATCTTCGCGCGGGGTCAAGATGTAGGCCAGCAGTTTCTCAAGCCGTGCAACCTCAAATGGCGTGGTGGTCTGCGGGTCCGAGAATTCATACAGATAGCCCAAGCCGCTGTCGATATCGGCCGGCAGTTTTTCGGTATCTGCGTCGGCCCGAGGGGAGGCGAGCAGCATAGCGGTCAGGATAATGAGAACGGTTATCGTGTGTGGGTAGCGCAATTGACGCCGGGTCAGCATTGTGATCTACATTTCCTTTATGGTTGGTCTCAACGGCCGGCGGGTCGGACGCGCCCGCAACGGCTTAACGCAGCGTGGTAACAGCCCTTAGAGCTAACCACTTGCTGTGCATCAATCAAGCCCTATCATTGAATCATCTGCAGCGGCAGCCGCCTGGCAATGAATGCGGAGGCACTTTCACGTGCCTGGAAGAATTGGATTATACACCCTTGTTCGTTTGATATTCATTAGAATTGGAATTTTTCCATGAAGGCAACGAATCCCCCGAACTGGCAGTCGCTTACCGTATCGGCCGAGACGGCCCTGAGAAGCATCGAACCCGGCATGAGTATATTCCTCGGCACCGGCGTGGCCGAACCGCTTACGCTGGTCAAGGCCCTGATGGCTTCTGCGGCGCCCAACCTGCAGGACCTGGTATTGACACAGCTGGTCAGCTTCGGCGATGCCATTACGCTCGAGGAACTGCAGTCCAACAAATATCGGCTGCGCACCTTCTATGCCGGATGGATTGCCAGCGAGGCCATCACCTCGGGTCGGATCGACCTGATCCCCAGCCGGTTCGCCCAAATACCCGACCTGTTCGAAAGCGGTCTGATCGCCCTGGATGCCGCCTTCGTGCAGATAACACCACCCAACGAGGCCGGTTACTGCAGCCTGGGTATGGCGGTGGATGCCGCCCGCCAGGCCATTGACAGTGCCGACCTGGTCATCGGTGAAATCAACCGCAACGCGCCCTTTACCCACGGCGATACCTTTGTGGACCTTTCCGAATTCGATCTGCTGGTGGAGTCTACGGAGCCCCTGATGCACCTGCCGCGTTGGCCGGTGGACGAGGTCTTCGATCGCGTGGCCGCCAACGTGGGCTCGATCGTGGAGGACGGCAGCTGTCTGGCCTTTCCGCCGGGGCCGATCTACGAAGCGCTGGGCCGGCATCTGGCGCATAAACGCAACCTGGGCATCCATACCCCTTTTTTCACGGATGCCGCCATGGAACTCGTCAAGAGCGGGGCGGTGACCAACCGCAAGAAATCCATTTTCAGGGGCAAATCCGTGGCTTCATATGCCTTAGGCACCCCGGAGCTGATGAAGTGGCTGGACCGCAACCCGTTGATTGAATTTCAGGGCCTGGACCGGGTTTTCAACCCCGTGCGCATTGGCAGCAACCCGCAGTTTATCACGATTCTGCAGGCCCGCAAGGTCGACCTCTCGGGCCGCATCGCCCTGCATGCCGATCGGGGCAACGTCGGGGCCGGACCCAGCGAGGCCGCCGATTTCGTCAGCGGCGCCGATCTCTCTTCCGGTGGCAAGTCCGTCTTTGCACTGCCGAGCCGCAACCTCAAAGGCGAGCCCAACATCAGGCTTTCCGTCGAGCAGTTTCCGAACCAGTTCAACCTGCGCGAATCCGTCGACATGGTGGCCACCGAACACGGGGTGGCCCAACTGCGCGGACGAACGGTGCGGGAGCGCGCTCTGGCACTGATCGAAATCGCCCATCCCGACGACCGCCAGGTCCTGGTCGACCAGGCCAAGGAGGCCAATATCATTTACCGGAATCAGATCTTTCTGGCGGACAGTGCGCGCCTCTACCCGGCCGACATCGCCGTCAGCCATACCTTCAAAAACGATTTGCGCGTGGATTTCCGGGCCATCAAGCCCTCGGACGTGGAGGATATGCGCCGGCTGTTCTACCGCTTTTCGGACACGGCGGTCTATTATCGCTATTTCAGCCCGATCAAGACCATGCCCCATGCCAAGATGCAGGAATATGTCAATGTGGACTTTGGCCGCTGCCTGTCGATTGTTGGACTGGTCAAGGAGATGGGCGAGGGCCGGATCATCGCCGAGGCTCGATTCGTGCGTGATCTCCAGCGGCCTTATGCCGAGGTGGCTTTCGTCGTGGACGAGGACTATCAGGGGGTTGGCATTGCCACCTTCATGCTCAAGATGTTGGTCCGTCTGGCCAAGGAAAGGGGCCTCAAGGGCTTCAAAGCCGAAGTCTTGAGCTCCAACAAGTCCATGCTGAAAGTGTTCGAGAAGGGGGGACTGCCTGTGGAAGCACGGGTGGCCGAGGGTATTTACGAGGTGACCATCCCCTTCGAATAAACCCCGTGACGGGCGCGGGCCGGCATGTGCCCGTCAGGTTTTTTTCTTGGCGTCCAGGGCGGCCTGGAGCTTGGCGGCCAAGTCTCCCATGGAGGCACCCGCGGCCGCGGGGCTGAAGCGCTCCCAGTCCTTGTCATCGGCCCGGTCCCCGGGACCGAGCGAAATCCGGCGCTGTTCGCTATCGATCTTGTCGATGGAGACGGCCAGCTTGTGGCCGGGCTTGAGCTTTTCGATCTTTCCGGGCGTGGCGGCTTCTCCGATGCGCGCCTGGGGCAACAGACCGGTAATCCCCGGCGCCAGGGTCACCAGCAGGCCGAAGCCGGCCCGCTTCTCGACCACGCCCTCGACGACCTGCCCCACTTTAAATGTATCGGTGACGGTCTGCCAGGGGTCGCCGGCCACGTCCTTGAGGCTCAAGGCAATCTTGCGGTTTTCGCGATCGATGGATTTGATCATCACGCGCACCGATTCGCCGGGGGTGACGACGTCTTCGGGCTTGTGCACCCGCCGGGTAAAGCTCAGGGCGCTGATGTGGATCAAGCCCTCGATGCCGGGGGTCAGCTCGGCAAAGGCGCCGAAGGGCATGCAGCGCGTAATGCGCGCCGGAACAACTGTTTCGGGCTGAAAGCGTTCGATCTCGGTCTGCCAGGGATCGCCCTGGGCCTGTTTGAGCGACAGGCCGATTTTCTTGCGACCGGGCTTGTCGCTGTCTTCGATGGCAAGGATTTTGACCGTTACGGCCTGCCCCTCGCTCACCACGTCCCCGGGGTTTTCGACCCGTGACCAGGACAGCTCGGATATATGCACCAGCCCCTCCAGGCCGGGGGCTAATTCGACAAAGGCGCCGAAGGGGGCCAGGCGCGTGACCCGCCCATCGCAGAGCGCGCCGGGGGCGTTCGCGTCCAGGAACGCCTCCTGGGCCTCAGCCTGCTCCTTTTCCAGCAAACGGCGCCGCGAGACCACGATATTGCGCCCCCGCTCCTCGAACTGGGTGATCACGAAGAGGTGTTCCTGGCCGACGTATTCTTCCGGGTTTTCGATGTACTGCACGTCCATCTGGCTGACCGGGCAGAAGGCGCGGCGCTGGACCATGCGGATTTCGAATCCACCCTTGCAGGTGGCCCGCACCTTGCCTTCCACGGGCATCTGGTTCTGGTGGGCCTCGCGCAGCAGGTCGAGCCCGCCGGCGCCGGCCAGGGCTTTGGAGAGATGAATTTCGCTTTCGTTCATATCGACGACGTAGAGGTCCAGGCGGTCGCCTTCGGCGGCGGTCAGCGCGCCATCTTCATCAACCAGCTCCGCGCGGTCCACCGTGCCATCGATTTTGGTGCCCGTGTCCACAAAGACGGCGTCTTTACCAATGGCGATAATTTTTACGTTCACTTTGTCGCCGACCTGGAGGGTGTCCGCACGTCCGTCGTCGTAAGCCGCCAGCATGTCGGCGAAACTCATTTCCTCTTCGGGCGGGTTTTGTTCTGCTGCACTCATCTTGAGGCCCCTTTTCGAAAATCGTTATTCAGCCTTTTTGGTTCTCCCGCGCACATCTGTGGCAGGGTGCCCGGGCAATCCGAAGCGGCTATAAAATATAGACCCCGGCGGCGAAGATCAAGTTGCCTTTTTTCGATGGATTCCTATTATTACGACTGGATCCGCCATGTGGCGGGCAACCCTGACGGCCTCGTAGAAAGGTCCGCGGGACGAATGACATGCGGCGCTGAGCCTTTGCCAAGGCACCGGGCACCAGGGCTGCTGTTCTCGTGATTTACAAGCCGCATATTCTGCGAAACCGTCTAGATCTATTTTTAAGCGTTCATCAACATCGAGCGACAGGGAGACTTATTCCATGGGCAATCAGTTCAAGACCGCTTTTCTGCTGGCCGCCATGACCGCGTTCATCATCTGGATCGGGGGCATGCTCGGCGGCCGCCAGGGCATCGTGATCGCTTTTCTGCTGGCAGGCGGCATGAATTTTTTCAGCTACTGGTATTCGGACAAGCTGGTCCTCAAGATGTACCGGGCCCAGGAGGTAAGCGCCACCCAGTCGCCCGAACTGCACGCGATGGTGGCCCGCCTGAGCCGCAATGCCGGGCTGCCGATGCCGCGGGTCTATATCATTCCCCAGGATACCCCCAATGCTTTCGCCACGGGCCGAAACCCGCAGCACGCCGTCGTGGCCGTCACCCAGGGGCTTCAGAAACTGATGAACCGTGCCGAAATCGAGGGCGTTCTGGCCCATGAGCTCGGCCACGTCAAGAACCGCGACATCCTGATCGGCACCGTTGCGGCCACCATGGCCGGCGCCGTCATGATGCTGGCCTCGATGGCCCGCTGGTCGGCGATCCTGGGCGGCGGCTCGCAAAGCGACGAAGAAGGCGGCCTGGGGGGGATCGGCCTGCTGATCATGTCGATTCTGGCCCCCATCGGGGCCATGATCATCCAGATGGCGGTTTCCCGCTCGCGTGAATACCTGGCGGATGCCACCGGCGCCGCCATCGCCGGCCGCCCCGACGGGCTGGCCAGCGCCCTGGAGAAACTGGGTGCCTATTCCCGGCGCATCCCCATGGACGCCAACCCCTCCACCGCCCACATGTTTATTGTCAACCCCTTGAGCGGCGGCAGTTTCCGCAGTCTTTTCAGCACCCATCCCCCCATCGAGGAACGGGTGGCCCGCCTGAGCGGCCGGCGCCCGAAGACGCCGTCAGTGCCCCGGTCGGACGCTTCCAAAGCCGAAGACGGAAAGGCTTTCTGGGACCGCATGTCCGGCAACGGATAGGCCCCGCCGCGGCAGCGCCGCAGGGTAAAAGGCCTGTGGGGCGCTTTGTGGATGCCGATGATACGATCGATTTAGGCTGGAGCCGGGATGCGGCCACAAAGGCGATGGATGCTTCTCGCGGTCGTCAATCGGGTGGTCGGTCGCTGCCGCGAGCAGCCTGCCTGCGTTTGATTCCACAGCATACACCGCTTGCGGCCTCTGGTATCGCGGGACCTTTCCTTCCAGCACGACAGACCCGGCAGCGGTCTTCACCGCACATCTGGCATTGATAGCAATCCGGACAGGTGTGTTTCTTGTGGGGCTCCGGCGCCTCGCAGGGCACGAAAACGCGGCCCGGTATGTTTTTGGCCGGCTTGAATCCCATTGTTGATGCCCCGGCGGGAAGCCTTCCGCCTGTATTCCGTGGAAAAGTGTGGTCAGAGGGCCGCACGCCGTTTGCAGCCCTGGCGGCTGAAACGTCTGTAGTGCACCTGGTAGGGTGCGATATCCAGGATGCCTTCATCGGCCTCGGCCTGCGGGGCCGCTGTCAGATGATCGACCGCATCGCCATAGAGGTTGCGCAGCAGCGTGCTCAAGCGTTCCCGCAGGACGGTATAGGAATAATGGCGCCGGGCGATCGCGTAGTTGCGGTCGACCATGGCGTTGCGCCGATCCGGGCAGGACAGAATTTCCTGAACGAGCTGGACGGTCTTCTTAGAGAGATAACCATCCATCAGGGCCAGATCAAACCCCAATGGCTCGATATCGCGCACGAAAATGGCGTAGCGGTTGACCATCATGGGTTTGCGGAAATAGATCGCTTCGAGGAACGCATTGCCGAACCCCTCCTGGAGGCTGGGGTAGGTGATGAAATCCGCGAAGGGATAGACGTCCCACAGCGAGGGGGCCTGGCTGTCCGCCTGGGCCGCCCGCAGGGGGTCGCTGATCCGGGTGTTGACCAGCCGCAGGTCGACCTGGTGTTCGCAGGCGTATTCCTTGAGCCACTCGGCGTACTCAAACCCCTCGTCGCCGGCCTCGTGGGAAATCACCAGTTTGCAGCGCGGATCGTTAAGGGCTTTGACCAGTTCGATGGCATGCTCGATGCCCTTGCGTTGCACGATGCGGGTCGGCTGCAGGATAATGCGGTCGTCTTCCTGCAGACCGATGGACTGGCGGAAGCGGCGCGGCCCCTCGGAGGAAACATGGGGGGGGTGTTCGAAATCGAGCACGTTGGGCACGATGGCCGAGGCAATGCCGGTGCGCAGTGCCAGTTGCTCGCGGGCTTCGGAGTTGATGACCACGTGCTGGATGTTGGGCAGGTTGGGGGGGAAAGCCATCCGCAGGTAGTCGTTCACCGCATTGACCGTGAAGCGCACCCGCTCCCAGTAGAAATCGTGATGGTGGCAGATGGTCGGGATCTGGGTCTCGGCGATGGTTTCGGTCAATGCCAGGCCCAGGGGCACCTGCATGGGGATCGTCAGGGCGTTTTCGACCACCAGGAGATTGATGTCGAAGCGCTTGATAAAGCGGTGCAGATGGGCTTTCAACGAGGCACGCTGATCGTGAATGGCCTGGGTGACATTTGGTTTGCGTTCCCGGCGGCCGATCACGCGGGCGTTGATCCAGGCATTGGCCTCGCTCTGGAAATGCGCTTCCGGCATGAGATAGCTGCGATCCGCCGGATGGTCGAGCTCACCGGCAAACCAGAAACAGCGGTGATGGTTGCTTTCCAGGACTTCCGCCCATTTGCTGGCCTCCAGGGTGACCCCGTCGGTGCCGGCAAAGCGGGTTGAAACGAAGCCGATATTGAGCTGCAAGGTTTCGCCCTCTGCATTCGTCATGAGAAGATCCGTTTCTCTGTGTTCAGGTGGTGATATCGGCTCAAACATAAATTGGCCCAAGAAAGTAATGCGTTTCAAGCCGCCGGCAAGGGTCGCCCGGAGCAGGCGAAGATGCAGATGGGCTTGGTTGGAGAACCGGTGTTCGGGGTTGGCTGGTGGGGTTCCAATAAGGGCAGAGCGGGCTGGAGACGAAGGGCGTGGCCGCCTGCATGGCGGTCTCGGTATCAAGGGGCTGCGAATCTATTACGGTTGCCATAAAAAAAGGGTTTGCCGGTCCGGCAACCCCTCCTGGGGTTCTGCGTGAAGGCCTGTCCTTGCGTTGGTGCTTTATTGCCACCGCGACCTGCCAATCGCATGAATCATTTCGTTCCGCGCCAGCGCTGGGCAGCGGAACAGAGGCCCCTCTTGGACCGGCACCTACACGATGTGGGGTATAAAGTCAATTAGAATTCCATATGTTGTAGGTTCGGTCCCAAACGGTTGTCAGGGCGCGGGTTTTAGCAGGGTATCGGCGATCAGGGCGCATTCGAGCCCGAAGGGCAGATAGCCGGCATACCCCAGCAGCGGCATCTCAAAAACGGGAAAGCGGTCGACCCAGGGAATCGAATACGCCCATCGGGCCAGGCTGTGATAATTCCACATTTCCCAGAAAACGCCGCACACCAGGCCGGAAAGGGCGGCGGCGGCCCATACGGGCCAGTACCCGTCGCCGAGGGCGTTCAGCAGGGGACTGCCCCGGCCCAGCATCTGCAGCGCCAATAAAATCGCCAGGGGCGCCAGCCAGAGAAGGGGGAAGAGGTAGTCGGGCCAGAATCCGACACCTGCCAACCCGGCGGTCGCAATCGCCAGGAGGATCATGGCGGCCCTGCGGGGCGGCAACCACGGGGGCAGCACCAGGGGGCCGTGCCGGCCCTGGAAGGGGGCAAAGGATAACAGCCATTCCCGTACCGAAAGGACAGCCGGGAGAACGGTGGCAAACGAGAGCGAGGCTAGCGCGAAGTAGGTCAAGGGGGGGTAGTCGGCCCCGGTGTAATACCAGTTCTGGACAAAACGGTTGAGGTATTCGAAGAACCACCAGAAGACGGCGCTCGCCGGAAACAGCAGGGCAAAGCGCAGGGGCTGGTCCAGCATCAGGCAGGCGCCCCGGCGTCTATAGGTCAAGGCATTGACGACGATAATGAAGCCGCCCCACAGCATGGGAAAGGTATGGGGCTGCAGCGCCGCAAACCATTCCCAGCGGTTCCAGGCCAGTATCCAGCTTGCCGCCAGGCTTCCGACCCCGCACCAGCCCCACCAGGGAAATGCGTGGCGGGTCGCAGGCGGCGAGGTCCAGCCGGCTGCGACGCCGATCAGCCTGACGAGCGGCCAGGCGCAGATCAACACAAGCAGGCCGATCAGTGCAAAAGCAAGCCAGGAGAACGGGGCGTGGGTCACGAACCGGGTCTGGGGGGGAAATTCCAGATAGGGCGCCACCGGTCGGCCGGCTGCGAGCAGGCCGATCAGCGGGGCGCCGACCAGCAGAAGGGCCAACAGGGCGGCCCTCAATACGCTGTCAACGGATAATCTCATGGCGACGCGTCGGCCGCGCGGGCCAGCTTAATTGGTGGCTTCTTCCATCAACTCGGCCGGTATTTCGCAAGCGGATGATGATTGGCTCTTCTGGGTTTCGACGTAATGGGCAGCTGCCAGGGCGGCCGTACTGCCGTCGGCGGCCGATATCACGATCTGGCGGGCGTATTTTTCGCGCAGATCACCGATGGCGAAAATCCCTTTGATGGCCGTTTCGCATTTTTCATCCGTCATGACGTAACCGTCAGCATTCATGCGCACGCCCGCCGGTACGATCTGATTGTTGGGTTCGAACCCGATAAAGATGAACACCCCGTCGGTGGGCAGATCGCGTGTCTCGCCGGACAGGGTGTCCTCGAGCGTTACGGCTTCGACCCCGTCGGTGCCGGCCTTGATGGCGGTGGTCACCGTATTCCACAGGATTTCGATCTTGCAGTCGTCCATGACCCGTTTCTGCAGGATCTTGCTGGCGCGCAGCTCATCGCGCCGGTGGACCAGGTAGACCTTGGCGGCCAGTTTGGCCAGGTAGAGGGCTTCTTCCGTGGCGGTGTCACCGCCGCCGACTACGACCACGGTTTTATTGCGGAAGAAGAAGCCGTCGCATACGGCGCAATAGGAAACGCCACGGCCGTAATAATCGTCTTCCCCCGGGATTTCCAGCTTGCGGGGACTTCCGCCGGTGGCCAGAATGACAGCATGGGTATCCAGCGTGCGGCCGTCGTCCAGATGGACATGATGGTGGTTGAGTCCCGGTTCGACTTCGTTGACTTCCTGGGAGAGGATCTCCAGACCGTAACCCTGGGCGTGCTCGAGAAATTTCATGGCCAGTTCGGCGCCGCTGGTATGTTCGAATCCCGGGTAGTTTTCGACCTCGTCAGACATGACGACCTGACCCCCGGTGACCCCTTTTTCAACCAGGACCGTGTTCATGGCGGCCCGCATGGCGTAGATGCCGGCGGAGAGGCCGCCCGGTCCACCGCCGATTATTATCAAATCATAAGCCTGACTGGTCGTCATGGCGTTCCTCCTGAGGGGCGCATGGCTAGCAGCGCCCGCATCTGACGTTTTGCGTTCAAGCCGGGTCCCGGGGCCGACCGTGATCCTGGGTATGCGTTTCCAGGGCCGCCATGAGCCGGCGTGTGCGCGGGCCCGGCCGTCCGTCTGCGATAACGACGTCGTCGACCTGCACCACCGGGACAATCCCCTTGCTGGTGCCCGATATGAAAATTTCGTCGGCCCCGATGAATTCTTTGAACGGCAGGTCCCGTATGTCGATGGCGTACAACGATTCCGCTATCTGCAAAACGACGGCACGGGTGATGCCGGCCAGAATCCGTCTCCCCGGAGTGACCAGTCGATCACCGATGAAGGCGAAGATATTGCTGGTCGTGCATTCGTAAACCAGGCCGTCGCGATCCACGTAGGCGGCCTCGACAGCCTCTTTCTGGCGTGCCTTCTTCAGCGCGATGGTGGCCGAGAGGTAGTTGATGCTCTTGGCCCCGGGCAGAATGCGGCGGGTTTCCATGGTGGTAATCTTGACACCGTCCGTATACCACTCACGCGGATGGCGGGGCATCGATGAGACCAGCACAATCAGCCGCGGCTTGCCCTGATGGGTCATGAAATCAGGGCTGGAGCCCCCCGTGACGATAATGCGGATGTTGACCTCGTCGTCACGGCGGTTGTGCCCCAGGGTTTCAAGCACCACCTGCCGAATGTGGTCGAGGTCGCCCGGCAGCGAAAGGCCGATTTTGCGGGCCGAGGTCGCCAGGCGGTTCAGGTGCTCATCCAGCGCAAAGGGTCGGCCGCCATAGGTTCGCAGAAGCTCGAAAGCCCCCAGCCCCCGGAGAACCGCCAGATCATTGACCGGTATGACGGCCTGGTCGGCCGCTACGAATTCGCCGTCAACGTAGTAGATATCCATAGCGTATCTGAACCTGGTCCCGTGGCGGTTGTCGGCGTCCGGTGACCCGTGCGTTGAACTGACGCCGGGCCCGCGATCGGCGCATGATGCCCGCCGCACATTTCGGCTTTCCCATATCAGGATGACCGGCAGTTTGCAATCTCTCCCTTACCGCTCGCCGGCCCACGGTATGCGACCGTCCCTGCCGGTTTTCGTGATGGATTGCATTGCCTGGTAAATGGCTTGCGGAAAGTTTTGGGCATTCAGACCGACCGGCCTTGAAGCCTTCGCAGGCGGCAATTTGGGGTTGGACAGGCGCATCGGTATTGCGATAGGAAGATGATTATTGACTGCCGCCAAATCAAGGAATCTTGCCATGAATGCATACCAGTTCTACCGGGTCGAAAAAGAACCGCCCCTGGCCAGGGTGATCCTCAACCGGCCGGACAAGAAAAATGCCATGAACCCGCCGGCCTGGGAGGAAGCCATTCCCATCTTCCGCGATCTCGACCAGGATCCTGAAATCCGGGTCGTCGTCCTGGCCGCGGAAGGGGACTGCTTTTCCGTCGGGATCGATCTCGTGGAAATGTCCGGCGCGATTGCCGAGATTACGGACAAGAACCAGACCGGGGGGGTGAAGTGGCGTCTGCTTGAGAAGATCAGTCGTCTGCAGCAGGCCCTGACCTGCATCGCGCAGTGCCGCAAGCCCGTGATTGCCGCCATCCAGGGGTACTGCCTGGGTGCGGGACTGGACATGGTGACGGCCTGCGACATCCGCCTGTGCAGCCGTGATGCGGTCTTCGCCGTCAAGGAGGCGGCCGTGGGGTTTGTGGCCGATGTGGGCGTCCTGCAGCGGCTCCCGCTGATCGTCGGCCAGGGATTTGCGCGCGAGATGGCCTACACGGCCGGCAATGTCGGGGCCCGACGCGCCCGGGAAATGCTTCTGGTCAACGCGGTGCTGGAAGACCGGGAGGCGCTTGCACAGCGTGCCGAAGCACTGGCCCTTGAGATTGCCGCCAATGCTCCCCTGGCGGTTCAGGCCAGCAAAACCGTGCTCAACTACGGCATCGGCCGGACGATCGAGGACGGGCTGCAGTACAATGCCTCGCTGAGCGCCAATATCATTCCCTCCGAAGATCTGTTCGAGGCCTTTACGGCCTTCATGGAAAAAAGGCCGCCCCGCTTCAGGGGGCGATAGGGCCCCGGCGCCAGCATTCTTACCAGTTCCACATGACCGGGTCGTCATCGAGATGATCGGTGACCTGGCGGCCAATCCGGTCCATGACCGCCAGATCCTCCGGCGACAAGACGATCCGGGCGGCGGCGGCGTTCTGGGCCGCCTGGTCCGCATTCCGGGCGCCGGCGATGGCGCAGGTGCCGGGTTGGGCCATGACCCAGGCCAGGGCCAGTTGCCCCAGGGTGGCGCCGTAACGATCAGCAATGGGCTGCAGCTGGTCAAGCGCCGTCTGGGCCCGTTTGAAATGCTCGGGCGCAAAGAGGCGGTTGCGGGCACGGTGATCGCCCCGCTTGAATTGATGCCCCGGGCCGAACTTGCCGGTCAATAGCCCCTGGGCCATCGGGGAATAGGCCAGGATCGTAAGACCGCGCGCCAGGCAAAGGGGCCGGGCGTCCTGCTCTACCTGTCGCCAGAAAAGGGAATAGGGCGGCTGCAGGCTGACGATCTCGCCGTACGCCAGGGCTTCGGCCAGCTGGGTCTTCGAGAAATTGGAGACGCCGATCGCCCGGATTTTCCCCTGCTCTCTGAGCTTTACAAGGGCTTGCATGGTCTCCTCGATGGGCACCCGATCGCTGCCGAAGGCCCCGGAGGGCCAGTGGATCTGGTAGAGATCGATATAGTCCGTTGCCAGATTGGCCAGCGAGCGCTCGCAGGCGGCCATGACCTGATCGTGCTTCATGGCGTTGGCAAAAACCTTGGTGGCGAGCACCACCCGGCTGCGATCCGCGCCCACTGCGCGGGCCACGATGCGCTCGGAATGGCCTTCGCCGTAGACCGAGGCCGTGTCGATCGTTGTTACGCCGGCATCCAGGGCGCAGCGGATGGCGCGGACGGATTCGGCGTCGTCGATATCGGTCCACATCTGGCGGCCGGCCTGCCAAGTGCCCATAACGAGTGCGGAGATTGAAAGCGGGCTGGTTCCCAAGGGGCGCTGCTGCATGTTACCCTCCTATTTTCAGGTTGACCCTAAGGCTAGATAATTCATAGAACGCAGGTGCGCAAACGAACCGCGAAAGAACACAGGAGCAGTGCATGCAGGATCCGATCAAGCACTTCTGGAATCTACGTTTGGAAGCCGCCAAGGCAGCCCTTGAGAAGAATAACTTCGAAGTCCACGTCGCCGCCGACCGGGAAGCGGCAACCACACTGGTGACGGGAACGCTCCTGCCCGCAATCGCGCCGGGCAGCATCTCCTGGGGCGGTTCCAAGACATTCGTGGAGACCGGTCTCTATGCGCAATTGAAAGCGGCTTCCGGCGTCACGGTGCTGGACACCTATGACCCGGCCCTCACCGACGACGAAAAGCTGGAGCGGCGGCGCCAGTCGCTGCTGGTGGATCTCTTTGTCACCGGCACCAATGCGATCACGGCCAACGGCCACCTGGTCAATCTGGACATGATCGGCAACCGGATTGCGGCGCTGACCTTCGGGCCCCGTAACGTCCTCGTGCTCGCCGGTCGCAATAAACTGGTGGCGGACCTGGAGGGCGCCTGGGAGCGCATAAAGGCCTATGCCGCCCCGATCAACAGCATGCGACTCGAGAAGCAAACTCCCTGCGCCGCGACCGGTGTCTGCCATGACTGCAAGAGCCCCCAGCGCATCTGCAACACCTGGACGATTACGGAAAAAAGTTTTCCCCAAGGGCGGGTGCAGATTGTGCTGATCAATGAAGCGCTGGGGTTCTGAATGCCATCTTCAGCAGGCCCCTGTCGATCGCACCGACCAGCGATCAGGGCCTTAAAGACGGCCCGATCCCGGGGCTTGTGAATTCGAAAGCGACATACCTCGGCGAAAGGCCCTTGGACGGAGAGACCCGCGGCCGTCGCAACGGACCCACCGAGGCGGTTTCACCAATTGGCAATTTATGAAAAGCCCCATCAAACTCATCGGCGTGGATATCGGTTTCGGCTTTGCCAAAGGATTCGACGGGCATTTGCCGATCATTTTCCCATCCATTCTGTCGCATCACGGGCGACCCGCAGAAGCGGCGGGCTCTGAACCGAGCGCGCCCGGGGTCGGGCTGCACCTGGAGATCGACGGCGAAGTGTATTTTGCCGGCCGTCGCGCCGACTGCGACTGGCGCTCACCCCAGCTCCCCCGTCAGCCGGACCGCCTTTTCGGCGACTATGGCAAGCATCTGGTCCTGGCCGTGCTGGCGGGCTATACGGAAATGGAGAACCCGCTGCATGTGGTGCTCGGCCTGCCCGTGAGCTATTTTCAGCTCCTCAAGGCATCTTGCGAGGCACGCCTGATCGGTTACCACAAACTGGTCTGGGTGGAGAGCGGCGGCAACCGGATTCCCAAGAATATCCATATCCGCAAGCTTCATTTGGTTCCCCACCCCATGGGCACCTACAGTGGCTTGATCATGGATACAGACGGCAGGCTGCAGGCGGAAAAGTTCCGGGAACGGAAAATCGCCGTGGTCGATATCGGTTTTCGCAGTACCAACGTGATCGCGATGGACCGGCTGCGCTTCAGCAACCGCTACAGTGGCACCATCGACCTGGGGATCAGCCAGGGATTCGAGCGGATAGAGCGCAAACTGCGTGATCAGACCGGCCGGCGCCTGACATTTGGCCAACTATATCAGGCCGTGCGCATGGGGCATATCCGCATCGAAGACCAGACCTACAACATCGAAAGGGTGCGCCGCGAGGCGTTCAGCCTGCTGGCGGAGCAGCTGGCCGACAATATCAGCCACCTGCTGGCGGCCGCCTGGGACCTGGACAGCCTGCTGCTCACCGGCGGTGGTTCGAGGGAATTGGCGGACTATATCGGCCCTTTGCTCCCGGGGGAGGTGTCCCAGATCGAAAATGAGCAGGACGCGCGCCTGAACAATGCCCAGGGACAGCTGCGCCTGGCCCGGGCGCTCTGGGGGGCTTCCGGCTTTTGCGAGAATGTCGGCTGAACGGTGGCGGGCGCGCCCCCGTCGGCGGGGAAAAGCGATAGACATGTATGTTAAAAAATACCAGCCGGTGTGAATTGCCCCCCGACAGGCGCGCGCCTGATGATTTCCGGGCGGCCCTCGCGCCCATCCTTGTCCTGACGTCAATCTTTTTTTTGAATTTTATGGCGCGAATCATCATGGCCCCGCTCCTGCCGGTCATCCGGGATGACCTGGCCTTGGACCACAGCGGTGCCGGCCGATTTTTTCTGCTCCTGTCCTGCGGCTATTTTCTGGCCTTGCTCGGCTCCGGCCACCTGGCCGGGCGCATGGCCCATCGCCGGGTCATCATTTTGTCCTGTGTCGGGGTGGGACTGGCCCTGATGGGCATCGCCCTTGCGCCCGGCGTGGGCGGGATCTATGGCGGTCTGGTGGGGCTGGGCCTGGCCGCCGGTATTTATCTGCCCTCGGGGATCGCCTCCATCACCGATCGCGTGGGCGCTGCGCATTGGGGTAAAGCCCTGGCCGTTCACGAACTGGCGCCCAATTCGGCCTTTTTACTGGCCCCGCTGGTGGTGGAAGCCGCCCTGGGGGTGATGGGCTGGCGCAGCCTCCTGATGATACTGGGCGCGGCGGCATTGGTTCTGGCCGGCTTTTTTGGTTGGCGTGGCCATGGCGCTGAATATTGCGGCGAGCTTCCCGACCGCCGGGCCATGGCCGCGATTGCTGCCAAGCCCGCCGTGTGGCTGATGATGCTCATGTTCGGCATCGGCATTTCCGGCACCTTGGGGCTTTATTCGATGCTGCCCCTCTTTCTGGTCAGCGAGCACGGCATGGAGCGCCAATGGGCCAATGGTCTGCTGGCCTTCTCCAGGGTGGGGGCCCTGGCAGCGGCCTGGGGCGGTGGCTGGGCTGCTGACCGTTTTGGTCCGCACCGGACCATCCGGGTGGTGTTTTTGTTTTCCGGCCTGCTGATCATGGCCCTGGGGGCGTTGCGCGGACCTTGGCTGACAGCGGCCGTTTTCTGCCAGCCCGTCCTGGCCGTCTGCTTTTTTCCGGCCGGTTTCAGTCTGCTGTCCAGGTTCGGTACACGCCGCAACCAGAACATCATGATCGCCATCACCATCCCCATGGCGTTTTTGCTCGGCGGCGGGGGGGTCCCCCTCCTGCTGGGATGGTTAGGCGATGCGGACGCCTTCGGGCGCGCCTTCATGCTGGTCGGACTGGCAACCATGCTGGCATCGGGTGCCGCGGCCTGGCTTCCGGCGACGCCCGGCCCCCGGAGTTGACACCTCTGCGGGGATTGCCTAAATTTCAAGCGGTGTTGCCAACGGGGACCTCGGGCAGCACCCTTTGAGGCCATGGTCTTTTTAAACGCGAAGGAGGCGCAATGTACGTCGGGACTGTCATGTGGACGGAGCTCACCACGGTTGCACCGGATACCACCCTGGTGGCCGCCCAGGAAATTTTAGAACAGAAAAAGATCAATCACCTCTTGATCGTGGATGACCGCAACGAACTGCTGGGCATTGTATCGGATCGCGATTTGAAGAAGAGCTGGGCGTCTTCGGCGACGACGCTCAGCAAAAACGAGCTCATGTACCTGCTCGACCAGGTGACGGTGGCGGACATCATGACCAAAAAAACCCTCACGATCACTGCGGCCACCACCATCGAGCGGGCCGCGCTGCTGATGAATCAGCACCGCATAAACGCCCTGCCCGTGCTCGAAGATGAGGAATTGGTCGGCATTATCACTTCGCGGGACGTCATGCGCGTTCTGCTCGAAGCGGTGGGCATCGAAACTGACAGCTCGCGGCTGACCATCCTGGTCAAGGACCGCATCGGGGTCATTTCGGACATTTCCCAGAACCTGCGGGCCGAGGGCATCAACATCCGCAGCCTCTTCACCTGGCCTGAAAAGACCCACCCCGGCGTCTACTATCTGGTGGTACGGGTGCCGGCGGGAGACGGCGACAAGGCCGCCGCCTGCCTCGAAAGGGAAGGCTTCAAGGTGCTTACGGCCTACACCCGGGATCTGGATCCCTACCTGCCCTCAGGCTGACGGGAACGGAGGCTTATACCATGTCGAACGATGCCCCCCCCCGCGTGCTTGTCCCCATTGCCGATGGCTCGGAGGAAATCGAGGCGGTCTGCATCATCGACGTCCTGCGGCGGGCAGGTGTAGCGGTTACGGTCGCCTCGGTGGGGGCGCTCCAGGTTACAGCCTCGCGTGGCGTAAAAATCGTTGCCGACTGTCTGATCGGCGACTGCCGCGGCCAACAATACGACCTGGTGGTTTTGCCCGGCGGTATCCCGGGGGCGGAGAACCTGCGGGATTCAGAGGTGTTGACCGAAATCCTAAAAAACCAGAAACAGGCCGGGCGCTGGCTGGGGGCGATTTGTGCGGCGCCGGCCGTGGTCCTCACACCCCACGCGCTGCTGAAAGGTTGCGCGGCCACAGCCCACCCGGCCTTCGTCGACCAGCTCGATGATCCGACCCGCGCCGCTGAGCGTGTCGTGGTGGACGGCCGCTGCGTGACAAGTCGTGGCCCGGGCACCGCGCTTGAATTTGCCCTCCAACTGGTGGCGCTGCTTTGCGGTGAGGACAAGGCCCGCGAAGTGGGGGCGCCCATGGTGTTGCCCGGCTAGCGCCTCGTTTCAGGCGCCTCCGTGTTCTCCTGCGCGATATGGTTTCCAAACACAGGTCGGCCCGAGAAGCCCGTGAAACGGGCTAGCGGTCCTGGCAGGCGTTGCTTTCCCCGTCGTCCTTTAAGAAATCGTACAACAGGCCGCGGAAGGTGCAGCGTTCGGCCGCCATCAGTTTGCGCGAGACGAAGGCGCTGGTTTTGTCAAACCCGTCCACCTTGAGCCGGAAAGCCAGGAACCGCACCAACCGCTCGTCTTCCCGATGACGGGCAGGCACCAGCATCAGCAGCCGGCCCAGCGCCTCCTGATCGACGCTGGCCTGCTCTTCGACCCGGATGATCTTGTCTTCCATCGATGCGTTCTCCCTGGCGACCTGGTCGCCGTGACGGCAATCCCACCGGCGAGCGTCAATTCACGGCCGGGTATACTCGACCGTTGTTAAAATAACCTTCTTGTGGCATAAAAATTCTTCGGCGGTCAACCGCGCATGTGCAGCGGCCGCCAATTCCCGAAGAACTGGAGATCGATGAGCGATACCAATACATTCAACCGGGTTGAGCACAGCGCAAAGCGGTTGTACGGGCCCCGGGCGCTGCTTGTGTGTGGATTCACCGCCGATGGCCAGACCGCCTTCCTCGATACGGTCCAGGCGACCCGGATCGAGGCCCTGGCGGTTGTGTTTGCGGCCACGGATGATCTCGAAACCAGCCTGG
>CAJHYH010000241.1_pt1 | contig 18926 bp, 15 predicted proteins | sample 9198661 | NCBI WGS metagenome assembly CAJHYH01 (sample SAMEA7708356, study PRJEB35096) | sediment metagenome | biome: marine neritic benthic zone biome [ENVO:01000025]; feature: sediment [ENVO:00002007]; material: shallow marine sediment [ENVO:03000034] sea grass bed [ENVO_01000059] ... | reverse complement strand
CTGTTCCATTATGAAATGGTGCCGTTCAGGTCGCGGCCCCACAAAACTAATTTCGCCTCGAAATACATTCCAGAGCTGTGGCAACTCATCGATTCTAAGCTTGCGAATAATGTGGCCTACGTGCGTGATACGGTCGTCCTTTTCACTTGCCCAAACCGGTCCGGTGCTCTTCTCCGCATCCACCACCATCGATCTGAATTTTTTTATTTTAAACGGTCGGCCATTTTGGCCGATACGTTCCTGGGAAAAGATAACAGGACCTTTTGATTCCAGCACGATCAGAATGGCTGTAATTAACATAAGCGGTGACAACAGAACCAGCATGATGGCCGACAGGAAAAGGTCTCCCAGGCGCTTGGCAAAGCTCTTGAGTGGTGATTTCCGAAAGCCTTCAGAAAAGATGAGCCAGGACGGGTTTATCTGGCGAACGTAAAGCTTACCCATGAGCATCTCGTAAAAGGTCGTGCCGTCCAGAATCTCGATACCTTCCGTCCGGCAGCGGAGAAGCTGGTCTATCGGGAGACTGCCGCGTTTTTCTTCCATGGCGACGATAATTTTTTTGACGTGCGATGCCATGGCTTCAGCAAGAAAATCGCGATCATTGCTGGAGCTCCTTGAGGGATTGATCTTGATGGTTTGTGCGACGGTGTAGCCGGAATCAAGTTTGTCCTCGATTTCACGGTGGATTTCATCAGCCAGCTCACCGGAGCCGATGATAAAGATTTTTTGTGTGAACAGCTTTCGGTCAAGAACAAAGTTGTAACCGAGTCGCCATGATATAATGAGCAGAATAACCAGGGCCAGGATAATAACAAAAATCCCTTCACCGAGCATAAGACGCGGCGCAAAAAAATAGGCCAAACCAAATAGTATCGTAACAATACCCAAAGCCTGCAGCAGGCGAATAGCCAGTTCAATCAAATTGCTGGCTATCTTGAAGTCATACAAGTCGTGGTAATACAGGGAAAGTTGACAGGCAATAGTAATAAGCAGGCTTTTTAATATAACCCAACCATCAAAAAAAATGAATTCACTGCCGAACTTTAACCAGGCCGCAGCGATAACAGAAAGGTAGATGACGATCCCCTCACCGGTGGCGAAAATAACATTACGGATGGGATAATATTGCCGGAAGAGTCTTAACATTGCTTATTGAATTCCGATAGTACATATAGATCGTAGTTTGGTTAAAATATATCGCAATAATGATCTAAGCGCCTCTGGTGGCATTTACCGCTTTCCTGGAGTCCTCTCCGATCTTATGAACGGCTGAGATTCCCCGCGTTGCGGGATTTTGCATCTGATTGAAATGCAATTCGGTGCATCGTGAGCCGGCGTCTGGCAGAACCGAAGGGCCTCTTCCCTACGGACCTTGTATATATACTGCGTATATGCTCCGCTTTCTCACCACTTCACGCCTTGACAGGAACTCTAATCTCAATTTGGAGATACGTTCTAATTTGATTAGCAAACATGGTTTTTAAATAGGTTGTGAATGCCGCCGGCCTATTTTTACGGTATTTACGACAAATTTTCGGGAGATACGGTTGTCATATAAGCGTTACTATTTTGATCTTCGATAATATGAATACTGATCATACCTTCCTGAACCAGTGTAACTAACAGCCCGCTGGCTCAGCCAGTTAGTGACAACGCCAATGACTTTTTGCTTGCCAAATTTCTCAATGACCTGCAGCGCTATATCTTTGTTGGTCTGTCCCATTTTAATGACCAGAAGGATGCCCTCTGCAAAATTGGCCAGGGCTGTGGTTTCAGCCGCAACTTGGGGAGGCGGGGAATCAACAATGATGTAGCGGTCATTATAGCGTCTTAGCACTTCCTGCATCAACGCTTCCATGCGGTTGGAAGAGAGCAATTCAGAAGGATTCGGCGGCGGTGCGCCACCGGGTAAGATTGATAACCGGGGCAAGACGGTAGGCATTAGAACATGGGATAGTGGGGTCCCCTCCAGCAGGTAGTTGCTTAAACCGGGACTTTCGTCGCTAATGCCGAAAATCCGATTGATGGCAGGCTTGCGCAAGTCGCAATCCACCAGCAGGACATGGCGATCGATATTTTGGGCGATGGTGGCGGCAAGGTTGGCCGCAACAAACGATTTTCCGTCGCCCGGCTGAATGCTCGAGACGAGAATCGAGCGCGGGGTTTCAGTGCCGTTGGGCGGAAACATGATATTCGTTCGCAGCAGCCGAAACTGCTCAGCCTCGAATGAGTGGGGGGCTGTAATTGCGACCAAATTGGGGTCGATGTTTTCTGCCTCGGACGGCATCTGTTGATGACGATGAGGGGGGGATGATTTGTCGTTACCGTCAGGGGCTGCAATCGTTTCGCGGGCTATTTCGTTATTACGACGGCGTTCTGCCTTCTCGGGGGGAACCGCTCGCTTCCTTACAGAGAGCTTTCGATGCTTCGATTTAAGCTCCACCGGCTCTACGGCTGTGGGGGCGGCTTCCGGTTCCAAAGCACCTGCCGTATCAATTTGACTCGATTTTTCTAAAGCGTCGGATATTTTACCCACGGATCGCCCCGTTTGAATGTGTTTATATGCCTAGGATAGTATTTATAAAGTCGTCTTCAACTTAGATATAATTTCAAATGTTGGCTCAACGCCCATCAGGGTTAAGCCGGTAAAAAAGGCAAAAGCGACCATCGTCACCCCCAGCGAAACTACTGTGGCACCTGAATTGACCCAACGCAGTACTTTCCTTCTACGGTCTTCGATTAATGGTATCATGGCAAGCGTCGGCACACCAAGCTGGGTTTCGATTTCTTTTGGAAAACGAAAAACCTTCTTCATTAATTCAAACAGGAATATAATTGCGCCGCCGATGCCGAATCCGGCTGCCACGGTAATTAAAAAAATCATTTGCATATTGGGTTCGACCGGCCGCTCGGGTTGTTGGGCTCTGTCGAGAATACGAAACTGTTCGCCTTTCTGCTTGCGTTCCATGTTGACTGATATTTCGGCCTCGAGGCGCCTGTTCAGTAGGTTTTGATAGGCTCCCTGCAGGTTGGTGTAGTCCCTTTGCAATGCCAGAAGTTCCTGCTCCCGCCTCGGTGTCGATTCAACGCGTCGTTCATACTGGCTTATCTGCGACAAAATATTTTGGATATCAGATTCATAATTGCGGATCTCGTTTTGGACGGCCCGCATGGCTGGTGGGACATAACGCACCGGGCGGGAGGACCCACCATCGGAGGGCGAGGTGGCCTGCTCCTGTTCCAATTCATTAATTCTGTTTTTAAGTTTAATGATATCAGGGTGTTTATCTGTATATCGGGATTGCATCCTGGACAGTTCCATCTTCAAGCTATCTACATCATTGCCGAATGTGGCTGCGTTGTTGGCCTGATCAGATAAAGTTAAAGCATTTGTTGCGGTTTGGTTTTGGAGCGTCGCGATCTGTGCTCTGGCATCGCGCAAACCGACCCGGGCTTCATTCAATCGCTCCTGTAAACGGTCCAGGGCGCGCAGATTGGTTTCCAATTGTTCCGGCAATTCCCCCATGTTGCTGATACGGAAATTCCTGACAGCCTCCTCTTTGGCTTCAAGTTTCTCTCTCATGGCTGTCAACTCAGCATCCAAAAAGTCACTGGTACCCAATGCCTGGGCTTCACGAATCTTAATGTTTTCATCTATGAACGAATTTGCCAGATCGTTGGTGATATCGGTAACGGTTTTGGGGTTTTTGCCTTTGACCCTTATTGTAAACGAATTGGTTCCTTGACGACTTCTCCGGGTTTCGACTGAAATGCGCTCCCTCAAAGCGTTGACTTTGTCCTCCATGAACATAGACGATGCGTCCGGGGGCGAAAAAAGACGAAATTTAGCTATTATTCTTTCGAGGTTGCTACGGCTCAAAATCTGTTGGGACAAGGTGTTGATACGGTCGCTTATTTCCGTCGTAACAATGGATTGTACAAAATCAGTAGGTACCCTCTGGGGCTGAATCAATATAAGGGTTTCAGCTTCGTAAATTTTCGGTAGTTTGATCGCAAGAAAACTACCCACCGCGAGGGCGGCCAGAAGCGGGCCTATTATAGCCCAGCGCCACTTGGACAGGATATCTATAATGAAATCAGGTTTTAAGAATTCCTGCTGGTCAATATCCATGATTTGATAAACACCTCAAACGTAAATCAAGCTGGTTATCTGGATCCAGATGGTTTCGGAAGAAGTCGTTGGATGACGTAGACAAAATTCCGAGCAAGTTTGTCGGTCCCCTGATTATTTAAAATAAACTACCACGACTATCAAAATTAATCAAAAATCTTATTTGTTAGAGGCAGTTCCAAGCCTAAATTCAGCCAATCTGTAAAATTTATGATCCGGCTATGATTAACAATTTAGATTTGCCAGCTTATGCACAAATCATACCAAGGCCCGCTGATGAATAAATTGATATTGTTAAATATAGAAATCTCAATAATACTATGTAGTTGCAATTTATCTTGCTTGATGCAACAAAATTATTGGCTTGAGAAAAAATTTGGATCTTCTAAAATCACGGCTAATATGATGCCCAAAATTCAAAAGTTATGAAAAATATTTCCATTATTGTACCTAGTTATCTAAGGGATATTTTTTTGCCTGTTAAATTGCGAATAATAACAAAGTGATTGCCTGGAGTGTTATTCTTGACAGGAATGCCCAAAACTAGTATGGGAAAAAAAATACACAAGTATTAATGGAGTCCTTGCCTCGTAGACTTTCATAATCGGTTCAGATCAATATCTGCTGGCATTTAATCTATTTCAGTTTACTGAAACATTAAGCTAAAGAATAGCTATAAGGTATTATACAGCATGGCAACACGAAAGACAGCCCGACTTTTAATTATCGAGGATAATGAAGAGGTTCTCCGTTCATTGAAGAAATATTTTACCAAAAAGAATTATGAAGTCGTCACTGCATCCAATGGTTTGGATGGTCTGAAAACGTTTGAAGGCGATATCAATGGTTTCGACTTGGTGATTACCGATCTGGTCATGCCAAATATAAGCGGGGTCGCCATCATATCCATGGTCAAGAAAAAATCGCCCCAAACGCCGGTGATTGCCATCACTGGATGGGGGGAGCACCCTGAGGCCTTGGCCACCGAAGCGCACGCCGACTTGGTTCTGGAAAAACCGATCGAGTTGGATCGAATGGACCGGTTCATCAGTGACCTACTGGCCAACGAATAGGTGCTTCTTAAGTGCATAAGCCTGATCTTGACCGTTCCACCAAGTTCATGCCAGTTATACCAATTTTTAATAATTCCAGAGATTTGTCATCATGCCACCTTTGAAAAAGATGCAAAAGGCCCCACCTCTCATCGGCACCAGTCAGAACCTGGAGCGTATCCGGGAACTGATCAATCACGTGGCCGATACGGGCCTCAACATCCTCATTTGCGGCGAAAGCGGCGTCGGCAAGGAAGTCGTCGCCCAAAATTTATACCAGGCTTCTCCACGCAACGGCAAACCTTTCCTGAAAATCAACTGCGCCGCCCTGCCGGACGGACTGCTTGAAAGCGAATTATTTGGCCACGAGCAAGGTGCTTTCACCGGGGCCGAGCGCACCAAACGCGGCAAATTCGAGCTGGCCCACGGCGGTGTGCTGCTGCTGGATGAAATCGGGGATATGTCCATCGCCCTGCAGGCCAAACTGCTGCATGTGTTGCAGAGCGGTGAATTTTCACGCCTGGGTTCAGAAAAGGAAATCCACACCGACACCTGGGTGATTGCCGCCACCAATCATGAGTTGGAAGCAGATATCCGCAAGGAAAAGTTCCGAGAGGACCTCTTCTACCGTCTGAATATCATCAAAATCCTCATCCAGCCGCTGAGGGAGCGGCCCGAAGACCTGCCGCCCCTGATCGATCATTTTGTCAACGAATATGCCTACCAGTTCCAGGCAGGCCGCATCAATGCCCCTAATAACCGGACCATTGCCAAAATGTGTGAATACAGATGGCCCGGCAATGTGCGGGAGCTTCAGAACGTGTTAAAAAGGGGTTTTGCGCTGGGCAATTGGGATGAAATCATCGACGAACTGTTCAGTAGTCAACCGGATGCCGGTGTTGTACCGCGTGTGGTTGCAGGATCGCACAAATTTCCGCTTTTAAGTGGCGTTGTCGGCATCGATCCGGATACGATCGATCTCGATGAGATTTCCCTCAAAGATATTTCGCGGTCGGTCCAAAACCGGGTAGAACGCGAGGTCATCTCATATGTGTTGGACAAATCCGGGTGGAACCGCAGCAAAGCCAGCCGCATACTGAAAATAAGCTACAAAGCCCTCCTGTATAAAATAAAAGATTTGGATATCCAAATTCCTACCTAAGACGGTCTCGTAAGACATCCGCTATCGGTGTTATGCTTCAGCCCTCGTCATGGCGGTGTACCGCAAGTACGCCAAATTCCACGTGTTTCGCAAGCTGTAACTAGGAAGTTTAACAAACCGTTCGGGAAATGATTATCTTCAATATCATCACACAAGGGTGAATACTGTAATCTTGACCCTCAGACATCATGGTATTTTGTTCTGTCGGAGAAGTACCGATTTGTAATGCGTGACCACAGAATTGTCATGGATACGTATCATGCCTTCCGGTGTGAAAAATCGGCTGAACGCGATTTTGTCCGTTGCAGGCCTCTTTCCGCCGCTGCGTGAATGACGGCAATGGGGATTGATGCTATTCAGTATATCCGCCAGTTGGATAACGCTGGCCCTGCACCGGCGACGTTTCGACGGGGCCCTGCGCCGGCGGTGTTTCGACGGGGGCGGACTGCTCCGATATGACCGTCAAGAGCTTGATAATCTGTCGGTTCTGCTCGATCATCCGATCATACCGGCTGAGGATAGCCGCCTGCCGGACGAGCATTTCCTGATTCTGGTAATAAATCAAGCCGATCGACCGTGCCGTGTACAGCGACCCTATGGCAGCCTGCCGAGTGGGATAATCCGTACCTACGGAGCCGCTGGGGGCCGGCATCAGCGCTTCGTATTCGCTGCCCAGCGTTTCAATGAGTTCTTGCATCGGATCGGCATGGACCGATGCCACCAGTAGAGATACTAACAGAATTGCCAGACCAAAATAACGATTTTTCATTTCGACACCTCAACCGTCCTTGTGCGCTATTTGAACCCATCACCATAATGCCATTAAGCTCTTTTTCTTTGTTGGGCGATCACTTTAAATACTTGAAATAAATAGGTATTCCTCCGTATTACGCCCCGCATGCAAGGCTAAATCGGGCGGGAAGTCCCGCCCAGCGGGGAAATTTGCGGCCAGCCGTATCGGGAACATACGTCCTGTTTTTAAGATGCGTTCTAATTATTTATGTGCCCGTAGCCTAATTCCCGTTGGGCGTATAAACGAATTTCCAATCCGCGTAGGATGCGGCGGCTTCAAATTCCCCGTACACTTGGGGAAAGTTCCCTCTTTTTAAAGGGCGCCCCGGGTGTGCGCTGCCGATGCCCTTGATGCGCCCGCCGGCATCCTGAATCAGAATCCAGTCGTTGCTGCCGGTCATGGGATCGGCGTACCATCTGCGTAGATGCCGCCGCGTTTGCGGATAGCGGGGATCCCGCAGCAAATCCTCGATAGCACGTGGATATTGCTTGCCCTGGCCGCCCGGAGGGTTTTCGTAGTAGGAACGAATGGCTTCCCGGATTTGATGGCCGCGAAAGAGTAGTTCGGCTTCATGCTCACGCTGGATAACCGTACTCCAATATCGGTTGGCGGCGGTTATCGCTATGCCGACGATGGCTACGGTCATAAGCACCCCAATATACGAAAAACCCTTGTGGCTTCCCCAGTGGCCCAATTTCGGTGTTGCCCGGCGTCGTTCTTCATTGCGGCGTAAGCTAATGTACGCCTCATTCATCACTCCCTGGGCGCCTTGAACTTGGGCCTCTGGAGAAGCCACAATAGTTTGGTTTTCTGCTAGGGCTTCCCGTGAATATACGGTCGTGCTATTTGATTGAATCACTCGCATCAAGTGTTATTTATCTGCTTTGAATCTGGGCGGTTGATGCCAATCGCAACCATAACGCAGTAAATCTCGGCGTTAATCTGCGTTCATCTGTGAAAATCAGTGGCTAGATTTCAATGTAAATCTGCGGCTAAATCCCGTCACCACTCATTGTAGGGCACGCCATCCAAACCGACGAGATTGCTGCCGCTGTGGACGTCATAAACGTTCCCATCGGCAAAGCCTTCAGGGGGAATGGTAATCCAGGTGTCCGTGCCACCGGTGAAAGGATCGATTGGCAGTTGGCGAACGTATTTCTTCTCCGACAGGTCCTTCAAGGTGTCCGGGTAGCGGCCGTGGTCGGCAAAGTGCTGGTCGATGATGTCGCGCATGATAAATAGTGAGCGCCGCAGACTGGTCTCTTTAGCCCGCACCAGCTGCCGCTGAAAACCGGGCATGGCCATGGTGGCAAGAATACTGATGATGGCCACCACGATCATCATTTCGATGAGGGTGAACCCCCGCTCGGATGCTCTGCCGATGGTATTTCGCCGCCTATATTGCATTTCGTTTTGGTGTTTTGCCCGTTTGTTGAGACCAGAGTTCAAGGAATCAAGGATTCAGGGATCCAAGGAACACCCGAATCCTTGCCCCCTCGACCCCATGGATCCTTTAAGTTTTCGATCCCTCACGAGAACGCTCTTTAGCACGGAGATGGTTCTCTATGCCAATACGCCGCTCCAACACGTTCACCAATCCCGATAATACGTGCCGTCCAAGGCTTGCTCGTCGCTTTGGGAATAGACATCGTACACATCCTGGCCGCTCCAGATGTCGCTGCCGGGCTCGTCGGTATAGGCCCGCAGCCCCCACTCACCGTTGTCGGTCATGGGGTCGCGCGGGATGCGTCGCAGGAATTTATAAATGACCGGCACCGCGTCCGTTGATTCCACGCCTTCAACCAGAATGTCGAGATTCGGGGGGTAGCCGGAATCCTCATTGGCCTTGGGGATTTTCCCCTCGTCCACCTGTTTTTTATATTCATCCAGGGCATTGCGGATAATGCGCAGATTCTGCCGCAGTTCGATCTCGCGCGAGCGCTTATAGGTCATATACGAGAGGGGAAGGATGCCGCTCATCAGGATAGCCAAGATGGCCATGGCGATAATGAGTTCAATCAGGGTAACCCCTACCGTGCCGTCTTTGGCTGCCCGCTGAAGTCCGACTGCCGAATTTGAATTCGGCCTCGAAGTGAGGGTGAACTGAACGTGGGCGTATAATTTCCAAAGTGTTACAATCATCATTTTAGGCGCAGTGCCCATCGACCGGATGCCCTTGAGAAACCTGGTCTGGTGCCCGGTGAAATATAATCAGCTGCCGACAGCCCACTGTCGATCGACAACATGGATATCAAGAGGGAACTCTTTACGTCCACGGAAGCGGCGGCACTCGTCTTCGGCGGTGGCCTTGACCGTATAGGCGCCGATATAAATGCGATGGAAAAAACCTTTACGGGGAATTTGCGCGGGAATCACGAAACACTGGTAATTCATGCCGGCGAGTTGCTGGGCGCGTTTCTCGGCTTCCTTGCGATCGAGATAGGAGCCCACGTGGATGCTGTAAGCCGCGTTTTCGGGCCACCCGGTGCTGTAGCGTGCCGCCAATGATGATGCGGCTGTGGCTTCAAGGGCAGATTCAGCCGTAGCCTCCGACGGCTGGGCGGCCTGCGGCCCGGGAGGCGCCGGAGGCGCTTCGACCTCCTGTTGTTCTTGCCGGTCGTCGGTTTCTGCCGGCAGCGCATCCAAAATACCTTTGCGTGGGCTTTGGCGATAGCGCTTTTCCCGTGCGCTTTGAACTTCGAAGGGGGGGTCGACCGACCAGCGATCCTGGCTGCCGGACCAGATCTCGGTGGCATCGATGTTGGGAATATCCTGGCTGCGCACCACCAGTGGCGTGATCACCATCAGAACGTCTCTTTGGGTCCCTTGCTCGTCCCGATTGGCAAACAGGCTGCCCATGGCGGGGAAGTCACCCAAGAGCGGAATCTTGCGAATGGCCTTGCGTTCGCTGTTGTCGATGAGGCCGCCGAGGATAACGGTCTCACTGTCGCGCAGGGTGAGCACGCTCTGGGCCGTGCGGGTCCGAATAGGGAATTGAGGGTTTTCGGGCGTATTGATGTTTTGCCCGATGGCACTCACCTCGAGGGTCATTTTAAGGGTGACTTCATCGTGCATGTTGATGACCGGTTGGGCATCGAGCTTGACACCCACGTCGTAGTATTGAAAGTCAAAGGTCACATCCCCCGTGTTGGAGTCCACCCGCCGGTTGGACTGCAAGGGAACCCGCTCCCCCAGAAGGATGGACGCCTTCTCGGCATTCTTGACCCGGATCTTGGGCGAGGCCAGAATACGCGTGTCGCCATCCTGCTTCAAGAGGTTCAGCGTGGCCTGGGGAGTGGACAGGGTCAGTTCCTTCTGGGTGATGCGCCGCAGGGCATAGAGTGAAAGATTATTCACAAAATCAGTATCTTCACTGGGCTGTTCGCTGGCCTCCCCGATGCCGATCGTGATGCTTTCGTTGAAGGTCAGGCCCAGATTTTCCTGCAGCTCTTGGGTGACTTCGAGGAACTCGACATCCAGAAGCACTTCGGCAGGTTTGCCGTCGTTGGCTTCGATGATGCGCGAAGCGATCTCGATAATCTCCTTGTTGCCGCGGATGATAACTGCATTTAGATTCTCATTGGCGATAATATCTTTGCTTTTTAGAATTTTCGCCAGCAGCCCCACTGCCTTTTTGGGCTCCAGATTGGAGAGATAGAACGTTTTGATCTGCAAGTCTTCGTATTCCCGGGCCTTCTGGGGCGTATCCGGGTAGATGATCATGGTATTTTCATTCACCATGACAGTATTCAGGTCGTTGGTGCGCAGGAGCACGTCGATGAAACGATCGAAGGAGACATCGGTCATGAATAAGGTCACCTTGCTGTTCGGCATCTCCTTGTCGAAAATGAAGTTGATGCCGGAAAGCTTGGTCAAGACCTCGAAGACGTTGACAATGGGCGTGTTTTTGAACTTGAAGGACACCGGTGCATCGGATTTAAAACCGGGTCGGTCGATGGCCGATTTCTTTTTCTCTTGCTCCCAGTAGGACAGGGCTTTGCCTGCGGGTTCAAAATCGGGGTCGAGTTCGACCGCTTTTTGAAAGGCTTCCAGGGCCTGGGAGTTTTTCTTTGTTTTTAGAAAGTTGCGCCCCTGTTTATAGTAATGACGGGCATCGCTTTTATTCTGGGCTTCCGCGAAAAGATCGGAAGCCGGAATATTAGCGGGGTTGAGGGCCATGCTGATCTGGAACTCTTCCATGGCCTCGATGAAGAGCCCTTGCTGCAGATAGATTTTCCCACGCTCCAGGTGCATTTGCGAGGCCTTGAACTTCGAGCGCCTCAGCATCAGGCTTATTTCCGTATCACCCGGGTTGTCCTCGTTGGCTTTTTGAAAGAAGGTCACCGCCTTGTCCCAGTCGCCGGCATCGGCGTAGCGGTGACCTTCCCGCAGGTAGCGTGTATCGGGCGTGCATCCGAAGAATGCGGTGATTACCAGAAGCGCAATCAATAACGAGGGCGCAGTTGTTTTTATACGCGGCAGCATATTATTCTGATCCTGCCAACAGGCCACGCGCTGCGAGCGGTAGTCGTCAGACGCCCGTCCAGCAGGCGTGGCTTTAAGCGGCAAGTATGGTTATTTTAATTATTTAAATCATATAGCACCAATAATTAATGAAATCCAGTGGGATGGCTGTTTTTTACAATGTTTGCAAAAACGGGGGCGGTTCTAATCCAGTTCCGACGGTTTGGTGCCGGGTAGATAGCTGCGTGATGGCGAGCTCTTCGACTTGAATGGCGGATCCGGCTTTTTCACCGGCGGCGGCTCCGGGAGGGGTGGGCGGGTACCGTCCTCACTGGCCTCGGAAGTAATGCTTTCGGAGAAATCCGTCGAGGGGGCAGGCGTGTCGACAGACGGCAGGTCTGCGGCCGGGCGGCGGTTGGGGGGAGCGCCTCCCACCGTCAGGCCTGTAGAACGAACCGCGGATCGCCCAGCGTCGGATGGCAATTCCTCGAACTCAAATTGGAAGGAAGTGGGCATGTCTGGTGCCGAGACGACGACACGGCGTCCATCAATGGCTTCGATCTTGAATTTACCATCGATGCGGTCACCGACATTGATGACGAGAACCTGCTTGCCCCGTTGTAGGAAAAGGGCGTCGCGATCGCCCTGGCGAAAAGAGCCGAACGCCTTGAAGCGATCCAGTTTTTCGCGGGCACGCTCGTCCGAGGTCGCAACGCGTGGGGCGGGTTTAGGATCAGCGGGTTCGGGAGAACGGCCCGTGACCTTCGGTGTGGGGCGTTGGAAAGGATCGCGAAATACTTTGGGGTCCAGCCGCAGGGGCGACGCCATCAAATCCGTGCTGATTTTTACGGGCAGGGCTGAATCGCTGCGGCCGTCGGCTTTTTCGGTCGAGGGGGTAATCCTGGTGGTGGGGCCATAGGTCAACTTGGCTACGGTCTGCTGGCGATAGGGTCTCATCAGCCGATAGGTCAACATAACCACCAGCAAGAGGGTCAGGCCGATAAGCAATTTTTGTTTTTTATCCAAAACCATAATGCTATCGTCTGGGCCGGGTATACAACGCCTTGCGGTCAAAAAATGACGTTTACGCGTTGATCCATGTTCCGCACAGCGCGTTTTAGCCGCACAAGTTTGAATCGATCCCGATTTGCACCTCCCCGATTCAAGGAGGGCCAGGGTTTAGGCTTGTTGTTACCCTTTGCGGGGATCGATCTCCGCCGTGGAATCGCGAAAATAGGCGGCAAGTTCCATCTTCGCGACCAGCGTCCCGGCCTTGCGATCCTTGATGATCGACAGGCGTTCGATACAGAAAATGCCGGGCAGCTGCCGGATTCCATTTAGTAATGCTTTGAGTTCACCATAATCGCCGGCGGTGTCGATGGCGCTCACGAATCTTACCAGCGGCAGACCAGCCACCTTTTCTGACTTGAAGGTCAATCCGCCCGGTTCCAGATTGTTGCGCCGGAAGAGCGCTTCGAGCGCATCCAAACGATCCGGAAAAGTGATTTTATCGTCGATCGTCTCCACGAAGGCCTGCCATGCTTTTTGGTGTTCGGCATAACGGGTAGCCTGCTTTTGCAGTTTGCGCATCGACGTCAGATTTTTTCTCTGGGTCTGATAGTTTGTCTGCAATTGGTTTATCTGATCGCGTTCATCCGCTATGAAAACCAGGAAGAAAAGCAGATTCAAGATCAGAAAACCGGCGCACAGCAACCAATAGTTTTTATGCGATTTGAGCAGATCGTAAAACTGTGACCAGGGCATTTGGCGGTTTTCCGTAAAATTAATTGTGGGCCTTTGGGTTGTATACTATTTGACTTCCGTTGCTTTCGTAAGGGCCAGCCGCAGGGCCCCGTGGGTTTCGTCCGGAAATAGGTAATCCAGCCGAAGGCGGCAGTTCAGATTGAATTCCGTTCGATTCCGGCTTTCGGCGTTGTCCATCTTTTCGCTGCTGTCGCCCAGCCCCATGTTGACCAGAACGACGGTGGTAAACAACTCAGAGGCCTCGAGGCGCTTCTGAAAGCCGACCAACGCCTCCAGGGATTCGGTGCGACCCGTAAGAAGGACGCGCGTAAAATTGGCCTCCGGCCGAAACGCATCGAGGATGACGACGTCCGGCAGGGCTTTTTCGATAGCATTCAGCACTTTCACCCAGGGAAAGAGATCCAGGGCGATCAGACGGTTGCCTTTGAGGCCCTTGTCCATCAGCGCCCGATAGGCCTTTGGGCTGACATCCCCGCTGCCCGCGCCCGCGGTTTCAAGGTCGCGGGCCTGCTGACGAAGCGCGGCCAATTTGGTTTCATAACCGGTGCGCTCATTAAACAGGCGATAGCCCTGGACCAGGTTGGCCAAGGATATCATGACCACGAACAGCGCCATGCCGCCGTATAGAAAATAGCGGATGCGATAATCGATGCGTTCATGGGTCGTCAGGTTTATCTGGTCAAACAGCATGTCCTCAGGTCCTCGACAGGCTTTGGGCCGCCCCGATGGCCGAAGCGAAAGAAGAAAGCTTGAGCCTCTCCAGCGGGTGTTTGTGGTCGAAGGGCGAATCGATCAACTTGTGCTCCTTCAACACGCTTACTTTGACATCGATCAGGTTCCCGAGAACCTCCAGCAGTTCGTCATGGTAGCCGACCTGGCTGCCGATGCATAAGCGTTCGATTCGTTTACCCGGGTTGGTATCGAGATAGTGTTGAATGGTCATGTCCACATCCTGAAAGAACTGCAAGTCGGAAAAGCCGCGCTTGACGCCATGGAAGAACATGAGATGGTTGTCTTCGAACACCAGAAAATTGAAGTAGTTGTCAAAAAGTCCCAGAAAGGCATAGGTGCCCTCGCGCGGCACAAGCGGTGAAAAAAAATTATAGAGGTTGACGCTCGCCGGTCGCACGATGCGCGCATCGACTTCACAGCCGGCCATCAGCGTCTCGAATTGCTGAATGACATTCTTGATGCCGATGGTCACTAAAAGGTTCTCATTGCCCGCCGCATCGCGCCCCGTGGGCTGGTAGGAGACACATGTGTTTTCAATGGGGAAGTGAAATGATTTCTCCAGGCTCCAATTAATCAGTTTTTCGGTTTCTCCCCGCGAGTTCGGCAGTTTGGGGTAGCTGCGGATGAGGATGCGGATAATTTCGCTGGGCAGCGACAGCCCGGCCACGGCGATTTTGCGCGGGTAGCCGTCAAGCAGCGTCTGGATGGCCTGGCTGAAGACCTCGGGACTGGCGACATTGGGTGATTTGAAAGCCGGTTTGACGGCGTCCTCAGGCAAGGGCGTACTGCCCCAGTGCACCAGTTGCCAACCCGGTTTAGCCCGCTCGACCACGGCCATCTTCAAAGTTTTGGGGCTGATTTCGAAACCGGCCTGGTATTTGTTCGGGAGCCATTTCACGGTCTAGTCATCCATTTCGACAAACGTCACACGATTGGTTTCCCGGAGGGTGGTCACGCCGTTGAACACTTCCTGGAGGGCTGCGCGCCGCAGGAAAACCGTTCCGGATTCGCGGGCCATCTGCTTGATTTGCGTAATGGCGGCCCGGGAGATGAACATTTCACGCATGTCATCATCCATTTCCATGATTTCGATGACGGCCTTGCGCCCCCTATAGCCGGTGCCCTGGCAGCGTTCACAGCCTTTGGCGCTGAAGAACTCATAGCCCTTGACCATCTTGGGCGACAGGCCAGACTCCAGCAGTTCGGCCTCATCGGGCGTATAGCGCGATTTGCATGTGCACAGGGTGCGGATCAGGCGCTGGGAGGCAATGCAGTTCAAGGCGGCCATCAGGTTGTCGGGTTGAATGCCCATGTGCGTGAAGCGGTTGATGACATCGAAGGAGCGGTTGGCATGTACCGTGGTGAAAACCATGTGGCCGGTCAGGGCCGACTGTAGCGCGATCTGGGCCGTTTCCGGATCCCGGATTTCGCCCACCAGGATTTTATCCGGATCGTGTCGCAGGATGGAACGGAGCCCGCGGGCGAAGGTGAGCCCTTTTTTTTCATTGACCGGTATTTGGACGATACCCTCCAACTGGTACTCGACCGGATCTTCGATGGTGATAATTTTGGTATCCTTGTGGTTGATTTCCGACAGGGCGCCATAGAGGGTGGTGGTTTTGCCGCTGCCGGTGGGGCCGGTCATCAGAAACATGCCGTACGGGGCGCTGATCATGCGCCGGATGCGCAGCAGTTCGTACTCGGCAAATCCTATTGCATCGAGCCTGAAGTCGCCGCGCCGTCCGGCGATGCTTTCGCGGTCCAAAATGCGGATGACGGCGTCTTCGCCGAAGATGGTGGGCAGAATCGATATCCGGAAATCGATAAAGCGCTCCGTTACTTTCAATTTGAAGCGACCGTCCTGCGGAATGCGTTTTTCGGAAATGTCCAGCTCCGACATCACTTTGATACGGGAGATAATGGGGCTCTGGTGTTTGGCATCGATGGGATTGGTGGCCTGGTGGAGCATCCCGTTGATGCGGTAGCGAATGATGATGCCTTTGTTGGTCGTTTCGATATGGATATCGCTCGCCTTTTTGTTGATGGCGTCCAGAATGGTTGAATCGACCAGCTTGACGATGGGGCTTTCTTCGGTGGAGACTTTTTCTGCACTGAGAATATACTCGCCCTTGTCGGATTCTTTTACGACGGAAAGCTGCATGCCATCGGAGGACGTGTCGATAATCTTGCGCGAAGTCTTGATGCGATTGATGGCCCGGCGGATGTTTTTCTCGCTGGCGACCACCGCCGAGACCTCAAGGTCGGTCAACATCTCCAGTTCATCCACCAGTTTTAGCAAGTGCTTAGGTTCGGCCATGGCAATGGTCAATTGATCGCCACGCATTTTAAAGGGAACGAATTTATAGCGGGCCATGAGTTCCAGAGGCACCAGATCCACCAGTTTGCCGGGGATTTTGCCATCTAACTTAACGTAGCGGTAGGAAAACTGAGCCGCCATGATCTGGGCCAGGTCCTCGCCATCGATCAGGCCCTCTTCCAGGCAAAGCTGGCCGATCATCTGCTTGGAGATGTTCTTCTTGGAGAGGATGTACTTGAGATCATCCTGGGTCATGAAGCCTAGCTTGAGGGCCCAGTCTCCGAAGCGAAGTTGTTTGTAAGCCTTGGGTGCCATGCTATTATAGGGTCGGTTCCGCTATTGGCCCAATCTCGGCGTTGCCCGACATCTCTCGTCACTGCGGCGTACATCGAGTACGCCTCGTTCCTCCAGATTTGGGCACCGTATATTGAACCGATATCGAAACCTCATGCCTTTCGCTGATGTTGCCCGGCGCTCCTCGTCATTGCGGCGTACATCGAGTACGCCTCATTCCTCAGGGCTTGTGCGCCGTACCTTGGCCCTTAATCGCAACCTCATACTTTTCCTTGTTGGACGGTGTATCTTGTTTAATTGTCGATTCAGCGGTACGCCGCGTTCCTCAAGTTGTGTACATCGTGTTTGGAACCATTATCGAAGCCTGATTTTTCTCTTCGCGTTCTTCGTGGTAATAAAGCTTTTAATATACGGTGCCGGCCAACTGAAAAATGGGCATATACATGGCCAGCACGATGAAGCCGATGAGCAGTCCCATGAGCAGCATCAGGGCCGGTTCGATGCCGGCGGACAGCGCGGCCAGCATGGTCTCGACTTCATCATCGTAGAAATCGGCGGCGACTTGAAGGACCTGCTCCAACTCCCCCCCGCTCTCACCGGCGGCAATCATGCGCACGGCCAGGTGAGGAAACTGCCCGGTTTCCTCCAAGGCTTCTGAAAATCCATAGCCTTCCGTAATCCGGGCCACAACGACATTAGTTTGGGCTTGGAGAAAGCGATTGTTCAATGCGCCGGCGGCAAGGCTCACGGATTCGATTAGCGTTGCACCCGCGCTCAGGATCATGACCACCGTGCGGGTAAACATGGCGGTGGCATAACTGCGATAGACGCGGCCCGTGTAGGGTAGATGCAGAACGAACTGGTCGAAGCGGAGCCTGAATCCATCCTGGCGCAGGGCCCACGGGAGGCCGATCGTCAAGCCCAGACCGGCCAGGGCAAGATAGATGAAATGCGACCGGATGGCATTGCTGACAGCGACTAGCAAGGTGGTTATGGCCGGCAGGGAGGTGCCCGATTCAGAATAAGTCTGGGTGAAAGACGGCACCACCCAGACCAGCAGCAACAGGAGTACGGCCACGGCCGCCCCGGACAATATCAGCGGGTAGACCGAAGCGGTCACGAGTTTGCGCCGCAGGGCCATCACGGTTTTAAGATAGGCCGTATGTTTTTCAAGGGCGTCGGGAATATTACCGCTTCTTTCACCCGCCTGCAGCGCCGAAATGTAAAGCCCCGAAAAGTAACGCGGGTACCTGGCAAATGCTTCCGATAATGAGGCGCCCGTAGAAACATCATAACGGATCTGCTGCAGAATGGTGGTGAGTTCCGAGGGTCTGCTTTTTTCGGTGATGGTGTCGATGGCGTTGACAATGGGCAATCCCGTTCGAATCAGGACGGCAAATTCTTTGTTGAAGGAGAAGAAGTCCCGCATTTTGATTTTGCGCGCCGGGGTCTTGCCGAAGGAAAGACGAAAGCTGTCCTGGCGGTCGATCTTGTAGATGAAGTTGCCTTCCTGTTCGAGGCGCCATTTCAGATCTGCCTTGGAAACAGCCGTAAATGCGCGGGTTTCATATACGCCCTGGGGACTCATATATGTGCAGCGGTAGGAAGGCATGTGATCTCGGAATCCTTGGCGAACGGGGTCTGCCGTCTAACGTTTTGCCCTCATACCGGCGTGATGATACCGGCATCGGATCGCCCCCGGCCCCGGAGCCTGCCGGCTTGCGGTGCTGGCTCCATAAAAAGTTTTGAATTTTTAAGCGGTTAGTTGGCTCTCAGTTTGGATTTAAAGTATAAAAACGTAGGGAAGTCAACACGGCGGCGGTAAAAGCGGATGGCACGGGTTGCGGCGACAACAATCAGACCCACCCGAAGTTGGTTGCTCTGGTCACCGGCTCCGGGTGCTTGCGATGTCTACCATGCGAGGCGGCGCAACATCAATGTCAATCTTACTGGTTTTTTCAACGCAGCCCGTATTTCGATATCAGGCGGGAGAGATAAGTTCGCTGGATCCCCATCAGTTTGGCTGCTTTGCTGCGATTCCCGTCGGTGTGATCAAGATTGAGCGTAATGAACTCCTTTTTAAACCGGTTGAGCGCTTCCTTCAGCGTCAGCCCGACTTCCAGTCCGGTATCGCAGGTTTGGGAGTTGAAAATGGGCAGGTCTTCAGGGCTGATGGTCTGGCCGTCTCCCATGACCACGGCCCTTTCAATGGCGTT
>CAJHYH010000410.1_pt1 | contig 18935 bp, 17 predicted proteins | sample 9198661 | NCBI WGS metagenome assembly CAJHYH01 (sample SAMEA7708356, study PRJEB35096) | sediment metagenome | biome: marine neritic benthic zone biome [ENVO:01000025]; feature: sediment [ENVO:00002007]; material: shallow marine sediment [ENVO:03000034] sea grass bed [ENVO_01000059] ... | reverse complement strand
GCCTATCCGCCGGTGATTTTTTACATGAAATGGTCCAGGCCATTTTGGCCTGCAATTATCCGGTTCCGGACCGGATGCTCACCCTGACGGAAAAAATAGTGGCTCAATACCTGCGTCAGGAGATGCTGGGAGGCCGGCCGATTCTCGGCCATACCGACCTGTTTGCTGTCGAGGGCGGTACTGCGGCGATGGCCTACATCTTCAATTCACTGAAAGAAAATAAAATAATTAAGAAGGGTGATAAGATTGCCCTGGCCGCGCCGATATTCACACCCTATATCGAGATCCCCGAACTGAATACCTACCAGCTCGAGAAAATCGAATTGTTTGCGGATCCTCGTCAGGGAGATCAGATGTCCGACAGTGAGCTTGAAAAGCTGCTGGACCCTGATGTGAAGGCTTTTTTCCTGGTCAATCCCAGCAACCCGCCATCGGTAAAATGCAGCGATAAGGTTCTGGCGAAAATCAGTGAATTGGTCCAAACCAAGCGCGAGGACCTGATTATTCTTACCGATGATGTCTACGGTACCTTTGCCGACGACTTTGTATCCTTATACGGGGTCTGTCCACACAATACCATCCTGGTTTACTCTTTTTCCAAATATTTCGGGGCCACAGGCTGGCGCCTCGGTGTCGTTGCAATGCACGAAGATAATATTATCGACCGCAAGATTGCGGCGTTGCCCGAGGAGGATCAAGCAGAACTGGATAAGCGCTATTCTACCATTACGCTTAACCCCCGGGAGCTTAAATTCATTGATCGAATGGTAGCTGACAGCCGCACCGTAGCGTTAAACCATACCGCCGGTCTCTCGCTGCCGCAGCAGGTCCAGATGGGGCTTTTTTCACTATACTGTCTGATGGATGAGCCCGATGCCTTTAAAAATGCCACCAAACGTATTATCCGGCGCCGGTATGCCGCCCTTTACGAGAGTATGGGGCTCGAGCTGCCCTCAGATCCCAACGGGGTTTATTACTACACTCTGGTTGACGCCGAGATCGTGGGTGAAAGGCTTTACGGCCGGGAGTTTGTCGATTGGTTCCTGAAAAGAATCGTTCCGGGAGAGGCGCTGGCTCGCCTGGCTGATGAAGCGCAGGTGGTATTGCTGCCGGGCAAAGGATTTGACAGCGTCCATCCTTCGGGGCGGGTATCGCTGGCCAACTTAAATGAGCAGGACTACCGCAAAATTGGGGCCGCTATTCGAAATATGCTCGATTCCTATTACGAGGAGTACCAGAAGTCCAAGTAGTAATTATCGTATTTGATCTCGTCCTCGAGAGTCACGAGAGCGAATATGGTTGAGGTAGATCGATGCAACGCCTCCGGAGTTGCATGAAGCCCACCAAACGTCGCCGGCCAAATGCTGATATGTCGGCAGTTTGAAGTACACGGATACATCAATATAGACGGCATTGACTATGTGGAAAGGTCGGCTCGAGACGGGCCGACCTTCAACCATGAAAGGTGCATGTATAATGAATAGGAAGCTATTCGCCCTCAACCAAAAGCGGTTCCCGGCTGCACAAACCTTGGTCGATATGGGCCTGATCGCCATCCTGGCCACGGTAATCGTTCTTGCTGTTGGAACGGCATGGGCTGCCGATAATGGAACGAAAAGCAGCGGCATCCTGCTGGCCGCAAATGACGTCCATGCGGCGGATGCGGCCAAAAAGGATGCCAAAGTTTCCGACAGCAAGGCTGCCAAAAACGCCAAGGCCAAATCGCCGATGGGACCGCCGCCCAGCAAATTCTGGATCGTCAACACGATGCGGGCCAACCCCGTGCTGGTGATCTTTCTAACGCTGGCCGTCGGATACTATGTCGGCAACCTGAAATTTGGTAGTTTCAGCCTGGGCGCGGTGACGGGCACGCTGCTGTTTGGTGTGCTTATCGGGCAGCTGGACATCACCATCTCGACCCAGGTAAAGTCAGCTTTCTTCACGATGTTTCTGTTTGCCGTGGGCTACAGCGTCGGACCGCAATTCGTGCGCGGGGTCGCCAAGGACGGAATTCCCCAGGCGGTCTTTGCCGTGGTCATCAGTGCGCTCTGCCTGACAAGCACCTACCTGGTGGCCAAGATTGCCGGTTTTGACGTGGGGTATGCCGCCGGTATGCTGGCCGGCGCCCAAACCACCTCGGCCTCCATCGGGCTGGCCACCGACGCCATCAACAGCTCCGGCATCGACAATGCCAAGGAGATGTTGAACCACATACCCGTGGCTTATGCCATCTGCTACCTCTGGGGCACCATCGGCACCGGCGTCATCCTCTCCCAGATAGGCCCCCGGCTGATCGGGGCCAATCTCCAGGAGGCCTGCCGGCAATACGAAGCTGAGATGTGCGAAGGCCAGCCGGAGACCGGCATGGATTCCGCTTGGCACAAACTTGAAATACGGGCCTTTGAAATCGCTGCCGACAGCAAGGCCGCCGGTAAGCGCGTGGACGGGGTCGAGGCCCTTTATCCGGGGACGCGCATGTTTATCGAGCGCATCCGGCGTGACGGCAAAATCATCGACTTTGATCCCGATACAACGCTCAAGGCCGGGGACGCACTGGCCGTGTCGGCGCCCACCGAGCTTCTGGTGGCCTTCGAGGAGAACAACAAGGAAATCTCAGACAAAGAATTGCTGGACATCCCCGTCGAGTCGGTGGACTTGGTTGTTACCCATAAAGACGTCGATGGCAAGACGCTGATCGATCTGGCCCAAGCGGATTTTGTTCGCGGTGTCTATTTGAGCAAAATCACCCGCGGTGCGACCAGCGTGAACGTTCCCATTATGGCTCAGACCACGGTTCAGCGCGGCGATGTCCTCAAGGTTAGCGGAACGAAAACGCACATCGCGCGGTTCGAAAAGGCCATCGGCTATGCCGACCGCCCTTCGGATATGACCGACCTGGTCTGGGTCGGCCTATTCATTTTTGTCTTTGGCATGCTCGGTTCAATTTCCGTAAAAATCGGCGGTGTCCCGCTCACCCTTTCGGTTTCGATGGGCGTGTTGATCGGCGGCCTGGTGCTCGGTTGGCTGCGCTCGGTGCATCCTACCTTCGGTCGTTTACCGACTCCGACGATGTGGTTCATGAATTCTGTGGGTTTGAACGCCTTTATCGCCATTGTCGGAATCTCGGCCGGCCCGGTTTTTGTTGCCGGTCTCAAATCGGCCGGTATTGGCCTGTTGCTTGGTGGTGTGGCCGCCACATCGATACCCATGCTGCTGGCACCCCTGATTGGCCGGTTCATCTTCAAATTCCATCCGGCCATCAACCTGGGCGCCTGCGGCGGGGCCCGCACCAGCACGGCCTCGGTCGCTATGGTGGCGGATGTGGCCAAGAGCGACGTCCCCATGGTTGGCTATACGGTGCCCTATGCGATCAACGCCAGCCTGAATGCAATGCTTGGCTTGGTGATTGTGCTGATCTATTGATCGTGCGGCCGGTCTTGCGAGGGGCCGGTGATGGTGTTTGTGTTGTGAGCACCGCGATAGTATTGTCGGAAATATCGTGACGGTAGACCCAGGCCGGCAGCAGAACAAAATAAACCGGGTGCTAACCATCAAACCGGATAAGGAGTGACCTATCATGAAAAACATTTCGATTGTTCTAGTTTTGTCGTTGTTCATCTTGGTTCCGGGATTGGCCGGGGCGGTCGATGAAACGGATTTCGAAATGAAAACCACGGAGGATTTGATCAATCTGTGTACGGCGTCTCCAGACGATCCGTTGCATGCCCAGGCCGTCAATTTCTGCCATGGCTACCTGGTGGGTGCCTATCACTACTACCAGGCCGTCGCGGCCGGGCCGGAAGGGATCCAACTGGTATGTATCCCCGAACCGGAACCCTCTCGCAACGAGGCCATCGCCATGTTTATCGACTGGGCCGCGGCGCGCCCCCAATACTGGGATGAGCCGCCGGTGGAAACCGAATTCCGCTTCCTAATTGAAACGTGGCCCTGCAACCCGTAAGCCCGGAGCGATGCAGGATTGTGAAAGGAGAAGATTATGAACCGATGGTTTATCATAACACTCCTCGCGATGAGCCTGTCTGTCTGGGGTTGTGCCGGCATGTCGGATACCCAGCAGCGGACCGTCAGCGGCGGTGCCATCGGTGCCGGTGCAGGGGCCGTGATCGGGGCCATTGCCGGTGACACCGGTATGGGGCTGGCAATCGGTGCGGCGGCCGGGGCGGCCGGCGGCTATCTTTACGGCAAGCACGAGGACGCCAAGAAAGAGGCCTACAAGGAAGGCTATGAGGCCGGACAAAAGAGCAAACCGTAGAATCCGGGGTGACTGCCAGACTTGAGATGCTTTAGGTGTGCCGGGGAAAAACCCTGGTGGTTGCCCGGGACTAAAAGGTCCACCAATAAACACTATAATCGAATAAGATACGAAGAGGAGGCATATATTATTCCCGAAGCGATGGATACGACCCACGCAACCGTGGAGACTACCCATGATAAAATCGGCATTGAAAACACCGTACAAATCCCCCAGGAGATGCCATGACGGCTGATAAGGCCAAATCCGGCAGCTTTCGCTGGCCGCTGATGCAGGGGATATTGCCCATCAAGCCCGGCCAGGTTTCCTCCGAGATTTTGGCCGGCATCACACTGGCGGCAATCGCCATCCCGGAAGTGATGGGGTACACCAAGATTTCCGGCACCCCGGTGATCACAGGCCTCTATACCATGCTGATTCCCACGGCCCTGTTTGCGCTTTTCGGCGCTTCGCGGCACCTGGTGGTGGGTGCCGATTCGGCCACGGCGGCCATTCTGGCCGCCGGCCTGGCGGGCATCGCGGCAACCGGATCCGAGGCCTACGTGGCTCTGGCCGCGGTCCTGGCGTTAATGTCGGCGGGTTTCCTCATCCTGGCGCGCGTGGTCGGCCTGGGATTTATGGCGGATTTTCTGTCGCGCACGGTGCTGATAGGTTTTCTGACCGGGGTCGGCATCCAGGTCGCCCTGGGACAGATCGCCGGCATGTTGGGTCTAAAGGGCGGCGGGCACGGTACCCTGACGAAGATCTGGGTCGACCTCAAGCAGATCGAAACGATTAATCCGCGTGCCCTGGCGATCGCTCTCGGCGCGCTGGTAGTCATTGTGGGTGCGAAAAAAATATCACACCGCATACCTGGGGCGCTGGTCGCCGTGATCGGCGCCATCGTTGCCAGCTATGTCCTGGACCTGAAGACCCATGTGCACGTGGTCGGGGCCGTGCCGGGCGGCCTGCCGCACATCGGGCTGCCCCAGGTCGCCTGGAGCTGGAAGCTTATCGGCGAGTTGACCCCCACGGCCTTTGCCATGTTTGTGGTCATCCTGGCCCAGAGTGCGGCCACCTCGCGGGCCTATGCGGCCCGTTATAGCGAAAAATTCAGCGAGAATACCGATCTCGTCGGCCTGGCCCTGGCCAATATCGGTGCCGGCCTCAGCGGCACTTTCGTCGTCAACGGCAGCCCCACCAAGACCCAGATGGTCGACAGCGCCGGGGGCCGCAGCCAGCTGTCGTTGCTGGTTACGGCAGTCCTGGTCCTGCTGGTGCTGCTGTTTTTGACGGCCCCGCTGGCCTATATGCCCGAAGCCGTGCTGGCGGCGGTCGTATTCCATATCGGTCTCGACCTGATCGACTTTAAAGGAATGCGGCGGATCTATATTCAAAGGCGCGCGGAGTTCTGGGTGGCCCTGATCACCATGCTGGCAGTGGTCGTCTTCGGCGTTGAGGAGGGCATCCTGCTGGCCATGGCGCTGTCCCTGATCGAACACACCCGGCACGGCTATCGACCCAAGAACGTGCTGCTCGTGCCGGACACCTCCGGCATCTGGCGTGCGCAGCTGTTGCCGACCGGGATGCAGGCCCTGCCGGGCCTGGTCATCTACCGGTTCACCCACAGCATGTATTACGCCAATGCCCAGCAGCTCTCAGAAGAAATCCTGAATCTCGCCGAGAATGCCGCATCACCCTTGCGCTGGCTTTGCCTCGACGCCTCGGCGGTCGACGATGTGGATTTTACCGCGGCGGAAACCCTGGGAACGATTCATGGGGTGCTGACAGAAAAAGGTATCCGCCTGGTCGTGGCGCAGGTCCTGGACGACGTCAAAGCCGAGAGCCGTTACGACCTTCGCCGGCTGCTCGGCGAGGACGCTTTTTACGATTCACTGGAAGACGTCCTGAGCGACTATCGCAGTCGGTCCCAAGAAGCGTGACGGAATTCGATCCCGCTTCTCATGCGAGAAAGCAATAACAATGAATCCTAAAACTATTCTTTCCGACTTGGCCGCCGGTTTCACCACCGGCCTTTTCAGCATCCCGGAGGGCATGGCCTACGCCAAACTGATGGGGGTCAATCCGGTTTACGGTCTTTACTCCAGCATGGTGGCGCCCATCGTGGCCTCCCTGACGACCGGCACGATCCTGATGGTCAGCACGCTGACCAGCGCGATTGCCATCTGCACCGGCAGCATGATCCAGCAGGCCGGCATCGATGTGGCCAGCCATCCTTCGGCCTTGTTCACGATCACCTTTCTGGTGGGGGCCATCATGTTCCTCATGGGTCTGCTGCGGCTGGGCAGCATCGTGAACTACGTCTCCAACGCCGTCATGACCGGCTTCGTGGCCGGGGCTTCGCTCCTGATCCTGGTGGGGGAGCTGGGCGATCTGACGGGCTACGCGCCGTCGGGGGCCAACAAACTGCTAAAAATGATTGACCACCTGACCCACCTGACCCAATGGGATCCGGCCACGACGGCCGTGGGGTTCGGCACGATCATCGCCATGGTCCTCCTGAAGAAAATCCCTCAGACAGAAAAGGCGGCGGCCGTCATCGTCCTGATCCTGGGAACGGTGGTCGTCAATCTGCTGCACCTGCCTTCGGTGGAACTGGTCGCTAAAATCGCCAAGATCCCCAACGGTCTGCCTTCGATAGTCCTGCCGGATCCGACCATGATGCCCAAGTTGGCCCTGGGGGCCTTGTCCGTGGCCCTGGTGGCCTTGACCCAGGGGGCCGGCATCGGCACGGCCGTGCCCAACCCGGACGGCAGTAGCGCCAGCCAGTCCCGCGATTTCATCGGGCAGGGCCTGGGCAATATCGCCGGCAGCTTTTTTCAGTCCCTGGGATCCGGCGGCTCGCTGTCGCGCACCGGCATTTGTGTGGGGGCCGGGGCCAAAACGCGGATGGCGGGTGTTTTTTCGGGCTTATGGCTGATTCTGATCGTGGTTCTCATGGGGAGCATGGCCGAGGCCGTGCCCCTGAGCGTGATCGCCGGGATCCTGGCGGTGGTGGCCGTCGAACTGATGACGGCCCGGGTTCCCGACGCCGTTCTGATCTGGAAAACCTCCAAAGGGTCCGCCGCCGCCGGCCTGCTGACCTTTGGGTCGGCCCTGTTCATCCCTCTGCAATACACAATATTTCTGGGGGCCGGGCTGTCCATGGCCCTATATATTTACGCCTCATCCCGGCACGTGCGCCTCTACCACCTGGTGCGCACGGATGACGGGCACTGGGAGGAGCAGGATGCCCCGGTAACCTACGCCTCGCATGGAACGACCGTGCTGCGCTTCGACAACCTGGGGTTTTTCGCGGAAGTGCCCCTTCTGGACGGCCTGCTGCCTGACCGGCAGGGCGCGCAGAAAGCGGTCGTGATTTTGACCCTGCGCTATATGGAGACCCTGCCCAGCACGACCCTCAAGTGGTTGATCGGCTATAACCGGGACCTTCGGGCGGGCGGCAATCTCCTATTGCTGGCAGGCGTCGGTCCGCACATTTTCGACCTTTTGGTGCATACGGGCATCATCGATGCCATTGGCAAAGAAAATATTTTCCCGGCCCGGCGGGTGATGATGACCTCCATTGATGAAGCCATGGCGCGGGCCCAGGTTTGGCTCGATCAGAACGGTGGCGACCCTGATGCCTGATATCGATGGCACCAGGCGATCCGGTAAGGACAGGCAGGCGCTTAACGTCAATAGAGACTGATCCACGGGGCACGCCAATGGATAGAATACCGTTGCCGCAGACGGCTCCGAGAGTAGCCCACGTCCGGGCGAAATGACAAGCGCGGGCAATGTCGCTGCAGCCACCACCTTGATGCGGGGGGACCATTTTGAAAAATTGGTTGGGGTAAGATTTGATTTCCGGTATGGTCTTTTGACCCAGTGACCTTAGGGCATTGGGTTTGATATCACGGATATTGGAAGCGCTGTGGATTTCCGACGGAGACCACAAACAAAGATGAGCGGCCTGCCCCAGGACGCCACAACAAAAGGAGAACATCGCATGGCTAAAGAAAAAGTGAAGCATCTGGCCGGTGTCTTTGCCTCGGTTTTCGCGCATGCCGGGCACATCACCAAAGAAGAGGCCAAAGAGGTCAGCAGCCTGGCGGATCATGAGTTCGAGGAAGCCTATCGCAAAGCATCGACGATTGCCGAGAAGGTGATGCAGGCCGAAGGCAACAAGATGGAGAAATTCCTGGAACACCTGGCGGAAGAAATGGATGAACACATGGCGCACTTCGGCGGGAAACTCTTCCACTAAACCATCGTTAATTAGCGAAAGGCCATCCGGAAAGAAAGGCCCGTGGCCTTCGAGGATGGCCTTTTATCACCTGTCAATTGGCTCAAAGCGGCCCATAATTCGGTGGACCCATGAAGCCCTTATCAGTCAAAGCCAAAGAATCGATCAAGACGGCTCTGGCGATGACCATCGCTTATGCCGTTTCCCTGTCGATGGGCTGGGACAAACCGCTCTGGGCCGGATTCGCGGTGGCCTTCGTGAGTCTGGCGACGTTCGGGCAATCGATGAACAAGGCGGCGATGCGGATGGTCGGTACGCTGCTGGGGATGGTCGTGGCGTTGACCCTGGTCGCCCTGTTTGCCCAGTATCGCTGGGCCTTCATTTCCATCCTTTCCATCTATACCGCTTTTTGTGCCTACATGATGAGTGGCAGCCGGAATGCTTATTTCTGGCATGTCAGCGCCTTCGTCTGCGTGATTATCTGCATGGACGGCGGTGCGGATGCGGCCAATGCCTTCCAGATTGCCATGCTGCGCACCCAGCAAACCGGGCTGGGTATCCTGGTCTACTCCATTGTGGCAATCTTTCTCTGGCCGGTCAGTAGTTATGACGCCTTCAAAGCCGCCACCGGTGAGCTGGCCGTCACACAGCGCCAGTACTATCGTGCCTGCCTCCGCCGTGTCAGTCAACAGAGTGGCGAAGACGAGATCCTGGAACTGAGTGCCCGGCAGGTGCAACAGAAGGCCCGCTTCGATCAGCTGCTGGCCGCGGCCGAGATCGACAGTTACGCGATCCAGGAGCGTTCGAGCCAGTGGCGATCTTATCAGCAGCAGGTGGCGACACTGATGAAGACCCTGGAGTGCTGGCGGGAAAGCTTCGCCGAAGTGCAGTCACTGGATATGCACCAGTTGCTGCCGTCTCTCGATAATTTTGGTGACGAACTCGATCGCCGCCTGGCACAGGTTGCCGACATGCTGGCGGGACAGCCTCCGGAAAGTTTGCCGCAACCCGTGACGCTGCCGTTGGAGGGGGCTGCGCTCAGCCGGCTCTCACATTTTGAACGGGCTTCGGTCATCGTGACCAGGAACCGGATGGTACGCCTGGAAGAGCTGACCCGCAGCCTGTTCGGGGTCGTTGCGGCCATCACCGGGAGTGGTCATGCTGGCGAGACGACCAAGGTGCCGCGCGTATCGTCGAATCCATTGTTCCTGGATCTGGATCGCCTGGGGAGTATTGTTCGCTACCTGGTGATCTTCTGGTCGGTCTGGCTGGCGTATATCTATATCCCGGGTCTGCCGGGTGGCAGCGGCTTGGTCATTCAGGCAGCGGCTCTCGGTATCGTTGCTGCCAACACGCCCCAGTTAGCTGTTTCCAAGCTTATCGTTCCGGTATTCGGCGGCCTGCTGTTTGCCGCCGTGTTGTATATTTTTGTCATGCCAGCCCTGTCTGGTTTTCACAGCCTCGGATGGCTGCTTTTTGCTGCGACCTTTGTCATCTGCTATCTGTACGGCGAGCCCCGGCAGGCCCTCGGCAAATTGTTCGGTCTCGCCTTGTTGCTTGCCGTGACCTCGATCAACAATCAACAGAGCTACAATTTTCTCGCTGTTACGACCACCGCCATGGTCTATACGCAGTTATTCCTGATTCTGATGATTACCGCGCACATCCCCTTTTCCTCGAATCCGGAGCGGGCCGTGCTCCGCCTGGTCGGGCGTTTTTTTCGCAGCTGTGAATACCTGATGGAAACAATGCGCTGGGACCTATCGCATCCGAAGACGCGGCTGCAACGGTGGCGGCAGGCTTTTCATGCCCGCGAGGTGGCGACGCTGCCGGCCAAGATCGGCAGCTGGCTGCCGCACCTCGATCTGCGTTTTCTCCCCGGGACAACTATGGATCAGGTGAAAAACCTGTTAACCAGCCTGCAGTCGCTGGCTTACCGTATTCAATTATTGAGTGAGGAAGGCAATACCGCGCAGGCGGATTTTCTGGTACAGGAGTTTCTCAAGGACTTTCGCAGCTGGCGAATTCAGGTCCAGTCTTGCTTTGAACAGATGGCGGCAGCCCCTGATAGGCTAGATGGTGTGAAAATGCGCACCCTGCTGGACGAGAAGCTGGTACATCTGGAAGAACGCGTACAGGAAGCGCTGAACAAAGCTCCCGAGACGCTGACGCGCGAGCAGGATGCGGTCAATTTCTATAGCCTGCTCGGGGCGTATCGGAGCGTATCAGAAGCGTTGGTCGACTATGTCGAAAAGGCGGCAGCGATCGACAGGACGCAATGGCAGGAAGATCGTTTCTAGATTCGGGAAGGAGAAACCGGTGAGTACCATTCCCCATGAATTTGCGATCGGGGGCGTTTATCTGCCGCCGCTGCTGGTCGCCAGCTTCTTCGGTGTGATTGCCGGCGTCATCACGTTTCGACTGCTCAACCGCTATCGCCTGTCGAAGTATTTCTTTTATCCGCCGTTGGCCTCTCTGTCGCTGATGGTGATCTATACGCTCCTGATCGGAATTTTTATCATCAAGGTGTAGCCCATGAAACAGTTGAAAAAATATCTGCTGACCGGATCAATTGTGCTGATTGCCGTCCTTCTTGTACTTTTCAAGTACTGGGACTATGTCGCCAACCCCTGGACCCGGGATGGCCAGGTGCGCGCCCAGGTTGTCCAGATCACGCCGCGCGTGTCCGGCCCCATCGTTGATCTACCCATCCTGGACAACCAGCACGTCAAAACCGGGGATTTGCTGTTTGCCATCGATCCGCGCACCTTCAAGGCCACGCTGGATCAGGCGCGGGCCCAGCTCGATGAGACGGGCGACAACGTGCAGGTCTTGGAGAAGCAGGTGGAGGCGGCCCAGGCCGGTGTCCAGGTTTCCAAAGCCGCAATCATGCAGGCTCAGGTCTATATTGTCCAACTCGCGGCCACTATCGCCAAAAACAAGGCCGAGTACGAGCGGCAGAAGGACCTGCTGCCGAAACAGGCGACTTCGCAAAAAGCGCTGGAACGGGCCCAGGCCAACTACGAGGTTTCGGTCCAGGAGAAGATCGGGGCCGAGGCCGCGCTATACCAGTCCCGGGCTTCCCTGGCCGAATCGCAAGCCGCTCTGGCCGAGGCCCGGGCCAATCTGGGCGCGCTGGGGGCATTGAACCCGCAGTTGCGGGCTTCCCTGGCCGCCGTCCAGCAGGCCGAGCTCAACCTTGAATTTACCCAGGTGCGCGCCCCGGTGGACGGCTACGTCACCAATCTCAACCTCCGGCTGGGCAGCCAGGCCGTTGCCAACCAGCCGGCCCTGGCCCTGGTGGACGTGAACAGCTACTGGATCGACGGGTACTTCAGAGAAAACACCATTGCCAACGTCCGCGCCGGCGATCGGGCGCTTGTGACACTGATGACCTATCCCGACACCCCTCTGGAGGGGCGTGTCGACAGCCTCGGCTGGGGCATTGCCCAGCAGGACGGCAGCACGGGTTCCGATCTGCTGCCCAGCATCAGTCCGACCTTCGAGTGGATCCGCCTGGCCCAGCGCGTGCCGGTGCGCATCCATCTGACCGATGTGTCCCCGGACATCGCCCTGCGGGTGGGGACGACCTGCTCGGTGTTGGTCATGAGCGGCACGGCCGACCGTGATTCCCGGCAGCCGGTGCCGGCCGCGCCCAAGGCCCTGCAATAGGAAGACGGCGATGAAATTGACCTTTCAAACCCTTGGTCTGATGGTGCTGGCGGTACTGAGCCTGTCGGGCTGTATGATGCTGGGACCCGACTACCAGGAACCATTGGCCCCGGTCCAGCCCGACTGGATCGAAGTCGAGGAAGCGCTGATCGAGACCACGCCGCCGGTCACGGCCATGTGGTGGCAGAGCGCCTTCGGGGACCCCGTCCTCGACGAGCTGGTTGTCACCGCCCTGGCCCAGAACCTGTCCCTGCGCTCGGCGGGCCTGCGGGTGCTCCAGGCCCGGCAGCAGCTGTTGATCGCCATCGGCAACCAGTATCCCCAGCAACAGCAGTTGGGCGGTCAGGCCGGGGTCGAGGGCGTGTTCAGCTCCCCCTCGGACAAGATTTACGATCTGGGTTTCAACCTCAGCTGGGAGGCCGATGTCTGGGGCCGCTTCAGGCGGCAGATCGAATCGGCCTCGGCGGCCCTGGATGCCAGTGTGGCCAGCTACGACGGGGTCATGGTGTCGCTGATCAGCGAGGTCGCCCAGACCTACCTGCTGATCCGCACCACCCAGAGGCGGCTGGCGGTGGCCAAGGCCAACCTTGGCTATCAGGACGAAAGCGTGCGCATCACCACGGCCAAGTTCGAAGGCGGCGAGGTCAGCGCCCTGGACGTGGAGCAGGCCCAGACCCTGTTCTATACGACCCAGGCTTCCGTGCCGGGGTTCGAACAGTCCCTGCAGCAGTTCAAAAACGCCCTGGCGATTCTGCTCGGTCAGCCACCGTATGACATGAATGACCTCCTGCTCAAACCCCGGCCGATTCCGAAGGTCGACCCTGAGGTCGCCATCGGCATGCCCCAGGACCTGATCCGGCGGCGTCCGGATATCCGCGTCGCCGAACGCCAGCTGGCCTCCCAGAGCGCCCTGATCGGATTTGCCATTACGGACCTTTACCCCCGCTTCGGCATCAGCGGTTCGGTCGGGACCAGTGTCTCGACCGCGACCGGCTTGCACTTCAGCGATCTTTTCAACAGCGACACCTCCGGGTACGATCTGTTCGGGGTATTCCAGTGGAACCTGTTCAACTACGGACGGCTGAAGAACAATGTCCGCCTGCAGGACGCGATTTTCCAGCAGCTCCTGGAAGACTACCGCCAAACCGTGCTGCAGGCCCAGGGCGAGGTCGAGAACGCCATCGTGGCTTTTCTCAAGTCCCAGCAGCAGCTCGATGCCTTTCAATCCGCCGCCGATGCCGCCCAGCGGGCGGTCGACGTGTCCACGGTGCAGTACCAGGAGGGGCTGGTGAACTTCAACACCGTCATCAACACCCTGCGTTCGCTGGCCGCCCAGCAGGACCAGCTTGCTGCGGCCAAAGGCACCGTGGCGGCCAACCTCATCGAAGTCTACCGGTCCCTGGGCGGCGGCTGGGAGCTGAGGGAGGGCCAAGCGCCTCTGGATCTCATCCCCGAAGATACCCGTGAAGAGATGCTGGAGCGCACCGACTACTGGGAGGGCGTGCTGCCCTGATCTTGCGGCGTTCCGATCGCCGAAGGGGCAAAGGAAGAAGAGGGGGAGAAAATGCTACTGAACATCGCCATCGGCGCGCTATTGATCATTGTCACGACCCGCATTCACGCTGAAGGGATGTTGTTGGCGGTGGTGTCCTTGGCGTTCATTGCCCTGTTTCCACAGGAGCGCTGGTTGAAATCTTCTGCCTGTCCCTTTTCCTCAGTTTCTGTGCCTACATGGCGACCGGTAAGTCTTACCAGTACTTCTGGTTTCTCGTTGCCATAACCAGCATTCTCATCATAGCCCTGCCGGTCGCCGGGATCGTGGCTTACATTCTGCCGGGGGAGACGAACATCGGCCGGCGCCGCATTGCGCGGATGCGCGCGGTTCTGGCTCGGCTGCCGGATGTGGCCGAAACACCGGGGATGGATGCGGTGATTGTGCAGGCCGTATATGCCACCTCACTATGCGCACCTGTTTCAAGCCAACAAAGCAGTCAATGGATTCGATCCCGTCGGCGGCAACCGAGCGCAGTTAATGCCGGACGCGAACGCGACCATCGATTGCATGTCGGCCGGTGGGACCCGGCTACGGGCGGTGGGCGTCGCCCCGCAGATCCGCGACCTTTTGGCGCACGCGGACATCATCGATGCCATTGGCAAAGACAATATTTTTCCGGCCCGGCGGGTGATGACGGCCTCCATCGATTAAGCCATGGCGTGGCCCAGGTCTGGCTCGAACAGAACGGTGGCGATCGTGCTGGTTGATATTGCCGGAGAGAAGAAATAAAAAAGGATCAAATCCAAGCGCCTTGGCGTGTTTTGAGGATTATGGGGCCGAGGATCCCAAGGATGTAAGTGTGATATAAAAAGATTACAAAGCGCTTAATGTCTGGTTAAAGTCATCGATCGAAAGAATGCTGAAAGCCCTGATAGTAGCGGTGAGGGAAAAGCCGATAATTATGCTGGGATTCTTTTCCCTCGCCAAATAGGAGAAAGGACTAAAATAATGAATCTTTCAAGTGCAAAGCGAAATCTTATCGTAATTGCGGTGGTCGGCCTATTAATGGCGGCGTTGAGTCTGGCGGGGTGTCAGACAATGGCTCAGAAGGACATCGGCCGGCAGGTGCCTTCCGGCGGCCGGGTGGTTCTCCAGGGCGGCGGGCCGCATGCCCAGACCTTTAAGACCGGCGATATGACCATCAACTATCAATATCAGACCGCCGGGAATCAACTGAAAGTATGGGGCACGACCGCCATCAAATATGAAAGTATCAACGAGTTGATTTTTCATCTTTACTTTCTCGATGATCAGGGCAAGGTGATCGCTATCCACAACTTCTATTCTTATTTAGACCATAGCGATTTTGCAACTTTCAAATCCAACGAGCGGCAGTATCATCGCGACTTTAGGATCCCTGCAGGGGCCAAGGCCTTTGCCATCGGCTATGATGGAGAAACCGAGCACACGGCGGATCAGGCGGATATCAATTTTTCCTATTCACCCTTGGAATAGGATGCCTCCCGGAAGAATTGCAACAGGGTCTTTGAGGGTTTGGGTGCGCTGTTCTATCATCCGTGGATTCAAATTATAAGTGCAACAGTTCGTGTCATGCAGCCTTTTTAAACTTGATGCCAAGAAATACTTCATTTGGCGTTTTAAATCCAAGCGTTTTTCTTGGCCGATTGTTTAGCCGGCCCATGCAGATGCCGGGGACGCAGCTTCTCTTGAAAAAGTATCTATTCAGCTCAAATGGTTTCATCAGTTTCAATTCGCCGGTTACTATGCTGCCGCTGAAAAAGGTTTTTACACAGAAGAGGGCCTGGAAGTCACTCGATCCTGATTCATTGCATCCCCGATCTTCCGAATCCTACGATTAGAAATGTATTTCATCCGGGATTTGAACAAATCTGAACCCACCCTTAAACGCGATATGTCGCGCATTACGCGAAATATCGCCGATTTTGTCGCTATTCCTGTAGATCGGGATCGATCAATTCATATACAATTTATATTTATTTTCAATTAGTTAAATTGACAATCGGGTTTTTGTGTCCATTGGTACAGAATATGAACTCCATTAAATTGATTTGCTTCGAAATCACTATCGTTTGGTAACGGTTTTCTTTGGGATTCATGACCGGCTGGAGGATGAAATGCTCAATTATCAACTAAAATCGACAAGGGGTGGACTGGGGTCGGACCACGCTAACTAATTGACATTGCATATTAAAGACTTAAAAATCGTCTCTGAAACGGTTGCGTATTCAAATCATAAGTGCAACGTTTTCTAAATCTTTATTATCGTTAAAGAATACCTCATTCGGTGTTGCATAGCCCATCGTTTTGCGTGGTCGATTGTTTAACCGATCCATGGCATCAGAGAGAATTTCTTCTAAAGTTTCCAAGAGATCGACGCAGATGGATTGAGTGGCTATATCAGGCAAAAAAAAGATCCAGCGGCTTCCGGGAACACGTTTTTGCGGGATCAACCACGACCAGCCTAAATCAACCGGTTTTGGCATGGAAATTGACTGATTAAGCTCAAAATACGGCTGATTTTAGGTGTCTTTTCTTGATTTTACAATATGTTACTGTGGCTCGACAGTAGGTCCTCAGGTCCTTTGGCGTTAAATATAGACTATAAAGGGACCAGCCGTGGAGTTCCACATGAGTTGGACGTGGATTATTCAGGGCCGGCGATCAGGGTTTTCTACAAGTTTAATACTGATTTGTCTGTATCCAACAGATAGACATCTCAGGGCGAAACTAGCGCTCCCCTGCGTCCCCTCTTTACTAAAGGAGACTCAAATGAAACAACTCCTAAAAGAACCCCTTTTTCATTTCCTTGCCATCGGATCACTTATCTTTGTTGTGTTTACTGCATTCAACGAGGAAGAGGTCTACTACCGTGAAGCCCTGTCTCTAGGCCTTTGCTAAGGAGGAATAGAAATATGAACACACAGTTCAAGCACTTCATCATCGGAATCCTGGCTCTGGCAATCTTCGCTCTGCCGGTCCTGTCTGTTGCGGCGGCAGTGCTTGCTGCGCCCGCGCAGGAGACACCGTCGACCACAGCGTCGCCCGAGAACCTGCTCCGCCAGATGTCGGAGGAGTTGAAGAAAGCCGGGGCCTTTCGGTTCCACGCCGAGATCAACTTTGACGACGTGCTGGTATCCGGACAGAAGCTGCAATATGCCGGGGCAGTCGACGTGACGGTGAGGCGCCCCGATGGCTTCTACGTCGACTACCGCGACGACATCAGCGCAAAACGCTTCTGGTACGACGGCAAGACCGGCACGCTTCTCGATCTTGTCTACGGGAAATACTCAAAGACCGATCTGCCCGGAGACATCGACTCTGCCGTCGATCGACTGCAAGAGCGATACGATTTGTCGCTTCCGCTGGCGGACCTTATTTCGAGCGACGTCTTCGAGATGATCAACGACCGGGCCGTCGCATGGGGTTACATCGGCGTTCACGATGTGGAGGGAACTCCGACCCACCACATCGCCATCACCGGCGAGAACGCGGATCTCCAGGTCTGGATCCAGAAGGACGGGCTCCCGCTGCCCCTGAAGCTGGTGGTCACCTACAAGAACATCGCGATGGCTCCCCAGTACCAGGCAGTGCTGATGGACTGGGAGATCGGTGCAGCGGTTTCCGCCGACACCTTCGAGCCGGCGCTGCCCCAGAACGCCCAACAAATCGAATTCATTATCATGGAGGGTCGAAAATGAAAGTCTTTAGCTTGATCTCAGCCAAGGCTTGCCGACGAGGGGTGTTCGGCGCAATCGCAATCGCGGCCTGTCTCATGCTCGTCGCCGACCCGATCTTCGCCCGTGGCCGTTTTGGCGGCGGCGGGGGCCACGGAGGTGGTGGCATGCGCGGCGGTGGTGGTTTCAGCGGCGGCGGCATGCGCGGCGGCGGCGGCTTCAGCGGCGGCGGCATGCGCGGCGGTGGTGGTTTCAGCGGCAGGGGTCTGCGCAGCGGGGGTGACAGCTTCGACAGAAGCGGTCGCGGCAATCGAGAGGGACTTAACCGGGGCGGCCTTCGCGGTGGTGATCGGGGTGACGGTTCGGCCCGGGGTCGCGAGAGGAATCCTGACAACGTGGATTCCCGCCAGGACGGACGCAGCGACCGGACCGATTCCCGCCAGGAGGGTATGACGGACCGCACCAAACAACGAAACAAGACTGCACAGTATGCCTCCTACAATCGTGCGGAAGCCTGGGAGGACTCCGTCGACCATTGGGGAGGCTACAACTACTGGGGTCATGATGACTCAGACGCGGGGTGGTTCGCGGCCGGCATGCTCCTTGGCATGGCAGTGACTTCATTGCCGCCCAAACACGAAACCGTCGTCGTCTACGGGACACCCTACTACTACGTCAACGGCGTCTACTACGTGTCGTCCGGCACCCAGTATGTCGTCGCGCCGGCGCCCGTTGGCGCCGTTGTCGAGCATCCACCGGCACAGGTCACGAATGTCTACGTGAACGGCGAGAATCTCGGCTACTCGAACGGCGCCTACTACCAACAGGAGTCGCCGGCCAAGGAGGGTGACGACCCGAGCTACAAGGTGGTCGCGCCACCGGTCGGCGCTACGGTGCAGACCCTTCCGAAGGACGCCAAGGAAACGACGATTGATGGAATCGAGTACTACGAGTATGCAGGAACCTATTACCAGGTCTTCCATAGCGGTAGCAAGGTCGTCTACATGGTGGTCAAGAAGCCGACGGCCTGACCATTCCCGCTGTGTGCGAGCACTTTGACCCGGTCGATCGGCCGGCGCTGTCTTGGCCAGCAGATCCTCAGTTGCATTGAGCTGAGGGGATGGTGGTTGCAGTGGCAGTGCGGCCGACGTTGGCCGCCGGCTGGATATATTAGCTCACGGCCATATCAGATTAAACCGAGGAGTCCGATATGTTAAACCTATGCTCATCAATGATCATCACTGTCCCAATCCTGCTACCTGCCTGCGCCTCCGGACCACCCTTCATCGACCAGATGCAGCCCACCGCTATGTGGGACTGGGGTGTGGGACTGAAGGACTGGGGTCGGGCCACGCTAACTAATTGACATTGCATATTAAAGACTTAAAAATCGTCTCTGAAACGGTCTTGATCCATCGGTTTTCCCCCTAAACTACCCCATTTTGAGACTCGACCAAAAATGGCGCGTGCACAAAGACATTATATCCCCGGCCATGTCTGGCATATAACTCACCGATGCCATCAGAGAGAATTTCTTCTAACGTTTCCAAG
>CAJHYH010000658.1_pt1 | contig 18965 bp, 18 predicted proteins | sample 9198661 | NCBI WGS metagenome assembly CAJHYH01 (sample SAMEA7708356, study PRJEB35096) | sediment metagenome | biome: marine neritic benthic zone biome [ENVO:01000025]; feature: sediment [ENVO:00002007]; material: shallow marine sediment [ENVO:03000034] sea grass bed [ENVO_01000059] ... | reverse complement strand
TCTGAAAAACATCTCGGCCGGCGTTATATCGCTCGACGCCAGCGGCGTCATTCTGACAATGAATACCTCTGCGGAGAAAATGCTTTCGCTTGATGCCGAGAAAATCATCAATCGACGCTATGAAGATCTGCTGCCATTGTCCCTCCGCGATCATGCCCGGGCCGTTTGGCATGAAATTCAATCCGCGACGGGCCGAACAGTCGAAAGACTGCTGCGCCTCAATATTGAAGGGCGTTCCCGCAGTTTTCTCGTCAGTTTGGCTGCCTTGCAGGATGACAGTCGTCGTCCGATCGGTGTTGTCATGGTATTTGACGATTTAACCGAGCTTGAGAAGGCGCAGCGTATGACCGCCTGGCGCGAAGTGGCGCGACGGATCGCCCACGAAGTAAAAAATCCACTGACCCCCATCTCGCTATCGGCACAGCGACTGAAAAGAAAATATGGTCACCAGATCGGTGATGCTGTTTTTGAAGAGTGCACCCGCATGATCATTGATCATGTCGAACTTATCCGCAACCTGGTGAATGCCTTTTCAGATTTTGCGCGTTTTCCTTCCGCCAATCCACAACCATGTGATTTGGCCCCCATCATTGAAGAGACGGTCGCACTCTACAAGGAAGGCCATGAGCGCATCTGTTTCCGTTTGCAAATTGAAGGCGATTTGCCCATTCCGCTTTTATCGCTTGATCGTCAGCAGATCAAACAGGCCATGATCAATCTTGTGGACAACGCGATCACCGCCCTCAGGGGCCAGGGGCAGATTGAAATACGTTTGCGCTACCGAAACACGGCCGATCGTGTTCAGATCATTGTAAGCGACAATGGTCCCGGCATTTCAGACGAAGACAAGTCGCTCTTGTTTGAACCGGACTTTTCAACTAAAAAAACGGGCATGGGGCTGGGATTAACGATTGTCAACACGATCGTCGCCGAGCATGATGGTAAGATCCGTGTCGAAGACCGCGACCCCCACGGGGCTCGGTTTTCCATATCCTTGCCCATCGAGCGAAAAGCGGGCGCCTGAGGACATCCGCGCTGGATTAACATGTAAAAGTGAGCAAGAACGATGTTCCCGACAATTCTGATCGTGGATGATGAGCCATCCATTGTGCAATCAATGAAAGGCCTGCTGTCGGATGAGGGCTTTGACACGCTAACGGCCTCGAATGGATATGAAGCCCTGCAGATGATTGATAACGAATCACCGGACCTGGTTTTGCTGGATATCTGGATGCCTGGTATCGACGGTTTGGAAACACTCAAAGAAATCAAGGCCGGCAATCCCTTTATTCAGGTTATCCTCATCACGGGGCATGGCAATGTCGAAACGGCCGTCAAGGCCACCAAGTTGGGAGCTTTCGATCTAATCGAAAAGCCCCTGTCATTCGACAAAGTCATCGTGGCGATCAACAACGCGTTAAACTTTAGACGATTGGAGGAAGAGAATCGATATCTTCGTAAAAAGACGCTGGAGAAGCACTCGATCGATGGCCGCAGCGCTCCGATTCAGGCCCTGAAGCAAAAGCTCGTCGCAGTTGCCCCGAAGGACTCCTGGGTACTTATCTACGGAGAAAACGGCACCGGTAAGGAACTCGTCGCACGGACGATTTATCAATTGAGTTCCAGGGTTGAAAAACCGTTCGTGGACGTAAACTGTGCGGCAATCCCCGAGGAGCGGATTGAGAGTGATCTTTTCGGTCATGAAAAGGGAGCATTCCAGGGGGCCACCGGCAAAAAGCGCGGCACTTTCGAACTGGCCAACGAAGGCACGATATTCCTTGATGAAATCAGCGATATGAGCCTGATGACCCAGGCCAAAATACTGCGTGTGCTCCAGGAGCAGAGATTTCAGCGCGTTGGCGGCGAGCGGGTTCTGAGTGTTGACGTGCGCGTAATCGCCGCAACCAACAAGAACCTCAGGCGTGAGATTGACAGAGGTAATTTTCGCGAAGACCTCTATCACCGGTTGAACGTTGTCCCGCTAGAAGTGCCCAGCCTGCGGGAGCGTTCCGATGATATTCCTTTATTGGTCGATCTTTTTTTAAAAGAATGTGCCCGCTTAAACGGCGAGCCGCGCAAGTTCCTGGCGGACGACGCCCTGGATTTATTGCGGCAGTACCCTTGGCCGGGGAATGTGCGTGAGTTGAAAAACCTCGTCGAGCACCTGGTCATTCTGGCGCCGGGTGAGACCATTGAGCCGGACGATATCCCCCGCAGTTATCATACCGATGCGATGACCGAGGTGATGCAAGCGGGCCGATACCTGGCCATTGATAATTTCAAAGAGGCCAAGAAAGCCTTTGAAAAGTCCTATATCCGAAGCAAATTGGCACACAATCATGGCAATATTACCCGCACGGCCAGGCAAATCGGGGTGGGACGGAGCTACCTTCACAAAAAGCTGAAACAACTCGATTTTTAAACCCAAGCCTATGCGTGTAATCGCGGGAAAATACAAAGGCCGTCGCCTGCAGGCGCCCCGCGGGCGTGACATTCGCCCAACCTCCGATCGTTTGCGGGAATCGATTTTCAACATTATCGGCGCGGCGGTCGCCGGCCACAATATCGTTGACATTTTTGCCGGTACGGGGGCGATGGGGATTGAAGCGCTAAGCCGCGGCGCCGCACATGCCGTGTTCATTGACAAGCATCACCAGGCCTTAGACGTCGTGCGCACGAATGTGAATCCACTTGAGACCTCCTCCCGCCACTGGGATATCATCCGCTGGGATGCCGGTTTAAACCTAAGCTGCCTGGCCGCGCTGGATCTAAGTTTCGGTGTTGCTTTTATAGATCCGCCTTACAATAAAGGCTATGCCGATCGGGCGCTGGAGAATCTGGCCACATCCAATGCCATGGTGCCTGGGGGGCTGGTCGTCCTCGAGCACCATCACCTGGAAGGTATTTCGCTGCGGGACAAGGGCATGTCGCTCCAGGATCAGCGCCGCTACGGAAAAACCCTTGTCACGTTTTTACGCATTATGGTATAGCCCCGGAAGCATCACCCCACCGGCGGCCCCATTGCAACCAAATCACTGTAATTCGCCTCTGCCCCGCGTCTGGAAGGAAAAAAGTCGGTATGCCTTCGAAATTGGCAATTTATCCTGGCTCATTCGACCCCGTCACGAACGGCCATATTGACATCATCGTAAGAGGATTGAAAATTTTTGACCGGATTGTTGTCGGCATTTTAAACAACCCTACCAAGAACCCACTCTTCTCGGTAGAGGAAAGAAAAGAAATGCTTCAGACCAGCCTGAAGGGGTTCGCCAGTGTCGAGATCGACACCTTTGACGGCCTGCTCGTGGACTATGCATTGCAAAGAGGCGCCCAGGCCATATTACGGGGTATGCGGGCGGTTTCCGATTTCGAGTATGAATTCCAGATGGCCCTCATGAACCGCCGCCTGAATCGCGAAATTCAGACGGTCTTCCTGATGACCGGCTTACGCTGGATTTTTACAAGTTCTTCAATCATCAAAGAAGCCGCCCGTTTCGGCGGCAACATCAATGGTATGGTGCCAAAGATCGTCCAAAACAAGCTGAAGCAAAAATTCACACCCGCCAGTCACTTGCCCTGATGGATTTATGGCAGCTTCAAATTTTCTGCAAAGTCATCGAGCTTAAGAGTTTCTCCAAAGCAGCCCTTGCGGTGCATTTATCCCAGCCCACGGTCAGCAGCCACATCAAAGACCTCGAGCAGCATTTTGAGTGTATATTGATCGACCGCTTGGCGCGACAGGCCCTACCAACGCAAAGCGGCAAGATTCTATATCGCTATGCGAAGCAATTGCTGCGTTTGCGCGATGAGACCGAAAAGGCCCTGGCCGACTATCATGGCCGCTATCAGGGTGACCTGCCGATCGGCGGAAGTACGATCCCCGGCAATTATCTACTCCCGCGAATCATCGGTACCTTTAAAAATCGATATCCCCAGATTCGAATCCACCTGGCCGTCGGCGATACACGTGAAATCGTTGCCAAGGTTTTCCGCGGTGAGGTTGAAATGGGCATGATCGGTGCGCGTGATGACGAGCGTCATCTTACGTATACGGCCCTTGCCACGGATACCATGCGACTGATCGTGCCGCCCACCCATCGATGGCATCAGCGCTCTTCGGTGCATGTGGACGAACTGGGGGCGGAGCCGCTGATTGTACGCGAATTGGGCTCCGGTACCCGCAGGGCTTTTGAGCAGGGGCTTCATAATATTGATAGGCGACTGGAAGACTTCAATATCATCGCAGAGATGGGAAGTACGACGGCTGTCCTGCAGGCCATAAAATGCGACATGGGGATTTCTATCTTATCCCTGCTGGCCGTCAAAGAGGATCAGCGCCAGGGTCGTTTGCGGGCGCTCGATATCGAGGGTTTGACATTGGAGCGCCAGCTTTACCTGATCCGGGATAATCGACGCACGGCATCACCGCTGGCGCGTGTTTTTCAAAACCATCTTTTTGAATCTCTGCAAAGCGCCTGCTAGAATACTGTCAGCGGTGACGAGGGCCAGCGGACTCAAGGATGAGGCCGATTTTCAGAATAACCCGGTTTCTTCGGCAGTCAATAATCCGGATTATGTGATGGTGAGTGCTTCCCGCGCCTTTCGGCGCACAGGCCCGCCGGCGAGGGCGGATTAGACGGAGCCCCAACCTTCCTCGCCGATCAGTTTTACAAAGCGGCAGCCGCCAAGGCTGTGCTGCTGCACCCCGCGCGCATCCTTCGTTATTTTAACGAGATCCTGAGCGTATTGATCCCCCACCGGGATGATCATGCGCCCCCCCTCGGCGAGCTGGTCGATAAGGGTTTGGGGTGCTTTAGGGGCCCCGGCGGTAACGATGATGGCATCGAAAGGGCTTTGTGCTTTCCAGCCCTTGGTGCCGTCCGTATAACGCATCACGATACTGTGGTACTGCAGTTGATCGAAGAGGCGGCGCGCCTGAACATAAAGCGGGTGAAGGCGCTCAATCGTATAGATGCGGTAGGCAATCTCGGCCAGAATAGCCGCCTGATATCCGGAACCCGTGCCAATCTCAAGCACCCGATCGTTGGGGCCCAAGGAAAGCGCCTGGGTCATTTCGGCCACGATAAAAGGTTGGGAGATGGTCTGCTGCTCCCCTATCGGCAGGGGATAATCCTCATAGGCTTTATGCCGCAGGGCCTCGCTGACGAAAAGATGTCGGGGAACCTTGCGCATGGCCGCCAGGACAGCCGGGTCGGTAATGTTGCGCGCCTCAATCTGACGCCGGACCATCTCCTCCCGTCGCCGGGCGTATTTCACATCATCCCACGACATATGTTTCCCCTTTAACAGCCACTCCCGTGTTCGTCAACCAGTCGTGCCGGCCTATGCGCCAATGTCCAGCAGCATTCCGGTCAGCGGCAAAATGCCATTGATTTTTTACAGGCATTTACCCTATTGAACAAGCATAATTTCAAAGGGGACTGTAAGCGATCCATGAACAGTGCGCGCCATCTTATCGTTTCGTTCATCCTAGCCTTTATGATTCTGGTCGTCGGCACTCTCGGCTATATGATGATTGAAGGCTGGGATTTCATGGATTCACTCTACATGAGCGTTATCACCGTGTCGACGGTCGGCTACGGAGAAGTGCGTCAGGTTGACTATGCCGGCCGTGTTTTCACGATCCTGATCGTCGTAACGGGGGTTGGTTTCAGTGTGTATGTTGCCGGGGCGGTTGTGCAATTTATGGTGGAGGGGCAAATCCGGCAGATCATGGGGAGAAGAAGATTGGATCAAAAACTTCGAAGACTAAAAAACCATTACATCATATGCGGCTATGGTCGCATTGGTCGTGTATTGGTCCGAAATCTGCGGCGCAAAATTTCCAATCTGGTCGTCATCGACAACAATCCCAATCTCGTAGCGGTAATGGAAGAAGACGGTGTGCTTTATATCGTCGGAGATGCCACCGAGGAATCCACGCTTATCAAGGCGGGGATCGAAAAGGCCCAAGGTCTGGTCTCCGCCCTGGCCACCGACACCAATAATGTCTTTCTGGTGCTGACCGCGCGACAATTGAGCCCTGATCTTGACATCATCGCCCGGGCCGGAAGAGATCGATCCAAAGATAAGCTCAAGGCGGCCGGTGCCACAACGGTGGAGAGCCCTTATGAAATGGGGGCGCTGCGCATGGCGCAAAGAATCTTGCGTCCCAAGGTCACCAGCTTTCTCGATTTTGCCCTGAGCACCAAACGCCAGGATATCCTGATGGAGGAGCTCCCCGTCTGTCCTGATTCATGCCTGGCCAATCTGACCCTCAAGGATTCCGGGATCCGGCAGCGCTACAATTTAATCGTGATCGCCATCGAAAAAGCGACCGGCGAGATGCTGTTCAATCCTTCTTTCGAGGCGGTCATCGCAGCGGGCGATACGCTGATTGCCGTGGGTGAGGAGCCCAATCTGCACTCCCTGGCCGGCGATTTGAATCCGGGCGGATAGACGCGCCGCGCCGGGTATGCGCTGCGTTGTGATCGTCGGGGGTTAAATTTTGTAGATAACCCTTTTGTTCGTGACGATGATATCAACGTATTTGTCATGGGATTCCATGGGGACCTGCTGGAATATCTGATCCTCCATGGCCAGGGCCACCTTGCGTGTCGTGATAGGCAATTTGGGGATCAAGCGATCATAATAACCGTCCCCGGCACCGAGGCGGCCGCCTTTTTCATCGAGCGCGACCCCGGGAATGATGGCAATGTCGATGCACTCCAGCGGGACCTTCCGGCAACGCTGTGGGTTGGGCTCGAGGATCTGTCGCGGGCCCATGATGAGATCGCGGTTCGGGTTGTCGATTTTCATTAGCTTGATGCCGCTTTTGTGGACATCGAAGGCCGGGAGGACGACGATTTTGCCGATCTCGACGGTTTGCTGAATAATCTCCATGGATGGCACTTCATTCGGGGCATTGACATACAGCAGTACAATACGGGCTTCCAGAAAATTGGCGAAATCAAACAACCGTTCCTGGATGGTTTCGAGCTTCTGTTGGCGATCCTCAGCTTCAAGTCCGTTGATGGCCTTTTCGACTTTGGCCCGCAACTCCTGTTTTGCTTCCCGAACTTCCTCCATATTTTGTCCCTCGCAGCGTTAAGGGTGGATGCATTCCCGCAGTGATGACGACCTGATTCAACCCGCAATAATAATTGACTAAAATTAACGCAGGTGTTAGCCTTTTTGACCTTGCCGGTCTGGCATAGCCCAATTAAAAACGAGAATAACCTACAATAATAGGCATAAATATGCTTGATATCAAGGGCATCCGCAAAAATTTGACGCATCTAAAAGCTTCTATTGCCAACCGCGGCGATGTGATCGACTGGGACGAGCTCATCGTCCTCGATGACCGCCGAAAAAAAGATCTGCTGGCCATCGAAACCCTTCGTCACCAGCGCAATGTCGTGTCCGAAGAAATCGCTGCAATGAAAAAGGAGGGCCTTCCAGCGGACAAACCGGTGCGTGAGATGCGCGAAGTGGCCAATAAGATCAAGACGCTCGACAGCCGATTGACCGATACGGCCAGCAAGATCCAGGCGATTTTAATGCGCATCCCCAATCCACCGCACCTAAGTGTACCGGTGGGCCAAGATGAAAACGACAATACCGAAATTAAAACCGTGGGCACACCCCCACCGTTTGATTTTTCGCCCGCCGCTCATTGGGATATCGGTGAGAACCTGGGGCTGCTAGATTTCAAGCGTGCGGCCCGCATCACAGGCGCACGCTTTCCATTGTATTTAGGTGCCGGCGCGCGCCTCGAGCGCGCCCTCATCAGCTTTATGCTCGACCGGCACACCAGGGAAAACGGGTACACGGAAATTCTACCGCCGTTCATCGTAAACCGTCAGAGCATGACCCATACAGGGCAGCTGCCCAAATTCGAAGAAGATCTTTTCAAGTTGGAGGGATGGGATTATTATCTGATCCCCACGGCGGAAGTCCCGGTAACCAACATTCATCATGGCGAGATCTTGTCTGCCGAGCAGCTCCCGGTTTACTACACGGCCTACACGCCCTGCTTTCGCTCTGAAGCGGGATCGCATGGCAAGGATACACGTGGTCTGATTCGGCAGCATCAGTTCAACAAGGTGGAGTTGGTCAAGTTCGTTCTGCCAGAGACATCTTATGAGGAGCTTGAATCTTTACTGACGGATGCCGAAACAATTCTGGCCATACTTGAACTGCCCTACCGTGTCGTCAACCTGTGCACGGGCGACCTGGGTTTTTCGAGCGCCAAGACTTATGATATCGAAGTCTGGATGCCGGCCCAGGGCGTCTATCGGGAAATATCCTCCTGCAGCAATTTTGAAGATTTTCAAGCCCGGCGGGGCAATATCCGGTTTCGGCGCAAAGGCCAGAAGGGCACCCAGTTCGTCCATACCCTGAACGGCTCAGGCCTGGCCGTGGGGCGCACGTTGGCGGCGATATTGGAAAACTGCCAACAGGCCGATGGCACGGTCATTATCCCCAAGGCCCTCAGGCCGTATATGGATGGCATTGAAAAGCTGACACCATGAAACACGATCAATTCCCTGAATTCATAAAACCCTACCTGATCCCCGAACCCGAGGGTGATCTGGTTTACCGCTGTCTGGGCTGCGGCGACACTTTCAGCATTGGTACGCTGCATTATGTATGCCCGCGCTGCCAGGCTGTCCTGCTGATCGACGATGCCGGATTTGCGCGCCACAAGAACCGTTCGGCCGAGCTTTGGCACCAGATTTTTGACTACCGCAAAATGCTGTCGCTGCCCGCGCTTAGGGGCATCTATCGCTTTCACGAATTTATCGGATCCGTCATACCGCTTAAGAGCATTGTGTATCTGGGTGAAGGGCACACCCCGATGATCGAAGGCAATCCGGGTCTTCAGGCATCCGTCGGTTTGCGCTTTTTTTTCAAGAACGACGGCCAGAACCCCAGTGCTTCCTTCAAAGATAGAGGGATGGCCAGCGCTTTCAGCTATATCAAATATATGCTCGACACCGGTCAGGTCTCCGAAATCCTGGCGGTCTGTGCGTCGACAGGCGATACATCTGCCGCGGCGGCCCTGTATGCCGCCTATCTACAGGCAAACATTAAATCGGCTGTCCTGCTGCCGCATAAGAAGGTCACGCCCCAGCAGCTTTCCCAGCCTCTCGGCAGCGGCGCGCATGTGTTTGAAATCCCCGGCGTGTTCGATGACTGCATGAAGGTGGTTGAAAAGCTCTCGGATGAATACCGGGTCGCCCTGCTCAATTCCAAAAACGCCTGGAGAATCCTGGGACAGGAATCCTACGCCTATGAAATCGCCCAGGACCTGGAATACGATTTCCAGAATCTGGTCGTCGTGGTTCCCATCGGCAATGCCGGCAATATCACGGCTGTCATGCGCGGTTTTATCAAATTTTTCGATGCCGGTATCATCCAGACCCTGCCCAAGATTGTCGGGGTTCAATCGGTGCATGCCAATCCCGTCTGCCGGTATTACAGCGAACCCGACCCGGTTAAACGCCGCTTCAGCCCCGTTACCGTCAAAGCCAGCGTGGCCCAGGCGGCGATGATCGGCAATCCGGTTTCCATGCCGCGCGTTGTCCAATTGGTCGAGCACTACAATCAAAGGGCTGATGGTCAGCGGATTTACTTTGTCGAGGTCACCGAACAGGAAATCATGGACTGGGAATTGCGCGCCAATCGAAACGGCCACATTGCCTGCACGCATGGGGGCGAGTGCCTGGCAGGATTGGTACGGGCCCGGGAGCATGGGCTGATCAGCAGTGATGACACGGCGATTGTGGACTCCACGGCCCACGCGCTGAAATTCGGTGGATTTCAGGAAATGTATTTCGAGGATCGTTTCCCCGAAGAATTCCGTGTGCAACCGCGCGCGGAACTCATCAACAGACCGGTTCTGGTGAAGCCGGAAGGGGTCGAACGGTTTCCAGCGCCGGGCAAGCCGCTGAAGGGAGAGGCCTTGAAGGAATTCGTCGCACAGGTTTCACAAGAGATAGCATCACGTTTGGAACTGGTTAAACGCTGATGGCCAGAGACCTTTTGGAAGAAGATGTTTTCTGCGGATGCAAGACCACGGTCTGGGTGCTATTAAAAGCTAATGAAGGGCGTTTGGTTACGGCCGGGAAAATAGAAACCGGATTTAAGGAAGGCGGCTATGAAAACGACCTATAGAGCAATGGTCCTGCTGATGGTTTCGGGCCTGCTGATTTTTTCCGGCTGCGTGACCAAGTACAAAACTGAAAAGGCCCGCAAAGACGCCGAAGCCCACCGACGGCTGGGTGACGCTTACAGCCGCCAGGGAAACATAACCCGGGCGCTGCGGGCGTATCTGGATGCGTTGGCAATCTATGAACCGGACCCGGAGACACACTACAGCCTTGGTCTGGCTTATCAGCAGAAAGAGAACTACGGGAAAGCGATCGAGCATTTCGAACGCGCGATTGAATTGAAGCCGGACATGGGACCGGCCAAAAACAGCCTGGGGGTGGCCTATATCAAAATCCAGGACTACGACCGCGCCATCGAGGTGTTACATAAGCTGATCGAAGATCAGGGTTTTGATATCTATCTCACGCCCCATTATCCAAAGTATAATCTGGGCCTGGTCTATTACCGCAAGGGCGAGTATGAAACCGCCAGGAAGTATTTAAGGGAAGTTTCCGATTATTTCGCCTCCGGTATTCCCAAAGACCGGATCTATGTATTGCATTTGCGGGTGTTCGGGCTGACCTATCTTGACACCGGCGACCCTGTCGAGGCCTTGAAGTATTTCAACAAGGTGACTGCCGTGGCGCCCCGATGGCCGGATGTCTATCTGGATATTGCGCGCGCGCACCGTATGGCCGGATTCAAGGAGATGGCTCTGGCCAATTACCGTAAAGTGGTGGAACTTGCTCCGGATTCAACCCTCGCCGATACGGCGACCCGTGAGATGGCGATACTCACCCCCTGATATTTCCAGGCATCCAGCTTGAGAGGGGCAGCCTTTCCGGCTCGGTCTCGAGAAGACTTGCATGATCCATACAATCCCGGATACCCACACCGGCCTCTGAAGGAAAGTCCCGCCAAGGGTATCGATCTCATCGAAATTTCAGCGGTCAGCGATGAATAAGCCGCATCAATGGGATAAGCTACACGGTCGTATCCGCCCTATTCGAGCCCAACCATCAGATCATCAGTCCGCTAGCTGGTCAGAGGTGAATTCATAAGCCGGCATCGTGCCCGGGAGCAAAGTGTCTCCTGATGCATAAGCGCAACGGTTGCAACTTAGATCGGAATCGCTCATAAGAAATTCGTAATGCGGTCTTCCGAATCCGATACGCGGCGGGCTTTTTACAACAGTTACACCGGGCGGGGACATACTAAAGGCCATTTTAGCCCCGACATATTGTTGGTTGAATTCACGTCCATTCATGCGTTAAAAACATGTCGGATGCGCAATGCATCGGAGGTGTGAAACAAAACCCTCGCCCTATATGGGGCGAGGGTTTCTTAATTTCAAGCCTGTGACAGTGGCGTCACCGACGGGGATTGGCGCGATCGTTTATTGGGTTTCGGCCAATTGGGTGGCCGACATTTCGCGTTGGGCCAATTGGACGATCTCGGGGGTCAGGAAGATCAGCAGTTCGGTCTGGTTATCGTTTTTATTGCTGAAGCCGAAGAAGAATCCCAGGGCCGGAATTTTTCGCAGGCCAGGAATCCCTTCGCCCGCTTCCGAGGTGTTGGCTTTCATCACACCGCCAATTACGACGGTTTCGCCGTTTTCCATGAGCAGTTCCGTGTGAGCGCTGTTGGTGCTCAGCGGTGGCTGGGCGGCGGTTACGTCCAGGACGTCATCCTTCTTGATATCGACCACAAGCAGAACACGCTTATCGGGGGTGACGTTGGGGGTCACGGAAAGTTCGAGGTCGACATCCTGGAATTCGACCGAGGAGCCGCCAGCAGAATCACGCTCCAGATAGGGAATCTGGAAACCCTGCTGGATCCGGGCCGTTTTCCCGTCGAGGGTCAGAATCTTGGGGGCGGAAATGGTGCGGGTCTTGCCTTCGGTTTCACCCACCTGGATGCGGGCATCGATGATATCGAATGAGGTCCCGGAGATTTTGCTGAGCCCCCACTCGATCGCACCGTTGTCCAGGGCATCCGAGGGGATGTTGTCGCCTTCGAAGTCGATGCCGGTTACCGTGAACGCATCGCCCAGGTCAAACTGTCCGATGGCGACGGTGCCCCAGTCAAAACCGACATCGCGCCTGAAGTCACTGCTGGCCTCGACGATGCGGGATTCGATCAGAACCTGCGGTGTCACTTGGTCGAGAATGCGCACGATGGCCCGCACCCGTTCAATGGCGCTCGGGACTTCGTTGACAACGATCATGTTTTTACTTTCGTCAACGGACATGAACCCTCGGGGACTGAACTTGCTGGGCCAGTGTTGTTTCGTGCAGTCCAAGACCAGATGGGAACAGGCGGTATCCCTTGCGTTGATATAGCTCAGGGGCAAGAATTCGGTGATCAGTTCTTCGGCCTCATCGGCCTGGCGCTGGGACTCGAGTTTCTGCTGCTGGAGCTGCTCCTCCCGCGCCAGGGTGGCCTGGGTGGCAATCCGATAAATGCCTTGCTCCTCGCGCAGGCCGAGCTGGTTCATCGTGAGCACCAGATCGAGCACCTGATCCCAAGGCACGGGCTGGTCGAACTGCAGGGTTACCTTGCCGGTGACATTTTTGTCGATCGCGAAGTTTTGGCCGGAGATTTCGCCAATGATCCGAAAGACGTTGCGCACATCCGTATCGAAAAAGTTGAGGGCTATTTTCTCACCCCGGTAGACTTTGGTTGGCCGGACGTTTTCGGCGTCCACCTTGGTGGTTTCGGCTAGGATGAGGGGGTCCAGAATAGTTTCCTCGCTGGGCGCCGCGGTGGCGGTGGTGGTGGCGGCGGGTGCCTCTGCGGGTGTATCGCCGGCGCTCTCGGGGGCGGTTTCCTCCAGCGCCTGTTTCCACTCGGGTGCGCTGGTCTCCTCAAGGGGCTTGGGAGGGACGGACGAAGCTGCAAAGCGAATGTTTATGAAGTTGTCGACCTGGGCGATTTCAAAGGGAACCCCCTCGCGAAGGTCAAATACGACGAGGGCATGGTCAGTGTTTGGGGCGGCTTCAATGGGCGTAATGCGATCGACGGCGCTTTTAAAGCGCGTGGTAATCAGCGGGCGTTTACGATACTGCGGGATGCGGGTGTTGAAGAGCTTAAGCTGCAGCTTCCGGTCGGATATGCGCGCCATGTCATAGCGCACCGGGTTGGTCGTGCCGATACTGACCAGCGAGGCACCTTCCTCGACGCTTGTAAATTCGAGCTTGTTGAGCCAGGCAGGCTGAGATTCGATATCCGAAGCCGCCCCCTCGCTCGGGATGGCACCCAGATCTTCTTGTGAAGGCGTTTCCGGGGTTTCATGGGCGGCGGCCAGTTCGATAACCGGCTCCATCTCCGCCACCGGCGCTAGATCCCTTGTCTCATCAATGATGACGGCCTCTGCCAGCTGCGGTGCCGGCGCAGCCGGGGCCGTGGTTTCGGCGGCTACGGTTTGCACCAGGGCATCATCGAGCAGCGGTTTGGTTTCGGCCACACTGATGAGCAGACCATTTTTGATGGGTTTGGAAGTGAAGGATGTCAGGTAGCTGCGGTCTGTATCCAGAACCACACGCAGTTTCTCGGGATAACAGAAATGGCGTACGCCTTTCACCCATTTCGACTCGACTTCAATTTTCTGCAGGCCTTTATAGGGGCTGTTGATCTCATAGATATCAAAGACGATGCGCGGGGGATTGTCGACGGTAAAGGCGGAGTAATCCGTTATGGTGCCGTCGGCCAGAATCAAAATTTCAACCCCGTCGGACTGTTCCTTGAGGTCCACCATTTCAATGCAGGTGCCTTTGGACGCGGCTTCGAGCACTGCCGGATCGATGGTTTCGCTGGTTAAGGTGGTTTCATTGTCATCGGCTGCGGCGTTCTCCGCCGGAAGTTCATTTTCTTCAATCAGGACATCCTGCGAAAAAGATACGGTAATGCCCTTCTCATCCTGATCGACGCTGTATACGGCATCCTGGAGTAAATTGACGGTAATTTTGGCTGTATGGCCGTCGGCAACGACTTCGGAGGTGTGAATATCCTTAATCGGCGGCGCATCCACCTGATAGAGATCCTGGATGTCAACGAGCTCTGTCCCCGGGAAATAAAAGCTGACCGTCGGCGGCGCGGTTTTGCGGATATCAGAGAAAAGCAGCCCCGTGCTCCCGCCAATCGTCAGGGTGGTTTTCTGATCGCCCTCCGCTACCGCCAGGGTGTGGATCTGTTTGCGTTCGACCGCACCGGCCTCGGGGCTGCTTGGATCAACCGGACCCGAATTGCTAGCGGCACAGTTGCTGAACAACAGGGCCAGCAGGACCAGTAGCGGTGAAAGAAGGAATAATTTAAACTTGTTGTGGGAAAATGCTAAGGGACACATACTGATCATTCTCCAGGAGGTTTCTGAAGTTTTAATTCACGTCTTTTGGCAGCGGAATTTCCAAAATCGTCCGTATCGAGAAATTCGATCACAATACGATCCCGCTTGATATCGGTCACTTGCCCGCGCTCCAAGCCAATATGCGTCCCAATTTTGAGGACGTAGCCCTTCCCGCTGTCTTCTTCGACCATGGCGCGGGGGTGGCGTTCAGAGAATATAATAGCGGTCAACCGCAGCTGTCCCAGATCCAGCCTTTCAAGCGGTGTGCGGGGGCGTTCGGGCTTTTTGGGTTTTTCGGCAGGGCTCACTTTGAGTTTGGGCTCTTCCTTGAACAAAGGCTGAAAAGGATCGATTTTGCCCACCGCGTCATAGGGCAGTTGAGCCATTTGAGGGGCTTGCAGCTTTGCTTCCTTGGCAACCGGTGGCGTTTTCTTGGCCTTGGCGGCCGTCTTTTTGGATTTCGGTTTGGAAGCGATTTTCTTGGTAACGACAGGCTCACTTTTACCTTGATCATCGCCTTTACAGCCAACGCTTGAAAATATTAAGCCCGTGCCAATAATGGCGATCAGGCTGAGCCGCAGGAATTTGTGAATGTTTTTCATCGCTTAACGCACCGCTGAAGTAATTGCTCGGGAAAAGTCCGAATCCATAGGGCTTATTTTTTTTTCTTCGTCTTCGTTTTAGGCTTCTTGGCGGCGGGCGCCTCAATAAATTTATAGGTGACCGCCTGACAGCTTGTGGTCAACTCACCGGATTTATTTCGTGAAATGAGAATATCGCGAATATTTACGACACGCGACAAACGTGCGACCCGATCGACAAATTGAACAAAATTATGATAACCGCCAGCGACGCGAATGGCGACAGGAATTTCGGCATAAAAATTCTTGTTGATTTCCTGGCCGGGTTTAAAGAGAAGAAATTCGAGCCCGGATTCCTGTCCGGATTCAGATATCCCCGTCAAAAGCGATGAGATCTCTTCGGATTCAGGTAGCGACTTCATTACCTGATTGAAATCCCGACGTTTGGACTCAAAATCTTTACGAAGCTTGGCGAGTTGCCGTGCGTTCTTTTTGGATTTCTGCAGATCGGCGCTCAGCTTTTTGTAATCTGAGTTAAGCTTCCCAATCTTTTGCCAGTTCGGCCAAAAGGAAAGAAAGCCGAACAAAACAATCAGCAGGGCAAATACACCGCTACAGATCAGGATGCGCTGCGTTTTCGTCAGGGCTTCAATGCGCTCAAAAAGCTGGTCAAGTTTTTTCGAGGTGGCGGTTGTTTCCATCATTGTATCTCAGTTGTTATTTGCGCTTTTTATTCTTCTTGGTCTTCTTTTTATCTGGTTTGGCCTGTGGCGGCGCAGCCTCCAGCGCCGTCAGTTGAAACTTTTTCATATTAACAACTTGAACCTTTTGCTGCTGAACGCTCGTTAACCGAACGCGTTCATAAAGGGGTCCCGGGGGGTCATTGCCCGTGGTTAGTTTCGGAATGGTTTCGATATTGTCCATGAAGTTGGCCACCGTGTTGTTGTCGACCGCAATGCCTGCCAGTTCCATTTGGCTTCCTCTGAGAGACAGCTTGGTCAGCCACATGCGTTTGGGGACTACTTTCTGTGTCAGGTTGTCCAGGACATGAACAGGTTTAAAGCGTTTGGCTTCCAGGCCTTCAATAACCTTTTGACGCTGCTCAAGCGTTTGGAGTTTCTTGCGCAGCTCTTTAATCTCGCGGTCTTTTTTCTTATATAGTTCCAGTTCCTTTTTAACCTCGGCCACGTTCGTGGTAATTTTCTTATGTTTGGATTGAAGATAAAAGTGGATCCATCCCAGAACGATTAAAACCAAAACCAGCGAAAGAAGGAAAACAGATACCTGCCGCCGGATATTCTCTTTCTTTCTTGCCGCCCGAAAGGGCAGAAGGTTTATGCGTATCATTTGTCGTCTACTTTTCTGATGGCAAGCCCCATGCATATGGTGGCCTGAGGTGCAATTTGTTGGATATAGGCGGCATCGAAAGCATCGTCATCGATGGCCAGACTCTGAAACGGATTTATGATTTCAACATGGGCACTGGTTTCCGCGCCGAGCAGTTGTCTGAATTCTCCAATATTGGCGCCGCCGCCACTCAATACGATGCGCGTAATTTGATCCTCAGGATAGGTCGAATAGAAAAAGTCCAGCGCCCGGCGTATTTCTGTGCACCAATCGGAAACGACCGTTGAAATGATGTTCTTCAGATCCTCGGATGAAATCTTATCTTGCTGCTCGCCTTGTTTCAGCTGTTCCGCTTCTTCCAGGGAGCAGCCAACCAGGGAGACGATTTTCTGGTTGATCTGCAGGCAGCCCAGGGCCACATCGCGCATGAATACCGATGTCATGCCGCGCAGGATATTCAGAGACGTTTTGCTGGCACCAATGTCGATCAGCGCAATATTCTCTTCTTGCGCATCGTAATTCAGCTCGAAGATGTTCTGCAGCGCAAAGGCTTCGACATCGATAATGCATGGGTTCAGACCCGCCAGGTTGACGAGATTGATATAGTCATTCACCATTTCTTTCTTGGCGGCCACCAAAAAGAGAGACATCTGATTGGGGTTGTGTTCGCTTTCCCCCAGAATTTGAAAATCGAGATTGACATCACTGATGTCGAAAGGAATATATTGTTCGGCCTCGAATTGAATCGTTTCCTGTAGCTGTTCTTCCGGCATGTTCTGGACATTTATTTTCTTGACGATGACGGAATAGCCGCCAATCGAGACCGCTACGTTTTGTTCTTTGATATTGTAGGTTTTAAACAGCTGGCGGATAGCATCGGAAACCGATTCGGGATCGTTGATAACGCCGTCTTCAATCGTTCCCGGGGGGATGTCAATCATGCCAAACTTTTTAAGGGTCAGGCCACGTTTGCCTTCGACGATTTCACCGGCTTTGATGGACCGTGATCCGATATCAAGACCGACCAGATGATTTTTCTTTCCAAACAGCATATGCGTCTTTTATTCCCGGAATATTTTGTTTTTTTCAGAAAGATTCATACCTAAAGCCAGCAAGATCTTTCGTTTCGTTTCCATTCTGCACGGGAGGCCTTTTTCAATTCGCGAGATCGTAATCGGTGATACATTCGCTTCGCGTGCCAATTCCGCTTTGCTCATTAATAGAGACTCGCGCATTTTTTTAAGAGAATTTTTGCCGCCCATTTACTTTTTTTATTCAAAAGAGTTTATTCCTATCTACCTTACTTCTCCTGTCTCCTTTACTTGCTTACACCGTATCCCTGTGAAGTCAAGCAAATTGTATCGAAATTATATATAATTATATGTAGTTAGCTTATGTTGTGTGTTATTGATATTAAATTCACCATATGTAGTGGCTTTTATGTATCGTTGTTAATGCGCGGTCAAACCCCTTAAAGATCTTCTGGGTGGTTTTATGCGCGTCCGCCTTCAGGTCATCGCTAAACCCCGTGCTACGGTTAGCCAGCGCGCGGATATGGTTTCGGACGCCACCCCGCGCGCTGGCTCCCGATCGAACCAATGGCGCCAAGGCATGTGGCCCTCTCATCGCCGATATGTGGTTTATGCACGCCAAGGCCATCCGACAATATGGTCGTCGGCATCATGTGAAGGCCGCCCGGTCTGACGCGTTTGAGAGATTCGAAGTTGAAACGGCCCGGGTGCCGACGGTTTTATTATCGGTCTCACAAGCGATTTAGTTTAATGCCGCGCGCCCTAAAAAGGATAATCGCGGGCCCCTTTTGAAACCAACTTGGCAGTTTGCCGCGGGCAGAGTGGACAATGATCTGAATTCACGCTAAATACACCCCTGAGGTCCTGCGGCGCGCAGGCTTGAGGAACTCGTAAGAAATCCGCTTTTAGCCGGTCTCGGAAAAGGGTCGCGCGACGACTTGCGCATTCCGGGCAATGAGGCCTAATACCGATAGCGGACTTTTCACGGGACCGTCTGTGTTGGAGGACGAAATTCAAAGGAAGGCAAATATCTTGGCGGCCAACGAAAATTCCGGGGTACGAAAACAACAAATGGATTTTCGTCAGACGGCCAACACGGAGCAGGGCAAACCCTTCCGGTTGGTCAAGTACTTTACCATCACCAGTCTGATTATCATTTTTGCGGGCACCATCATTCTCTCGGTTTTGAACATTCACTGGGCCCGGCGCCTGCAACTCGAAAAAAACAAAGACTACGCACTGTTACTGATTGAAAACCTAAATCACCAGATCTTTCTGCAGTTCGTAATCCCCACCATTCTTAAAAAAAACCGGATTCAATTGCGCGAGAAATCGCAATTCGAATTGATGGACAAGGTCGTGCGCAGCACCCTGCATGGCTTCAATGTGGATATGGTCAACATATATGATCTGCGCAACACCATTTCCTATAGTTTCGACGAAGACATCATCGGACGCAAGAATGCCGGCGGCACGCATTATCAGTCGGCGCTCAACGGAGAGCGC